>Ga0065704_10000832_pt1 | contig 13143 bp, 11 predicted proteins | sample SwiRhicommuniRL2_FD_59091 | JGI IMG/M metagenome (GOLD analysis project Ga0065704, IMG submission 59091) | Switchgrass rhizosphere bacterial communities from Rose Lake, Michigan, USA - RL2 v2 (version 2) | ecosystem: Host-associated > Plants > Roots > Rhizosphere > Soil | place: East Lansing, MI
TTTTATTATGGAGGGACCTTTTGCCAGATTTGAAAGTAAAGAAAAAATTGTCGTAAAGTCCCTAAAAATAAGCGGAGCAAGCACATCAAAAGGGTATTACGGTGCACAGATAAAAATTCCCGGTAATTTCATCGCGGGGGATCATTATTATGCAAGACTAGGGGATCAGGGAGATGAGAGCTTGCAGATCGCCGATGGTAATGCCATACTCGACATCCCAAACATTAAACCTGGAAAAGTAAAAATTACGGTGATGTACAATGATGATCATGGTAAACAGCATGTATTCCCTACCGAACATCAAGTGGAAGTCCTCGCTCCTATCTTTGATGATTTATATCAAAAATCGGGCAAGCCTGGCGACGTTATCACATTAAAGGGAAAAGGACTGGGCTACTGTGCGATTTTTATGGGTGGCGTCCGCTTGATCTCAGTGGGTGGAACAATAGACGAACCCCAAGTATTTATACCCAGGGATGTCTTCTTCAAAGGCAAGGTGCGCATCAGTGCACAATACAAAACGGATTGGATTGAATGTAAAGAGGCATTTGAATTATTATAACCAAAAAATTTATGAAAATGTACGCTAAAGCGGGGACAACAAAATTTGTGAAGTTAATAGCAATATTATGCTGCGTCTTGACGGCCTGCAAGAAAGAAAATAAGACAGAGCCTCCTGTAAGTACCCAAATAAGTGCAGTCACCGGAAGCTTTGAAAAAATGACGGAATCGTCTATCGTGCTCCATGGAACGGTGGGTGAAATGGCTATGCTTCCCAATATTCTAGAATATGGTTTTATATTGAGTATCAAAGAGAACAGCGGATATGCCAGGCCAGAGTTGGAAATTCCGGTAGGTAAGAAAATGAACGATAAGGATGTCGTTTTCATCTATAAACCTGAAGAAAATTTTGACATGAATACAGTCTATTCCTACGCTTTTTATGTCAAGACTAAAAATGGCTTCTTCAAAGGCTCATTGAATTCATTTCAGATGGATGGTATGCAGGTAGAATCACCCTCGGAGATCTTGGGAATGCCGGGTGAAGAAGTACGTCTCAAAGGTCGCTTTTCAATGCTGGATGGTAACTATAAATTATATGGTAGATTAGATAAAACCCAACAAATTGACTATCAAATCGCCTCAGATGGTAAGAGCCTAACGTTTAAAATCCCAGATGTCGAAGGCTCCCAACATGGTAAAAAGCTAACAATAGATCTACAGAAAAATTCAGCAAATGGTTCTTTCAACAGACAATTGGTTCAAATCAGTTTACTAGGTAAACTCGTTCCACCTGCAATACTGACCTATGGTTTTACTGACCTGATACGATTCTATGGTTCCTGTTTACCATACTCTGGGGATAATGANAAGTCTTTTCAGATAATCATAGGAAACATTACNATTCCTTANACACGGGAAATTGCTATCAAAGACCTGAAAGGGCTAGTGGGAAAAAGCTTTAAAATTGGCTATAAAAATGGCAGAGACNNCGTATTATTTTCNGCTGATTATATCATCCNGTCCCCCAATGCTGCAGATATATATTTTGTCAATGCAGTAGCGCACCCCAATACGCACGCTATTGTCAATGGTTTTTCATTCTATTCATTCTTTGATATGTACCAAACAAAATATTTTTTTGGCAAATATCAGGTTAATGAGATGGAGGTAAATGGCGATTATCCAACGGAAACCATTTCGATACCGATCAAGAATATTCCGGAAGGGCAATATAAATTACGTCTGGACAACGGATTTTTTAATATCGAAAGTACAAAAACGATACAGATCAAAAAGTTTGACTGGACGTCTATTGATAAAAGTGAGGCCTATGTGGGTGACTACCTAACGCTCACTGGAAATTTCATCAAAGGATTTGAGTACACGATTTATGGAGACGATTTCTTTAAAATGCCAGTGGTATGTAGTGAGGATGGTAAATTAACATTCCAGGTCCAGACATTCTTTCAAGAAAGTGAGTCACTCCATATTGTGTATAACGAATTTACGGAAACCGGATGGCGCCTGTATATGCATCCGAAAGCATTGCCATTTAAAAGCTTAGGTATGACTTTCGACAGTTTATCGCCAAAAACCGGGCTACCAGGAACTGTTGTACAGCTCAAAGGAAAGGGAATCGGCCTGGCGCATATGATCCGGGTTGGCGATACGCAAGTATACCCGCTCATAAAAAATGTAGACGAGGTCACGATTACCATTCCTGCTTTTCAGACAAAAGGAAAAGTGCGGATTTCAGCCGCGGCCTGGGGAAATACAATTCTGTTATCACCAGACTATTTCGAAGTTCAATAGAAAAGTTATTATGAAAAGAACCATTCGACATATACAAATTGCTGTTTCCATCATTGCAGCGCTATCGGCCTGTAAGAAAACAGAGGAAGTCGTTGTTATTAACACGCCAATGACGGTAGTTGCTATGGCACCTTCGGAAGTGAAAGATTCCCAAGTCACCATGCATGGTGAAATAACAACCTCAAATAAGGAAGAAATTTTGGATGTAGGCTTTATTTTATCCGAGACTAAACAATCCGGAAGTACCATCCTACAGGAGATCTCCGCGGGCAAACAAAAATTGATCAACGGCAAAACAGTAGACTTTACTTTGACCGTAAAAGAACCTTTTGATCTGGATTTAATCTATCAATATGAATTCTATGTCAAGACTGCTAAAGGTTTTTACAAAAGTCAGCCTGTCCGTTTCAATGTCGACAATATTAATGTCACAGACAACAAACTTGTATTGGCTTATCTTGGTGAGACCGTATTATTCAAAGGAAATTTTAAGCAATTTAAGGAAAATTACTATTTAATTGCTGGCGGAAATACCGAACAACGGTTAGCTTTTACGCTAAAAGATAACAAAACAACTTTAGCTGTAACCCTACCAAAAAGTGGATATTATCATGGAAACAAATTGGCGATTACCCTTCAAAAACCGGTTAACGGACGCGAATATGTAAGTTCAAAACAGCTGATCGAAACAAAAATAGTTGCTAAAATCACCGAACCGAGTAAAAATAGTTTCGCTTTTAATGAGGGGATTCAGATCAATGGTATCGGTTTACCCCAATATGGTTATGCGGATGACTTATTTCTATTGATCGATGACCAACGCATCCCTTTTACAAATAATCTATTTTTCCGCCAAATAGCGAACCTCAAAGGAGAATCCTTTCGACTGGGCTACGCCAATGGCCGCGATAGCATCTATTTCGATAAAGAAATCCTACTCGAACAACCTTCAGCAGACAATATCACATTAGCAACGACACTAACCCATCCTGACTGCATGATAGAGGCTACAGGAATTGATTTTTATAACTATTTTGGTGATGAAATCTCCAAAATACTTGTGGGCAATTCGGCTGCAACAGGATTTATCGGAAATAACGGCAACAGCATCTATTTGACTATCCCGAATAATCTCCAGGACGGAAAATATGCGGTTACCCTGACAAGTGGATTATCCACTGTCACCAGCAAACAGAAAGTTGAAGTGAAGAGATTACATTGGGATGCTATCAATCAAAATATATTTTTTTCGGGAGATACGGCCCAGCTAACAGGAAACTTTTACAATACGGTAGGTTACAACCTAGAATTTTCCGGCGGAAATGCTGTATATAACAGTGAATTGAAAAATAATCTCGTTAGTTTTAAAATACCGCAGCTAAGACCGGGCCAGTATAAAATCAAGACCTATTACCATGGATACTATGATAGCAAAAAGTATTATGCCCCCGAAGAGAAAACCATCGAAATAAAAATGCCTATTATTTCGGATTTCAGTCCACACAAGATCAGCAGTGAATACGCTATCATTCTAGAAGGTAAAGGCTTGTCCAATGAGTTTAAATTTTACATTGGGGGGCAAGAGGTGTATGCATATACTTTAAATGAAAATGAACGAATAATCAACATTCCTCAAGGAATAAAGCCGGGTAAATATAAGGTATGGATGGATACTAACTATGGAAAAGTTGAAGCAAAAACATTGCTAGAAATCCAATAATCAAAGACCATGAAGCAGCACATTATCAAACTCACTTACATCATTCTTTTATTTTTCGTTCTTGGTTCATGTAAGAAGGATGAACAGGTAATCGATAAAACACCTATAACAGTAGGTACGCTAGAGGCCGGGGATCTCAGAAACAATCACGCCATTTTATATGGCGAAATCCATTATCTAAATGATGAACAGATAATTGACTATGGCTTTAAGATTGCATTAAGGGAAGAAACAACCTTCAGAACGATCTCTTTAGGTAAACAAGCAAAAGTGGGGATAATAAGTTATGACCTCCAATCGACTTTCAAAATCGGTGAATTTTATCAATATATTTTTTATGTAAAGACTGATAAAAATACATACGAAGGAAGACCTGTATATTTTACGGTCAATGATATCTGGGTAGACAATTCCAAAATACAATATGCCAGTCCCGGTGATATCATCACGATCAAAGGCCGATTTAAACAGGTAGATGATTTGTTTAAACTCTCTATCGGGAATGCCTACAACGGTGAGAACAACGAAATCCCTTTTACGCTGGACAAGGAGAAAGAATCGCTAACTTTTACGATGCCCAGTAAGAATCTATACCATGGGGCCGACGCTCGCATGGTGTTATCAAAAAAAATAAATTATCAGGAAGTGCGGCAATATTTATTAAGTTTTAAAATTGCTGCGCGGTTATTGCCGCCGAGTCCAGGTACACATTATTATACAGATCCAATCAAGCTGAAGGCTATTGGGTTATCAGATTACTTATATCACGATTTTAAAATTATTTTAGGTGACAAAGTACTGCGCTATGAAGACAATTATTATGCTCCTTACCTCCCGCTTAATGGACATTCCTATAAATTAGGCTACATCTGGGGGCAGGATACAATTTACCTCAAAGAAACATGGAATCTTGAGGTTCCCGATATGAAAACAGCAGCGTTAAAGTATAAAATAGTGCACCCTTTTGGACATACAGAACTTGGAGGACTCGATTTTTTCAAATATCTTGTCAATAGCAAGTATAAACTAGCAATAGGGAAGTATGAGGGAGATCTTGCTATGATTAATTTTGAAAAGGATATTCCGGTACATATTGCGGACATTCCGGAAGGAAAATATCCTATAGCCATCAATAGCAACGTATACGGCGATCTTAAAATCAATGACCAATTGATCGTTCAAAACCTTCGTATTACTGCTGTAGACGCTGGGACTGGTTATTATGAAGACCTGATACGTATAAAAGGGAATTTCCTACCTAATCAAGAATATGTTATAAAATCAGGTGACTTCGAGGTATATTTTGGCTTTCCCAAGAATGGTGAACTTGTATTCCCATGTCCTTTTACCCTTTTAAAAGGGGATAACAATGTAAAAATAGGTTATGCAAAGTATGGTGGCAATTTTTTTGAGGCTGATAGTAAAGTCATAAAAGTAAACGGATTGAGTATAGATAGCTTCTATCCTACCAAAGGAGCTCCTGGAGATATTGTCAAATTAAAAGTACGGGGTGCAAAGACAAATTATTACCGAATCGGGATCGGAGGTATTGAGGTTAGCCCTATATCCGTCAAACTTGGAGAAATGGAATTTATGGTTCCTACGGTCAACAAAAAAGGAAAGACAAAAATAAAAATATTGATTGACAACCAAGTTTTCGAATCAAACGAATATTTTGAAATTATATAAATCCGCATAAAAATTACGAAGCAGTGAAACGTTAGAAAAAAAGAGCCTGATGTAAAAAAGCCACATCTCGCGATGTGGCCTTAAATAAACATATGATTCACTAGCTGTCAGCTCCCGAACCGAGCTGACAACTAGTTATTGGGGACTATTTATAGGAGTTGACTGAACTGGACACTTTCCAGTTATTCCCCTCGCGCACCAACGTTACAAGGTCAGTCTTGGTAAAGTTCTCAAACTTCATTGTCACCTTGGCTACCATATAATCTGCTGATTCTTCGATAATATCTGTAGTTACTGTGCAGTTTAGCTTCTCTCCTTTTTGTTTTTTTAAGGATTTAACGACTTGATCGCGGCTGTTGGTCTTTGCATTAGAAGCTTGAACCTTTTGGCTGAAATCGCTAGCAAATATCTGCTCTACGCCTGCCGACTCGCCTTCGGTGGTTACCGCAACATAATGCTCAAGGGCAAAATCTGCTGTGGAAAGGTTAACATTTGCTTTTGCTAATTTTGAACCTGGCCCTTCAGCGGCCATAGCGAAAGTTGATACTGCGATTAAGGCTGCTGCTGCGAATGTTTTTACTAGAGTTTTCATAATGTCTTTATTTTATTGTGTTAGTTGTATTTGTTCTTATTTGTTGACTCAAAACTACGACACAATACGCCCCTAGCCTATGGGCTTTAGACTAACAGGCTAGAAAACTCGGTGAATGGTGGAAATGGGGAGGTGAATTTTAATTTTGTGATGTGGGTCACGGTAAATTATTATATGAAATCAAGAAATTTGTTCCAACAAAAAGAAAATAAAAATGATATGAAAGCAAAACAACTCTTTAGACAAATAGGAATATGTTCGGTTTTATTAACCCTAATGGTGACGCATTCCTTTGCAACAAACCGAAAACCAAAAATTTTATTTGTTGTTACTAGCCACGATACAAAAGGCAATACTGGCGAAAAAACAGGTTATTATCTCGGCGAAGTCTCACATCCCTGGGAGGTCTTAACAGCGGCTGGATATGAGATTGATTTCCTTAGCCCACAGGGCGGGAATCCGCCTGTGGATGGATTTGACCTGAATGATCCCGTTAACAAAAAATTCTGGAAGGATAAATACTACCACAATAAAATCATCCATTCACTAAAACCTTCTGAGGTAAAACCTGAAGAATATAAAGCCATCTTCTACGCCGGAGGACATGGTGCGATGTGGGATCTGCCTTTCGACTCGGCAATCGCCAAGATTGCTGGCGAAATTTATGAGGCAAACGGCGTTGTTGCAGCTGTATGTCATGGACCTGCTGGCTTAACCAACATCAAACTGAGCACCGGTGAATATTTGATAAAAGGAAAAAATGTCAATGGCTTTAGCAATGAAGAAGAAGAGCTTGTAAAACTAAGCAATGTCGTCCCCTTTTTACTTGAAGATAGACTAAAGGAAATAGGTGGAATTTATGAAAAATCCGAACCTTGGCAGTCCCATGTTACCGTTGACGGCAGATTGGTCACCGGCCAAAATCCGCAATCGGCCAAGGCTGTAGGCATGGCCATCGTCAAGGCTTTAGATGAACAAGGTAAAGTCTCACGATAACAACATTGGCTTTTGAAAACCATAGGATCTGTCCAATAATTGCTGTACAAGAAGATGCAAAGAGAAAGTATGTAATCAACATCAGGCCCTTTTTGACGTAAAAAGCCACATCTCACGATGTGGCTTTACATAAACATAGGATTCACTGATGGCTCTCCTGAGCATGCTATGACAGACATCTAGTCTTTAAAATCTATTTATACGATTTGATCGATTTGGATACTTTCCAGCTGTTATCTTCACGCATCAAAGTCACAAGATCAGTTTTGCTGAAATTCTCAAATGTTAGGGTCACTTTAGCAATCATATAATCTGCTGACTCTTCAATGATCTGCATGTTGACCTCACAGTTCAGTTTCTCTCCCTTTTGTTTTTTCAGGGATTTGATTACAGTACTTCGGCTGATAGACTGTGCATTGGAAGCTTGAACCTTTTGGCTGAAATCGCTAGCAAATATCTGCTCTACTCCTGCTGACTCTCCCTCGGTGGTTACCGCAACATAATGATCTAAAGCGAAATTAAACGGCTGATTTTAAAGGATGCTGCAAATAGATAATAATAAGATTCAATAATAGAAATGGAATTTCAATCGCCATTCCTTTCAAATCTTTGTCCAATAAATGGAAGCAAATAATCAATAAAATCCCCGCTGCCATCAAAAAATTGCCCCATATAAAGGTTTTTGGAAATAGAATCAGTAGCGAGGCAACTATTGTAATAAGACCATTTACAGTTAAGCCGGTTTTGGTAAAGCCCCATTTCCCAAACATTTCCATCATTTCGGGCTTGCCCGAAAACATGGCATAGCCTTGTTTAAAGCCCATAAATACCGCTACTAGGATTAAAATCGAATTGATAATTTTTGGAAACATATAGTATGTATTAGATGTAAAATATACCTTTTCTCCAGTTATGGCAATATGTCACATTACCATTTTACAATAGATAGGGTCTTAGCACATAGAAGAAGTATGCTGAATTATTCAGAAAGTGCTTCAATTACGAGCTGTGACGCAAGATAACTGCTATGTTGCTGTTGAGCGGTAATTAATCTCCCATCTCTTATGGCAAAGGGTTCCAATGGTCCCGCCACCTCAAAGTTGGTATTTGGATTTTTACGTGCTTCGGTTTCAATAGTATAGTCATTGACGGTCATTCCAAACATTTGGTTAATAATATCTTCCTCACTATCTGCAAATCCGGTCCATGTCTTACCGTCTGCTAGAAATTTTCCGTCTTTTAATTTAGTCCATAAAAGCAAAGAAGTACCATGGCAAATCAAACAGATCACTTTTCCTGCTTCATGAAAATCCGCAATAAGTTGATGCAACGCTATATCATCTTTAAAGGTGATCAACGGGGCACCTCCACCCGCCACACAAATTGCATCATAATCATTTACATCAATTTCAGTTATGGCCTTAGTATTTTGCAGCCATTTACTAAATTCCCTGTGATGTACAAAACCAATACTAATCAGATCATTCGGATAAGCCCCTTCGGGATTTTCAGGATTGCTATGGGAATCAAACTTCACTTCCCCGCCTTTAGGTGATGCAACATCAACATCATAACCCGCAATAATAAAATCATAGAAAGGCCTGGTCATTTCCTCTGCAAAGAATCCAACCTCTATCCCATGAAGGCTAGTTGCATTGGAAACAAGACATAATACCTTCTTTTTTTTATAAACATGTCGCCCATGCTTTTTGATAACGATATTCTGATTAGCCATAATTTTTAATTTTTAGTAAGAAGACAATGCGCACACTTCTGTATCACATCGTCTTCTTTATTTAGTTATCGAGTAGTATATCCACCATTTGCAAAAATGGTCTGTCCGGTAATCCACCAACCATCGGTTACGAGAAATTCCACTAAAGGAGCAATATCTTTAATATCTGTCAGTCCACCCAGCGCCGAAGCTGATTTATGATAAGCAACAGCATCATCTGTTTCCTGACCATAGAAAAAAGGAGTGTCCATCGGTCCCGGAGCAACAGCTGTTACTGAAATACCCCGACCTCCAAATTCTTTGGAAGCCGCTCGAGTAAAGTGCTCTACTGGGGCTTTAGCTCCTGCATAAGTAGAATAATACCCAGTAAATGCTGCAAGCAAGGATGTTACAATTGTATTGATCTTTCCATTGTCATTTATTCTCTTACCTGCTTCCTGTATGAAAAAATATGCCACTTTGGAATTAATTTCGCTCATGCTATCATATTCTTCCTCAGTCGTTTCGGTAAAAGGTTTTTTCAAAACCTTTCCAACTGTATTGATAGCGATATCGACACCTCCAAATCTCTCGATTGCTGCATCAAAAAGCTTAACGATATTCTTTACATCGGTGAGATCTGCTTGAAATAAAAATGCTTCCCCCCCTATGCTATTAATCTCAGCCAAAGTCTTTTCAGCTTCCACTTTTGTACTTTCGCTATTGTAATGAACTACCACTTTTGCACCTTTTGTTGCAAAATCACGGCTTAGTAATCCACCTAAGTTTTTTGCACCTCCCGCAATTAAAACTACTTTTCCATTTAAATCGTTTCTTGTCATTTTTCTCTTTATTTTAATGTTTTAAAATTGATAGCACAAATATGTTCATCCCATGTTTACTTTTTATGGTGAACTTTTCGGAACTTTAACTGATTCTATTTTTTTGATTTCTTTCCCATTATTTTCCAAGGCTCATTATCATCATCTGATCTTTCCTTAGCATCTATCAATCACATGGATATAACTTGCCATTTTTACGCAGATAAATATATTTTTATATTAATCTTATACCTGGATTGGAGATTGAAAAAGATTTATAGATTTGGCCATATTACTTTACTACATATTATTATTGTGCTTTTAAATTGCTGTTATAGTTCCCGGCAACTATGGTTTATAAATTTCGTGATGCATAGATTATGAAAAAATAAGAATAGCAGCAAGAGCTAATAAACGCGTTAAACATAAAAGATATCAGTACCGCTAGTTCACTACATTTTTTTATATGGCCTAAAATAGCCAACAATTAAATAATTATTCGGCCTAGGGTAGTTCTTGGGGGGTGAGTTTTTTCAATCCTAACAAAAAACTATTCAATTTTGTAGTACAATTGTGATACTTCTCAGAATCTTCACAGAGCCAACTGCCTTACTATTTGATAAGGTAGCTTAACTATTTTAATCAACATTGTTATAAAAATTATGAAAAAGAATTCTGCTAACCGCTTTTCTAAAGAAAATAAGGAATTTATTGTTCTTTCTATCTTGGAAGGAGAATTATTCCTCGAAGAAGCCATGAAAAAATATAATATTTTTGATAGGAGAACAATTATAACTTGGTTAAGAAAGCATGTAGAAGCAAATCAAAAAACTTGATTTAGCAACGTTCAGCTATTCAATATATTGCCGGAAAGGAGAACTGTAGCAATAGGAAGTATTTATTTTATGGCAAATTTTTAGAACTTTTCGTTTTTTAGATCACTGCGATATTCTCCGGGAGTTTTTCCGACAAATTTTTTAAAGAACTTAGAAAAATTGGAGGGGTCGTAGGTCAGCAAACGTGCAATTGCAGCTATAGGTTTGGTAGATGATGAAAGTAATTCCTTTGCCGCGTCTATAATTTTTAGGTCATAAAAATGACAAGGATGGTTTCCTGTTTCCTTTTGTATGGTATCAGTCAAATGAGTATGGGAAACAAAAAGTGCGCTTGCAATCTCGTTAATTTCCATAAACTCTATGACTCTGCCCGACACAACATCATCAATATGTTGGTTCAAAAACTCGAAATATCGCTCTGCAATTTCCGTTCCTCTATTGACTTGTTCTTGTTGTTTTTGTTTCATCTGATTAAAAAAAACTAAAATAATGATCTGAAGAGGAATATGGGCTTAAGGCCTCTTATTATTGCACCAATTTACAAAAATATAACTACTAGTGATAATTTGATATGATAAGACGACTTTATAAATATTGAACGTCATTAGCTCTATTTGTTATCCGATTATACACTGCAGATGAAAAAGATCATCTAATAGCTGAGAATACCGTTGAAATAAATATTATAAATTTAAGGATATCTATCTAACAATTATGTTAAACAGTACTTTAAGGAGTAATTTTAAACTTCTATCATTATTTATCTGTGTATTCATATTTTCTTGCACTCGCAAACAAGATAACAAATTCACGAGTGATATACTGTTGCAACAGGCAGACAACTTACTTGAAAGCAATTCTCTTAAATCATTGGAGTATGCCCAAAAAGCTAATTTTATTACTGAAAAGTCGAATGATTCAAAAAGGAAAGCGGAAACTTATTATTACATCGCCTTTACGTTAAACATTCTGGAAGAATATGAAAAGTCACTACCATTTATTGAAAAAGGACTAAAGGAACATGCCACGAAAGTAAGTCCCCCCCTAAAAGCCCGTTTCTTATCTCTAAAAGGCTATCATTACTCACGACTCCATCTCTACAAACAGCAGGCGAAGCAACACCAAGAAGTGATAGATCTAACAATGTCAAGGAAGGATCCGGAATCAGTAATGACAGCGTCATTGAGTCTGTCTTCGCTAGGACTTTCGTACACCATAGTCAATGATTACACCAATGCCCACCATTTCATAGATATTGCCCTAAAACACGCAAAAACAGTCCCTGATACGGTATATCATAAACTTAAAAAGATTTACAAAGTAAAGGCAAATTTATTCTATTACAAGGCGATGACTCACATCGAACAGTTAAGGGCTAAAGAAGCACTTCCTTTTATCTAACAAGCCTATCAACAAGCTATAGTAGACAATAAGCCTCTCACTCTTTTCCTTGAACTATACGCCGATTACTATATGCAGATAGGAAAAACGGAAGAAGCCATTGAATTTTATTTACTTGCTATAGCTGACAAGAAAAAAAGAACCTGGAACAAATCTACCTCTGCAGACTTATATCTAAAAATATCCAAAAGTTATAATAAGATCAATCAGTACAAAGAGGGAGAAAAATTCCTTCGGTTATCTGCCGCAGAAAGATTGATTGACGAGAATAAAAACAGAAAAAGGGTGCAAGCTATATTAGATAATATCGAAAATCACGATATAATAATAAAAAATAGAGATAACCAACTAAAAATAATCCTCTGTATAGCTTTGTTGATCACCTTACTGTTGTTTATCTGGAAATATAGGGAATATAAACAAAAAAAGAAAAAGATCTTGTTTGCACAAAAAATAGAAATTGAGCAAAACAAACAACTTATAGAAACTCTTGAACTTAAGGTAAATGAATCATTTTCAGAGCTTATTGAATTAGCTAAAAAAAATTCACCAACATTTTGGGCTCGCTTTCAAGAGGTCCATCCGAAATTCTTAAAAAGAATGCTGTGCATCGATGCAAATTTCAAATCCTCTGAATTAATCCTATGTGCTTATATCTATCTGGGATTTTCAACAAAAGAAATTGCAGATTATACTTTTAAAGCAACCAAAACAATTGAAAACAATCGTTATAACCTGCGAAAAAAACTGGGACTTGCACCGGAGGAAGACCTTATCCTTTGGCTCCGCAACCGTGTAGACGACAATCCTCCAACGGAAGGTTAAGAAATCCCCCTAAAAAATCAACTCCAGATCTGTTCAGAGTTATTTATCATCATAAAATATTAAAATATTTTCGATAATAAACAATAAACAGCAGGCTCCCCAAGCGCAACCCAACACCTTGAATTAAAATTAAAGCACTCAACAACAATAACTTAACAAAACAAGAGTAGTCCTTGGGGGGAGTGATTTTTCATTTCTATTTCATAAAATATTCATGTTTGTATCGGATTTCC
>Ga0065704_10000742_pt1 | contig 13130 bp, 4 predicted proteins | sample SwiRhicommuniRL2_FD_59091 | JGI IMG/M metagenome (GOLD analysis project Ga0065704, IMG submission 59091) | Switchgrass rhizosphere bacterial communities from Rose Lake, Michigan, USA - RL2 v2 (version 2) | ecosystem: Host-associated > Plants > Roots > Rhizosphere > Soil | place: East Lansing, MI
GGTTCGGTGATCGTATAGCTCCTTGTCGTCTGACAGGTATTGAAATCCGTTACTGTAACTGTATACGTACCCGCAGAAAGACCTGTCGCACTAGCTGCCGTACCACCACTTGGTGACCAGCTATAGCTATATGGCGCTGTACCGCCTGTTGGTGCTACTGTTGCAGTACCATTGGCACCTCCATTACAACTCACATTCGTTTGGCCACCACCGGTCGCAGCACTTAACGCTGCTGGCTCTGTTATTGTATATGTTCTTGTAGTCTGACAGGTGTTAAATCCTGTTACTGTTACCGTATAAGTACCCGCAGAAAGACCTGTCGCGGTAGCAGCTGTGCCACCACTTGGTGACCAGCTATAGCTATAGGGTGTGGTACCTCCGGTAGGGGCTACTGTCGCCGTACCGTTACCGCCGCCATTACAGCTCACATTTGTTTGGCCTCCGCCTACGGTTGCATCGGGGGTTGCATTAATTGTTACGTTAATAGTAGTGGAAGCAGTAGTTGTGCCATCAGATATCTGAATGGTAAATGCATCTGCACCTGTTTGTCCGGCTGTTGGTGTATAGCTAAGTCCGGTCGGTGTCAGATTACTGCCTGTAGAAGTAGTAGAATATGGGAAACCACCTAATGTACCTTTGGAAGGGCCGGACGTAACGGTCCATGTCATCGTCTGGCCATTATCTGCCTCTGCTACAGTTAGCAGACTATTGATAGCCTTTGCCGCATCATTTTGACATACGGTTAATGATTGCGGCGAACCGCCAGCAAAGCTTGGCGCAGTATTACTTGGGGCAACTGTAATAGTAAATATCGCAGATGAAGAATTACAAGTAGCGTTTTGCACGCGTATGGCAGCCACATATGTATTTGGTGCTGCCGCAGCTGGTACTGGCAATACTATAGGTGATGATGTTAACGCAGCAGGTGTTGAAATATTGGTAAAACCCGCACCCAAAGCGGTAGCTGAATAAGTAATCGTATACGTTACCGGGGAATTTGTTGTAGCCGAATATGGCAGGTTAGCAGAAGTTGCGCCTGATATTACCGTAGGACTGGTGCCTAGTGTGATGGTAGGCAATGGATTTACCGTAATATTTACACTACCAGTCATAGTATTTGTACAACTTGTAGAAGTATTAGTAGCCTCTACAGTATAAGTCCCAGCCGTAGTTTTATTTCCGAAATTAATGCTTGAGCCGGTTCCTGCTACTGCTGCACCTGAGTTTGCCGCCCCCACCTTCAACTGGTAGTTGACACCTACCTGAGAGCCGGAGAGACCAACTGCTAGTCCACTACCACCACTACAATACGCGCCGCCACCTGTTACATTATAAGCTGTAGGTGTTGAGATTGTAAGCGATGCATTATTGGATGTGGCACTGGGAGAACATGCGCCTGTAACCACGCAACGATAGAGATAACCATTCAGACCGGCTGTAGCTCCCGTTATTGTTAGTGTGGACGTAGTAGCGCCGCTGTAGGGCGCACCATTACTTATATTACCAAAACCTGCGCCCTCATTTACCTGCCATTGATAGCCGGTGGCATTGCTGGCGGTTACACTAAAGGTGGTATTGGCTCCTGCACATATTGAACTAGGAGATGGATGACCAGAAATAGATGGCGCTGACGTTACAGTAAGTAACGCATTGTTTGATGTTGCGCTAGGAGTACATGAGCCTGTAACGACACAACGGTAGAGATTACCACTCAGGAATGATGTAGCTCCTGTTATTGTTAGCGTGGCCGTAGTAGCACCGCTGTATGGCGCACCATTACTTATATTACCAAAACCTGCGCCCTGATCTACCTGCCATTGGTAGCCGGTAGCATTATTAGCAGTTACACTAAAGCTTGTATTAGTTCCTGCACATATTGCATTAGGAGATGGATGACCAGAAATAGATGGCGCTGACGCTACCGTAAGAGTTGCGCTATTAGAATTAGCTGTTCCGCAAGTACCCGTTACTACACATCGATACAGATAACCATTCAAGCCTGTTGTAGCTCCTGTTATTGTTAATGCGGCAGTAGTAGCACCACTGTATGGGGCACCATTACTTATATTACTAAAACCTGAACCCTGATTTATCTGCCACTGATAGCTAAGACCAGTACCGGTTGCAGTTACGCTAAAAGCAGTATTGGCCCCTGAGCATATTGAGTTATTAGATGGTTGCCCTGTAACAGATGGCGCCGTACAAGCACTCGTGCTAAATGTGCAGGATATAGGTAGCGAAAAAACCGTTGCGTCATTCACATTCCAGTTTGTCTGATCCATGATTACGGCCCTCAGCACCGCCGGGGTATTACTGGTAATACTACAATTGTATGTAGCATTATCTACTTCGGGACTGATGACTAAGCTATTGGTTGGACTTAATGCTGGGGGTAATGTTGATTGACTTGAAGTAAATGCAGATGACAATAATGTAGTCTGCCATGCTCCCGCGTCCATCTGTATACCTGTAATAAATGTGGGACTTGCTAAACTTCCCTGAAATGCAAAAATCTGGTCTCCCCCTGTAGCCAGTGTCATGTAGGATGTTGGGGTTGACAACTGTGTTTGCAGCCCAACAACCGAGCCTACACTAGCGGAGATGCTCGATTCACAAACAATTCTTACCTGGGTTCCTCCGGGCAAAGCAGTTGATGTACTCCATGTTATTGCGCCATCACTCTTTGCGCCATTAGATGGTGCTGCTGGTTGACCAGTCTGAAAGCCAGACCCATCACTACACCAGCCAAAATCTGTAAAATTTACAGTTGTACCGGCCGAGACACTCGTTAAAAGAATAAAAGAAAAATCATCCTGCCCTACCGGCTGGTCGGAGTTATAGCCTACAATCGCTATATCTCCTGCAGCGAGTGTTGTTTGGGCCATGGCAGAGGGCGCAAGGAACAATGCACCAGCCAAAAGAATTAAAAAAAGAAAAATGGGTGTGACCTTTTTCATAAGTACCGGTTTGTTAAAGTATCCCCAAAAATATAAAAGCAAATTCACCTATCATACCGTTAAAACACCCTTTTATAATTCTTAATCAATTAATAAGGGATATACTTTATATAATTAATGTTATTTATCCGCTTGGTATGCCAGCCAAAATATAAATAACATATTCAGTTTATATAAAATTTAAACCTCTAAATATATTATTAAACAAACTAAAGTATCGTTACACCCTATAGAATAAAAAGCATTGGAGGTTACATTCACCCAACTAAACAGATTTTATACTACAACAAAATGAGATTTGACTACATGCATTTGTGTAGCCCACTGCAATTTTGCAGTATTAAAAACTGATAAAAATGAATACTAAGAAAATTGCATTAGTAACAGGTGGTAGCCGCGGGTTAGGTAAGAATATGGCTATCTCACTGGCCAAAAAAGGGGTGAATGTTGTTTTGACCTACAACACCAATAAGGAGGAAGCCGATAAAGTAGTAGCCGAAATAGAAACACACGGGGTACAGGCATTGGCACTGCAGCTAAACACAAGCAACGTGAAACATTTTGATGCATTTGTTACCAGGCTTACCGCACAACTGCAGGAGAAAATGGGTAGCAATAAAATAGACCATCTTGTAAATAATGCAGGTACAGCATTGTATTCATTAGTGCCAGACACAACAGAAGAACAACTGGATGCCATTGTTGATGTACACTTTAAAGGTGTATACTTCCTGACTCAAAAAATGCTGAACCATATGAATGATGGCGGAAGCATTGTAAATATTTCCTCAGGGCTAACCCGTATGACGATGCCCGGCTCATCGGTATACGGTGCAATAAAAAGTGCCGTAGAATCGCTTACACGATATATGGCCAAAGAACTGGGTAACAGAAAGATACGCGCCAATGTTGTGGCCCCGGGAGCTATTGAAACCGATTTTGGTGGTGGCCGGGTGCGTGACAACAAAGAGATAAACGATCATATTGCCAGCCTCACAGCACTAGGCCGTGTCGGACTACCTGAAGATATAGGTGGTGTAGTAGCCTTCTTGTGCTCGGAAGATGCCTACTGGATAAACGGACAACGTATAGAAGTATCGGGCGGACAAGGATTGTAGTTAAATTTACATTGATGAAGAACATAACGCCACGCCGTGTAGATACCATCAGCGAGTTTCTGAAACTGAGCAACCTACCCGGCCCTCAGCACCCGTTAATCACATTAGTTGATTATGGTAAAATAGACCGTAACAAAGATCCCTTCGCACTGGTATTCGGATTCTATGTGATATCTGTAAAACGAGGTGTAGGCAAAATGCACTACGGGCAGCAGAAATATGATTTTGACGAAGGGGTGATGTACTTTATGGCCCCGGGACAAGTATTAAGCGTTAACAACGACCCGAACGACACTAAAAAACGTTCGGGTTGGATGTTGCTCATACACCCTGATTTTTTGTGGAACACCACTCTTGCAAAAAAAATAAAGCAGTATGATTTCTTTGACTACTCTGTTCATGAGGCACTATTCCTTTCTGAAAAAGAAGAAGCTACACTAAATACGATAGTACAAAACATAGAGCAAGAATACCATGCAAACATCGACAAGTTTAGCCAAAGCATCATCATATCACAAATAGAAACACTGCTGAACTATTCAGAACGTTTTTATCAACGTCAGTTCATAACAAGAAAGATAACCAACCACCAGGTGCTGGACAGACTTGAGGAACTGTTGGATAACTATTTTGGCAATGAAGAACAAGCTGTTAAAGGCTTGCCAACGGTGCAGTACATAGCCGAGGCACTAAATGTATCGCCCAACTACCTGAGCGGGCTACTGAAAGTGCTGACCGGACAAAGCACACAGCAGCATATACACGAGAAGCTTATAGAAACAGCAAAGGAAAAACTATCAACAACTACCCTTTCGATAAGTGAGATAGCCTATGAACTTGGGTTTGAACACCCTCAATCTTTTAGTAAACTTTTCAAAACAAAAACAAAGCTCTCTCCGCTTGAGTTCAGGCAATCATTTAACTAATATATGCCCTGTGTTTTATAACTGTAGCAGACACTTAGCTACCAATTAACAGACATCAGAAACATAGCCAGCAATACTTACAAAAAGAAAGCCCCTGCAATTTGCAGGGGCTTTCTTTTTAATCATCAGCTATAAATTACTGAACAGATACTTTAGTACGTAAGGCTTCCTTACCATTTGTAACCTGCAGCATATATGTGCCGCGTGCTACATTACCCAAGTTCATGCTAGTTACTTTACCAGTAGCTTGTTGTTTCAAGATCACTTTACCAGCCATATCGGTAACCACAATCTGAGCATGCTCGAAGCCTGCAGGCATATCTACCGTAAAGGCACCATTGTTCGGGTTAGGATACACATTGAATACAGCAGTGTTTATATCACCCGCTACACCAAGTGTTTCACTATCAGTATTATGGTTGTTTTGTTCAGCAGTTGGCTCAGCTGCTTTTGCTTGTACACCTTCAGTTGTTGAAGTTGCATTAGCCGTTACAACTTTAGTTACAGCTGTTTCGGTATGCGCATCAGCTTCGTGATCATCACCATGATCGTCACCATCGCCATTGCCGGCAGTTATACCCCTGTTGCAGTTGTTTTCACACTCTCCAAGGTTATCGCCATGAGCAAGGTGGGCAGCTACTGCCGACTGAGAAACTTGTATTGTGTTTCCATTATGGCATATCTTGATCTTATTACCACTACCCTCAACATCTACGACATCGATAGTTTTAGACACCGTCTTGGTACAACCATTCGCATCGGTTATAGTAACGCTGTATGTAGTAGTATTATTAGGCGTAACAAGCGTAGCAGCTGAGTAACGAGATGCTACAGTTGATGATGGAGACCAGCTGTAAGTATATGGAGCAGTACCGTTGCCAGGAGTAGCAGTCAGCGTTACAGATTGAGCACCATAGCCTCTGTAGATAGTATTTGGTAGTTGGCCAGATACTGTTGGGCTAGGGTTAACTGACACGCTTGCAGTAAGACCAGCAGATTGAGAAAGTGTGAACGATACAGTTTTCTCACAACCGTTAGCATCTTTTACTTTCACGCTATAAGTACCGGCAGTCAGGCCTGTCCTGTCTTGCGCTGTGCTGTTATTGTTCCATTTGTAAGTATAAGGAGCAGTACCGCCTGTTGCTGTGATATCTATCTCACCATCGTTGCCTGCGCAAGTCGGGTTAGATTTAACACCAGTTACAGCAAGAGCTGAAGGCTCGTTTACTGTGAAGCTTACAGTTTTTTCACAACCGTTAGCATCAGTTACAGTTACAACATAAGTGCCAGCATCAACATTATTCAGATCCTGGTTGTTATTATTACCACAGTTGTTGCTATGGTGGTTGCACCAGTGATTATTCCAGTTGTTGCGGCAATTACCGTGATTACTATGATTGCTGTTGGTATTGTTATCATCCCAATCATATGAGTATGGAGCAGTACCACCAGTTACCGTAATGTCAATCTTACCGTCATCGTCACCATTGCATTTCACGTGTGTAATGCTAGCAGCAACATTTATTGGAGTAGGAGCGGCTACAATGTTTGTATCTTTTACAGAGCAACCATTGTTATCTGTTACAGTTACAACATAAGTACCTGCTGCAAGATTTGTCCTGTTCTTAACTGTGCTGCCATCGCTCCACAGGTAGGTATATGAAGAACCACCACCAGAAACGCTGAGTGTCACCTTACCATTGGCATCGCCAACACATTTTACATTAGTAACGGCACCGCTCACATTAATCTTGCTATTTTGGGATACCGTATATACCATCGAAGCAACTTTGCCATTCGCATCTGTAGCAGTAAGTGTATAAGTACCAGCAGTAAGACCAGATATATCCTGAGTTGTAGCACCATTGCTCCAGCTATATGTATATGGAGCAGTACCACCACCAACAGTAGCATTGATGCTGCCATTGTTACCACCGTAGCAAGTCACTTTCGTTGCTGCGCCGCCCAGTTCGAAACAGCCGCCAAGGATACAACCGTGTGCAAGGTGTGTTGCGATTGCTGATGGAGGCAAGCAAAGTGTTTGAGGATTGCTATTGTTACCATTAGGTATGTGGCAAATTTGGATGTGATTGTTATTACCACTACCGTTGTCATTACCATTACCGCTGTTACCGCTGGTTGGGCACCTTACATCTATTACCCTGATGTATACAGATTTCTGTAAAGAGCAACCTTTAGAGTCAGTAATAGTAACTGTGTAAGTAGTAGATACAGTTGGGCTTACTGAAGTAGTAGCAGAAGTTGAGTTTGCAACGCCTGTAGTTGGGCTCCAGCTGTACGTTTTGTTACCAACACCACCTGTTGCAGATACTGCAAGTGTAACAGATTGAGGACCATAACCCAGGTAAATAGTCTGGCTCAAGTGATTTGAGTTAACTGTATAGTATGGAGTTACAGAAACGTTAGCATTATACATTGTATTTACAGATATCACCTGAACACATGTAGAGAAGTTACCAGATACATCTGTCGCCTTCCAGGTACGGGTAATTACATAAATATATGTAGTAGGCAGCAGAGGATTGGTTGTCTGAGTGCTAATATCAGTATAAGTAACTGTTACAGGAGATATATCCTGACCTACAGCAGTACCTGTTGCAGCAGGAGCAGTATTGCAACCACTAGCTGTTGCACTTGCAGGACAAGCGATAGAAGGAGCTGTAACATCTTGTACAGTAATCAACTGAACACCACTTGTAGTCCTGCCAAGAATGTCTGTAGCAGTCCACGTACGCGTGATGGTATAGTTGTAGTAATTCGCGTTGTTAGCGTTGCTACCTTGTGTGCTTGCATCAGCATAAGTCATTGTTACTGCACCGATAGTAGAAGAACCGGTAGCAGTACCTGTTGCTGAAGGAGCAGTAGAAGCACCATAGTTTACAGTAACATTAGCAGGCACCGATATGGTTGGAGGTGCAGGGTTTGTTACAGTGATCGTTTGTGCTTGAGTTGTAGCATTGCCAGAAGGATCTGTACCTTTCCAGGTACGGGTAATTACATAAGCGTAATGACCTGGATTAGCAGGATTAGGATCTTGAGTGCTGGCATCTGTATAAGAAATAGTTACAGGGCCGCCGCTGTTATCAGTACCGGTAGCAGTACCAGTAGCAGATGGAGCAGTAGAAGCACTATAGATAACTGAAGTATTTGCAGGAACATTCAAAACAGGAGCAACAGTATCTTGTACAGTTATTATCTGAACACCTGTAGTTGACCTACCCAACAGATCTGTAGCTTTCCATGTACGAGTGATCACGTAGTTATAGTAATCAGCATTGTTAGGATTGCTGCCGCGTGTGCTAGCGTCAGTATAAGTAATAATAGGCAGACCTAAGATAGAGGTAGCTGTTGCATTACCTGTGTTAGCAGAAGATGTTGAAGAGCCATAAGCCAGTGTAACATCTGCAGGCACAGTAAGTACAGGCGGAGCAGGATTAACAACTGTGATTATTTGTGTACCATTTGAGTAGTTACCTGAAACATCTGTAGCTGTCCATGTACGTGTAATAACGTATGCATAGTGCAGCGGGCTTGCAGGATTAGGATCTTGCGTGCTCAGGTCAGTATAAGTGATCGCTATTGGGCCATTGCTATTATCAGTTGCAGTTGCGGTACCAGTTGCAGAAGGTGCAGTTGAGCTACCGAAGTAAACAGAAACAACAGAAGGAACAGTCAGTACTGGAGGAGTAACATCTTGTACAGTTACAGTTTGCACACCAGTTACAGAGTTACCAGTAGCATCAGTAGCTTTCCATGTACGAGTGATCACGTAGTTGTAGTAATCAGCATTGTTAGGATTAGAACCTTGATTGCTGGCATCTGTATAAGTAACTACTGCTGTACCAGAAGCATCTGTAGCAGTTGCTGTACCATTAGAAGCAGGGCTCTTATCATCCTGAACGTTTACTACAGTATTTGCAGGAACGATCAGTGAAGGAGCAGTAACATCTTGTACAGTTACAGTTTGTACACCAGTCATGTAGTTACCACTCATGTCGGTAGCTTTCCATGTGCGAGTGATCACGTAGTTATAGTAGTCAGCATTAGCAGGGTTAGTACCTTGGTTGCTGGCATCGGTATAAGTGATCGCAATAGGGCCATTGCTGTTATCGGTAGCCGTTGCAGTACCATTAGCAGCAGGAGTTTTGTCATCCTGATAGTTTACCACAGTATTAGCAGGAACAACCATAATAGGTGCTGTAACATCTTGTACAGTTACAGTTTGTACACCAGTCATGTAGTTACCGCTCATGTCTGTAGCTTTCCATGTGCGGGTGATCACATAGTTGTAAGCACCAGCATTATTAGGATTAGCATCTTTATTATCAGTATCAGTATAAGTGATCGTGATAGGACCGTTGCTGTTATCAGTAGCAGTTGCAGTACCGTTAGCAGCAGGAGTTTTGTCATCCTGAATATTTACCAGCGTATTAGCAGGTATAACCATTGTAGGAGCAGAAACATCCTGTACAGTTATCAGCTGAGTACCAGTCATAAAGTTACCAGCAACATCAGTTGCTTTCCAGGTACGAGTAATCACATAGTTGTAAGCACCAGCAGCGTTTGGATCACTGTCTTTATTATCAGCATCAGTATATGTGATTGTTACAGGGCCATTGCTATCGTCGGTAGCAGTAGCAGTACCGTTAGTAGCAGGGGTTTTATCGTCCTGTACATTTACCAAAGTGTTAGCAGGAACCACCAGCGCAGGAGCAGTGACGTCTTGTACTGTTATCAGCTGAACACCGGTAGCAGTATTGTTGCTAGGGTCTTTAGCTGTCCATGTACGGGTAACTACATAGTTGTAGTGGCCTACATTAGCAGGATTAGGATCCTGGTTAGAAACATCAGCGTAAGTAACTACCGGGCCGCAGATATCAGTTGCAGTAGCAGTACCTGTGATGGTAGTAGCTATTGAGGCCCCGTAGTTAGCGGTATAAGCAGCAGGCAGTGTAAGCACCGGGCGAATTGTATCCAATACGGTTACCACTGCAGGTGCATAAGTAGCATTACCTTGTTTATCTGTAACTATGAGGGTAACATTGTTATCACCGATATTGCTACATGCAAAGCGCAATGCACGATATTCGTAAGTAGCCTGTACATACAGGTGTTTATAAACAGTATAGCAAGGATCGTAGCCAAACTCACCATTAGCAGCATACATGCTACCAAAAGGACGACCTATGATACGGCTCGCAACAACGCTATCGCTGGTAGTAGCATGGCATGCACCTATAGCAAAACCAGTTTCGCAAGAACCTGTTGGTGTACCATAACTTGCAAAATCAACATGTGTGAAGAGACCATTTTTCTTCGCAGTCAGTGTCAGGAGATTGTTTTCAATTTCTTGTGTACCGCAAACCTGACCGGTGTATGTTTGTCCACCGACAAAGTCAAGTGTAATAGGAGAGCAATTGAACACATCCTGAGAACCATTGTCTACATCTGCAGGCAACACTTCAGCAACACCAGCTTCATCCAGATATATTACGGCATTCTTTACATTGGCAGTAGGAGGCAACGTATCTTTTACCATTACAGTAAAGCTACACTCAATGCTACCACACTCGTTGTAAGCCATGATAGAAACAACGGTAAGGCCTACATTGAATATGTTGCCGCTACCTGTGCCTGAACCGCTAAAGGTAGTAGCACCTTCAAATTCAAATGTCATATAATCAGCACCAACAGCTACAGCATTGTAAAACACTTCTTTACTGCACCAGTTTTGCGGGTGTATCTCTGTCATATTGCCGGGGCATACAGAGAAATAAGGAGCTTTAGTGGCAGTAAATGTGCTTGTAGCCGAAGAAGAACAAGCAGAAGAACCGTTGCTAACAGTTACAGTATAGTTAGTAGAGTTCAGCGGGGCAACGGTAATAGACTGAGTTGTTTGACCACCGGGGCTCCACAGGTAAGAAGGATTAGATGCATTGTGTGTAGCAGTAAGTGTACCGGTAAAACCAGAACAAACGCTTACGTTGTTTACACTAACAGTAGGAACATTAGATACATTGATAGCGATAGATTGCTGCACTTGTTGGCCGGTATTATCGGTAACAGTAAAAGCAATTACGTGAGAACCTGCTTGTGCAGCAGTTGGAGTCCAGCTAAAGTTAGCAGTCAAACCAGTAGCACCGCTAACAGGCATTGAAGGGGAGAATGTAGCACCTGCAGGTACACCCGCAGCTGCTATAGTAACAGTAGCACCAGCATCAACATCCGCTGCTGTAACTGTGAAGTTAACAGGAGCGTTACAAACATTGATTGGGCTTGTTTTGTTGATAGCGATAGTTGGAGCGGTGCCAACTACAGGAACTATTTTCAGCAGGAAGTCGATCGGAGTTTTAGTTTTCACATTACCATTAGCATCCAGATCTTCGATCATTACTTGCAGTGTCCAGAAGTTTGTTTGGTTCAGTGTAGAGGTATTCCAGGTAACCACACCAGTAGTAGAGTTGATTGAGATGCCCGAAGGTTGTGCAACACCACTTTCTGCAGTCGTTGCTAATCGGTAGCGCAGGTTATCACCATTAGCATCAGAGCCTACTATGGTAAAACTTGCTGCAGTGCTTGCAGGCAGTGTTACGATAGGCGATTGAGTTGCAGCAGGAGCACTGTTGGTACCAAATGGAGTAACAACAGTTTCCATACGGTAGCTACCGTTAGCGCCGTTATTCAGGTTGGCAACCCTGGCGCTACCAGCCACAGCCGCAGTGTATGGGCCAGCAGCAGAATATGTCTTAGGTATACCTACATTGTTGGTTGATGGCTGAAGGGCCTCACCTAATATCCAGTCTTCTGTTACGCTGTAAGATGTAACAACAAACCTTAGCGTACCTGTAGAAGTAGCATCGCCGAAATTAAGGCCTGTACCACCTACTGTTTCAGTAATGATATCACCCACAACAGGGCGGCCATCGCTACCGGTACCGGTATAGCTGGTGCGCCTGAAGGCAGCTTTAAAGTTAAAGACTACGGTGTTTGCTGTAGTGCTGGATTTTGACCAGCTCAACGTACCGTACCTAAAGTGCGAAGCGTAAGCTTCCACAAAGGAGAGCATAAGAATGGGGATGAAAAGCAAGGCAAGTAACTTGCTTCTTAAACCACTCCCTGATGCAGGAAACGTAAACAATCTCATTTGACGTGGTTTTTTATGTATTAAATTTTTAAAACAACTCTTGACTGAAACTTACACGCATTACGATAAAAGAACACGTATAACAATTTCAGATGCCAAAATTTCATAAACGTTTTCAAATAACATAGGAAGTTTTACTAATGATTGGTTAATAGGCAGTTAACGATTTGCACATCCGCTACCACACTGCATTCTACCCGATTTTCAGCATCCCAAAACACCTTGAAAAAAGAGCAAAAAAGCACCGTTGTTAACAAATCTTATGACAATTGCTAAGATTCTTTAACATCAGATAATTAAACCAGGAGCATAGCCGTCTATCTAATAATTGTAAATAATCTTTTCAATTACTAAAAACTAAAACTATGAAACAGATCATTGCAATATGTGGAATAGCAATTCTGGCAGCGTCTTGTAACACAGCTGCAGTAAGGCAACAGGAAGAAATGTTGAAAGCACAAGCAGCCACTATCGAAACAATGAAAGTTGAGATGGCCAAGCAAAGAGTAATAGACTCAATGAACCAGGTAATGGCGGCCAATACCGCCCCCGTGCAAAAAGAAACACCTGTGGTTGTGCGAACTGTAAGAAAAAAGACTGCACCAAAATATAGCGAGCCTATTGCAGTAAGCAATACAGATACCTATACTGGCTATAGCAATACTAACACGGCTCAACCTGCACCTGTACAAACGCCGCCAATAGTTCAGCAAGAACCTGCACAAGAGAAAAAAGGCTGGAGCGCTAAAGCTAAAGGTGGAGTAATAGGCGCTGGTGCTGGTGCGGTAGCAGGTGCACTGATACATAAAAGATCGCCAGCATTGGGTGCAGCAGTAGGTGGTGTATTAGGTGGCGGTGCTGGTATAGGTATTGGTGCTATAATAGATAAAAAACAAGGACGTACGAGTAGGTAGGAAGTTGGTTATGTAGGTATAAAAAGTAGCGGCCCGGAAATTCCGGGCCG
>Ga0065704_10071106_pt1 | contig 13128 bp, 12 predicted proteins | sample SwiRhicommuniRL2_FD_59091 | JGI IMG/M metagenome (GOLD analysis project Ga0065704, IMG submission 59091) | Switchgrass rhizosphere bacterial communities from Rose Lake, Michigan, USA - RL2 v2 (version 2) | ecosystem: Host-associated > Plants > Roots > Rhizosphere > Soil | place: East Lansing, MI
GTACCTATCAATTTTAAAGGCTACTTTTCCGAAGCGGAATCAGAATTCTTTGCATTGATTGGGCCAAGATTTAATTTTTTATTAAGTCAGAGAGTAAAAAATGCTCCGGTATCAAGACCTTATTATGATCCTGATGTTGTTGTTTCGTCGTTGCCTAATGTCAACGGAAAAACAAATAAGTTCAACTTTGGATTTGGTTTGGGATTTGGTTATAGTTACAAAAGACAGGTGGAATTAACTGCCAGATATGATTTTGGACTTTCCAATACTTATCCCGGGCTTGATCATGAACCTGGTGGAACTACAAAAAGTAAATCGGAGCAGGTTATCAGCTTAAGTGTAAACTATATTTTCAACTGAGAAAATTTAATCCTAATAAAAAGTCCCGAGACAATGTGTGCTTCGGGACTTTTTTATCATAAATCTGATTTAATTTTTAATTTTATCCTCTAATCCATTTCCAGATCTCTTTGAGAGTGGCTTTATTTCCATACATCAAAATACCCACTCTGTAGATCTTTCCTGCTACAAAAATCATAAAAATAGTAGTTCCCAAAAGCAGAGCAATTGATAATGCAATTTGCCAGGCCGGAACACCGAAAGGTATTCTGGCAATCATTGCTACCGGTGAGGTAAAAGGAATGATCGACAGCCAAAATCCAAGTGGCCCGTCGGGGTTATTCATTAACGAAAAGCTACCGTACATTCCCAGCATCAGCGGAAGGATCGCAAATAAGGTAAATTGTTGTGTTTCGGTTTCATTGTCTACCGCAGAGCCGATAGCCGCATATATAGAGCTGTAAAAGATATATCCTAAAAGGAAAAATACAATAAATACAAAGATGATTAATGGAAAATTCAATTCCAGCAAACTGTGAGAAATCTGAGTCGCAATCTGTGCAACATCCAGTTTACTTGCCAGTTCATTGTTTCCGCCCGGAATATTTTTCTGAATGGAGGTAAAACCCGTATTTAAAACCAACGCCCCAATTACAGACATTGTAATCCAGACTAGAAACTGTGTTAAAGCCACTAAAGTAACTCCCAGAATTTTGCCCATCATCAGTTCAAAAGGTTTCACGGATGAGATAATGATTTCCACCACGCGATTATTTTTTTCTTCCAGCACGCTTCTCATTACCCGTACGCCATATATGATGATGAACATAAAAGTAACATACATCAGAAGAATACTTAATCCACTTTTTACCCCAAATCCAAGATCTGAATCTTCCTTATTGTTTTCGGAAACATTAATGGTTTTTAAGGTAAAACTTTTATCAAGATTATCCAGCTGCATTTCTGCAATGCCTAATTGCTTGATTTTTTCCTTCTTAATAACATCCGTAATATCAGAAACAATTTTCTGCTTCGTATCAAATCCTATCTTACTATTAATTACCAGTCTGGTGTTTTTCTGTAAATCATCAAAATTTTGATTTTTCAGTGCGGGTAAAATTAAAATACCATCCAATGATTCATTGCCTTTAAGATTATTAATCTTAGACTTTTCATCGGCCGCAGCAACATAGATGTATTTCAGCTGATCACTGGATTTCAGCTGATTGGTAAATATTCCGCTTTTATCTACAACTTCAATCACGCTGTGAGATTCGTTAGCTTTAAACATAAGACCGATTACCGAACCGAATGCAACCAGCAGAATCGGAGCTAATAAAGTAAGTATAATGAAGGATTTTTTCTTAACCTGTGTCAGAAATTCCCTTTTTGTGATTAAAAAAATATTGTTCATAATTAAGAATTGCTGCTTACCGCATTAATAAAAACTTCATTCATACTTGGAATTTTCTCCTCGAATGATCTTACTTTTCCTACACTGACAAGATCCAGAAGAATATCGTTTTGATTAGATTCATTCTTTAAATCAAATGATATGAGATTGTTTTCATTCGAAATATTGGAGATGTCATATTTTTTTCTGAAGTTTTCAAGCTGAGAATCATTGGTTTCGGAAAGGGTAATCCCGAAAATATTTTTCTTGAATTTTTCTCGGACATCAAAAACTCTTCCGTCAATAATTTTTTTTGAATTATTAATCAAAGCAACATAATCGCACATTTCTTCTACACTTTCCATTCTGTGAGTAGAAAGAATAATCGTTGTTCCATTGTTTTTAAGGTCAATAATCTGATCTTTAATCAGGTTGGCATTTACAGGATCAAATCCTGAAAACGGCTCATCGAGGATAAGCAGATTGGGTCTGTGAAGAACTGTTACAACAAACTGGATTTTTTGTGCCATTCCTTTTGAAAGTTCAGACAGTTTCTTTTTCCACCACTGGTCGATATTCAGCTTATCAAACCATTTTTTTGCTTCATTTAAAGCATCATTTTTGCTCATTCCTTTAAGTTCTCCAAAATAAAGAAGCTGGTCTCCGACTGTCATATTTTTATAAAGACCTCTTTCTTCGGGCATGTAGCCGATATCTTTAATGTGATCCGGATTCAGTTTTTGCCCATTAATGGAAATGTCTCCCGAATCAGCCTGTGTGATTTGATTGATGATGCGAATAAATGATGTTTTACCGGCCCCGTTCGGACCTAAAAGACCATACACACTTCCTTTCGGAACATGGATGCTGAAATCATCCAAAGCCACTTTTTTGCCGGCATTATAGGTCTTTCTGATATGTTCAGCTTTTAGCATTAAATTGTTTTTACTTATTAGTATGAAAAAGTCCCGAAAGTTACGGAATTATTGAAACAGAATTTAATCTAAAAGAAAAAATCCTGATGATAATCAGGATTGTATTATTATTGTTTTACGATTTGCGTAACCTTCATTGTGTTGTCGCTCAATATATAGCGGATCAGATATTTACCGGGTTTCAATTTTTCTATATTAATTTCCCCTGAATTCATATTTACTGAATAAGTAGCAACCTGAGTCCCTAAAATAGAGTAGAAGATCACACTTTTAATTTTAAGATTAGAGTCCTTAGCCTTTACGATCAGAAAATCCTTTGCGGGATTCGGATAGGCAACAAGAACACCATCATCAGACTTTTGTGAAAAACCTGAAGGCTCTTTTATCTGAGCTTTAATATTATTGGAAAATCCAATAAAAGCGCCTAAAAAGATAAATAAAAGTAAAAGTTTTTTCATCAAATTATAATTTCTTTAAATATATTAAAACAAAAGTAAACAATTCTACAATTTCCTGCAATACTTTTTTGTTTAAGTTGTAGTAAATTTGTATTAAATTTTATTCAAAAAGTATTCCAAAATGATACATTCAAGAAATAGAAGGCTGAGAGTAAACGAATCTGTCAGAAGTCTGGTAAGAGAATGCACCCTTACCATCAACGATTTTGTAATGCCGATCTTCGTTATGGAGGGCGAAAACAAAGAAGAACCAATCGCTTCGATGCCGGGAATATTCAGGAGAAGCATCGATCTGACAGTGAAAGAATGTAAGGAATTATTTTCTTTGGGCGTAAAAGCTGTCAATCTGTATATGAAAGTTTCAGACGATCTGAAAGACAATACCGGAAAAGAGGCATGGAACAAAAACGGATTGATGCAAAACACGATAAAAGCCATCAAAGATGCAGTTCCTGAAATGGTTGTGATGCCGGACGTGGCGTTGGATCCTTATTCAATCTACGGTCACGACGGAATTATCGAGAACGGTAAGATTGTCAATGATGCTACCAACGATGCTTTGGCAAGAATGTCTGTATCACATGCTGAGGCCGGAGCCGATATTGTGGCACCGAGCGACATGATGGACGGAAGGGTACAAACAATCCGTGAAGCCTTGGAAGATAATGGATTTACAGATGTTGGAATTCTAAGCTATGCTGCGAAATACGCAAGTTCTTTTTACGGACCTTTCAGAAGTGCTTTAGACAGTGCACCAAAAGATAATATGGAAATTCCTAAGGATAAAAAAACATATCAGATGGATTTTCATAATTCCCGGGAGGCATTAAATGAAGTATTTAAAGATATTGATGAAGGAGCGGATATTATCATGATTAAGCCGGGACTTCCGTATCTGGATGTTGTTTCAAAAGTTCGTGATGCTATTGACCTTCCGATTGCCGTATACAATGTGAGCGGAGAATATGCAATGGTAAAAGCAGCTGCACAAAACGGCTGGCTGGATAATGATAAAACAATTATCGAAAGCTTAACATGTATTAAAAGAGCAGGAGCAGATATGATCTTCACCTATTTTGCGAAGGAAGCTGCCATGATTCTCAACAGATAATTAATCTGCAAAACAAAAGCACCTTATTGGGTGTTTTAAATTTTTGTGTTTGTGTAAAGTAAAACGTTTACATTTTATATATTTGCTTCATGATTTTACGCGGAGAAAACTTAATCAAAGAATACGGTCCCAAGAAAGTTGTAAAAGGCGTTTCTGTACAGGTTCAGCAGGGAGAAATTGTCGGGTTGCTTGGTCCGAACGGAGCCGGAAAAACCACTTCGTTTTATATGATTGTTGGATTGGTTAAGCCCACTTCCGGGAAAATTTTTCTTGATAAACAGGAAATCACTACCGATGCGATGTACCGCAGGGCACAAAAAGGAATCGGTTATCTTGCGCAGGAAGCATCCGTTTTCAGGAAACTTTCGGTTGAGGAAAACATTATGGGCGTTTTACAGCTTACAAAACTTTCAAAGCGTGAACAGCAGATCAAATGTGATGAGCTGATTGAGGAATTTTCACTACAGCACGTTCGTAAAAACCGTGGTGATCTTTTGTCCGGAGGGGAAAGACGTAGAACAGAAATTGCAAGATGTCTGGCAACAGATCCTAATTTTATTCTTCTGGATGAACCTTTTGCCGGAGTAGACCCGATTGCCGTGGAAGATATTCAGAAAATTGTCAGAAGTCTTACGGATAAAAACATCGGAATCCTGATTACCGATCACAATGTTCAGCAGACTTTGGCCATTACCAACAAAACGTATATTATGTTTGAAGGGAGAATCCTGAAAGAAGGACTTCCCGAGGAATTGGCAAATGATCCGCAGGTAAGGGAAGCTTATCTCGGTGAAAACTTCGTCTATCAAAGTATTTTCGATAAACCAACTAAGAAAAGCTATGCTTACAATATCTGGGCGGGAAATTTTGATTCTAAATCGCAGCTGCAGAATTTTGTGAATGAAAATTTTGCACAGTACGACGATCTTAGGTTGATGTACGGTTTTGAAGATATCAGTTTCGCTTCGTTGGGAAATTCGGAAATTCAGCACATATTCAATGATGTAGTGGATAAAAATGCTAACAACGCTTTTGTCTTTCAGAAGAAGGAAATTAATTCAAATTATTCTCTAGAGCAGGCGGAAGCAGAATCTAAAGCGGCAGGAAAGCCGGAACTCCATTATCTTACGACTTATGTTTTTGAAGGATAATATATAAATTAAAGCAAATCTTTTGCTTAAAAATAGAATAAAAACGTACCTTTTCTCTGTAAAACGGTACGTTTTTTAGTTAAATCATTTCTATGGCAAAACCTTTCAACAGAACCGTCACTTTATTCGGAATTTACAAACAGCTCGTTCCTTTTATCAGGCCCTACCGGCTGATGATCTATGGAACATTATTTCTTACATTTTTAGGAGCTCTTGCCGCACAGGTGAATCCGCTGGTACTGAAATATACTGTGGATGAGGTTACGAAATTAACCCATCTTCCGCATCCGATGTCGCAGGGAATTCATGTGCTGGTCGTAATATCGGTTATATTATTGGGAAAGGAATTGTTGAATATCTTTATCAATTTCGGGCAAAAATTTTATGGTGAAAAAATCAGGATTAATGTAAGCTCCGTACTGGCACAATCTGCCATCGATAAAATTCTGATGTATCGTGTCGCTTATTTTAATGATGAAAACCATGAATCCGGAAAATTACAAATCAGGATCGACAGAGGTATTGAAAGCTTGACAAGGCTTGTACAGAACTTTTTTATAGATATGCTGCCGCTGTTTTCCAACGCTGTTATTGCTTTATTCATCATGTATCTGCAAAACGTTTACGTAGGAATTGTCTCTACGATCATTGTCCCGATTTATTTTTATGTAAGTTCTTTGCAGGCAAAAAAGCTCGGCGGAGTGAGAAGAACATTAAGAAATCAGCGTGAACAGAAAACCTCGGGATTATTAAATCTGATTAATTCCATCATGGTGATCAAAAGTTTTGTCCGAGAAAAATTTGAAGGTAAAAAACAATATGATCTCCAGATGCAGCTTATGGAAAGCCAGATGTTTACCCGGAGAACAAATTTTATTTATGACGGTTTAAAAACATTTATCGAACAGTTTGGGGTGGTTTTAATCATTCTTCTGACGGTCTATCTCGTACTGGATCAGCAAATGACAATCGGTGCAATCATGCTTCATATTATGCTTTTTAACAATGTTTCAGCTCCGATAAGACAATTACACAGAATCTATGACGATATGAACGATGCGATGATTTATGCAGAGGGATATTTCGATATTTTAAATGCTGACGAAGAGAAAGAGCCGAACGGAAATTTCGTAGAAAAGAAAATCAAAGGAAATTTTGAATTGAAAAATATTAATTTTACTTATCCCAATGGAACGCAGGCTCTGCACAACGTTTCTATGAAGATCGAAAACGGGAAAACGACTGCCTTGGTAGGTTTGAGTGGTGCAGGGAAGTCTACGGTCATCAATCTTCTGTGCAAGTTTTATCTTCCGGATTCAGGAGAAATCTTATTGGATAATTTTAATCTGAACGATTATGACAATACTTTTCTTCGTAATGATCTTGGCCTGGTGCTTCAGAAAAATCACATTTTCCAGGGAAGTATTGAAGACAATATTCGCTACGGAAATATGAATGCCTCTTTTACGGAAATCCAGGAAGCAGCAAAAAAGGCTTATCTTCACGAGCAGATTCTGGATTTACCGGATGGTTACAGCCATGATGCTACACAACTTTCCGGAGGACAGCAGCAAAGAATTGCCATCGCAAGGTTATTTTTGAAGAACCCGCCGATTATTTTTCTTGACGAACCCACCGCAAGCCTTGATGCAATTGCTACAGAGCAGATTAAGAATTCGCTGGATGCCATAAAAGAAGGACGAACGGTGATTATTATATCGCATTCTCTTTCACAGATTCTGGATTCAGATAAAATTTATGTCATGAAAAAAGGAAAGGTAGTGGAAAGTGGAACTCATGAGGAACTAGTTCAGATCAACGGAACATACAGAGAAATTTTTGATGCTTCAGCAAGAAGTTTAAATCTGGATAAATTGATGAATAGTTTTAAAAAATGATGTAATATTATAGCAATTTAATAATATACAATCTTCATTCATCAACCATAAAAATGAACGATCACTATCTCAAAAAACTCGACAGGGTAACCGCTATCCTTACTCAATTACAGTCAAAGCCAATTGTAAGGGCACAGGATCTTGCACAGAAATTTGATGTAAGCGTACGGACAATTTACAGGGATATAAAAACATTGGAAAACGCCGGAATTCCTATCATAGGAGAAGCCGGAAGCGGATATTCCCTGATGGATGGTTATAAACTTCCGCCTGTGATGTTTACAAAGGAAGAGGTGTTGAGTTTCATTACCGCCGAAAAACTGATGCAGAAATTTTCGCATCAAAGTCTTGGAAACCATTATCAGACAGCGATGGAAAAAGTGCGTTCGGTATTGAAGTATTCCGACAGAAATTTAATTCAGAATATCGAAACGCAGATTGATATTTTTCAGCATCAGGTAAAAACTGAAGATACCTTAAAAGATGTTATCCCAACCATTCTGGAAAGCATTGCCGAAAAACATCAGCTGAGCATAGAATATAGAACCGTTGATGATAAAATTTCTACAAGAACCATTGAGGCGGTAGGTGTTTTCTTTGAATTTAATTTTTGGTATATCATGGCTTTCTGTACATTGAGAAATGATTTCAGACAGTTTCGTGTAGACAGGATTTTGAAGATTTCCAAAACTCAGAATCCTTATCTTCAGGAATATGGACAAATCAATGATTACAGGAAAAACGGCAACGGAAATAAAGTGACCGTAAAGCTCCTGGTAGACAAAAAAATAATGGGGCATCTTGTGAATTCAAAAATTTATTACGGCTTAATTGAAGAAGTAGAAACAGAAAACGGGGTAGAACTCACCTTTGAAACCGAATGGCTTAAGGATGGTTTTCCGCGTTGGCTGATTACTTTTGCAGATTATGCCACCATTCTGGAACCGGAAAACCTTAAAGACAGGCTGAAAGATTTATTAAAAGATATTTCCGATAGGCACCCATAAAAACCTCAGCAGAAAATTGTGCTGAGGTGTATTTGTTTAAGTTTCTGTGTTATGTTTTATTAAAGATTTCAGTCTCCACAGTGGCATTAAAGAACTGAAAATCTCTCCCAAAAAAAAGGAGGTTCAATGCCCAAAGCTCTCAGGTAAACATATCCCTGTCCGCGGTGATGAATTTCATTATCAACGAAATACAAAATATTTTGATACACAGGGAATTCGTATTGTCCAAACAAATTGAAAGTTTCCTGAAAACGTTCCTCCGAAATCTGCGCAAAATAATGATTAATAACTTCCGTTTCCTCATCCCATTTTTTCAGCAGATCGTGTTTCGTTTCAGGGTTGAAGCCTTCTTCGTTATAAGCTTCCATGTTTTTGCCGACAATTCCTTTAAGGCCCGGGCCACCGATTGCGATTAATTCACACGCCAATTTTGCAAAAGGTCTCATTCCGCCGATAGAAAATTCGAATAATTCTTTTTCCGGGAAAGCTTCAATTACTCTTCTAGTCAGGTTTCTATGCCCTTGCCAGTGTTCCAGTAATTGTTCAGAACTCATGAATTTTTTTGTGGTAGTTGCTGTAGTTGTCATAATTTTTAATGTTGTTTGTTATTGTTGATACAAAGGTAAAACGCATTGGTGACAACAGTTTGTCAGTAGGATTTTTTTGAAAAAAAATATTTTTTGTTTTTAAAATAATTCAGATGATTTTTGCGTTAATGATACAGACATAAGCAATGTTAGTAGATAGATAATTTGAGAGTGATCGGTCTTTCGGGCCGGTCATTTTTTATAAATCAGCTATTCTGTAATCGTTCTGAAAGTCAGATTCACTCTTGGAGTTTTTATTTTTGTCGTCGTTGGCAATCTGTGCAGCCAGTGATCCTGCGTTGTTCCTTTCATCACGAGTAAACTTCCGTTTTTTAGCAATAATTCTACTTTTTCTTTGGTGGTTTTATGTTTAAATAAAAACTTCCGTTCAGCTCCAAAGGTTAATGAAGCGATGGCACCGTGTTTTTTGAGATCTTTCTCAGCATCACTGTGATAAGCCATGCCTTCGTTTCCATCGTGATATAAATTCAAAAGACATGAATTATAGGTTTCTCCCGTAATTTCTTCACATTTTTGCTTTAATTCCAATAATTCCGGTGTCCATGGTTTTGCATATTTTGTTCGCTTTGAATAGGTATATTCAAATGGTTTTTCACCAAACCAGGCTACTTTTCTTTTTGTTACAATGAGTTTTCCAAAGATGATCGCTTCATCATTTTCCCATGGAATCTGATGAAATAAATAATCATAATAAAAATCTGATTTTTCTTTAGAAAATACCTCTCCGTAGTAATGAACGATTCCATCTTTTGGAAGTATATTTAATGGAAAATCTGATATGTCTTCGAATAAGTTCAGCATAAAGTTTAAGGTTTTGGATTTAAAAATCAGAATAAACTTTAGAACTTTCCCAGCCAATAATCAGCTGTTTTCTGTCGCTTCCCCACATATAACCGCCGATTTTTCCGGAGGACTGAATGACACGGTGACAAGGAATTAAAAAGGCTACGGGATTACTTCCAATTGCCGTTCCGACAGCTCTCGAAGCTTTGGAGTGACCAATTTTTTCGGCTAGGTTTCCGTACGTTGACAATTTCCCCATAGGAATACTGAGCAGACTTTCCCAGACTTTTAATTGAAAATCTGTTCCTTTTAAATGTAATTTGATAGTATTTAATTCTTTCCAGTCTTTATTAAAAATAGATAAAGCATTCTTCTGAAATTCGTCCCGGTTTTCAAAAAAAGAAGCATTGGGGAATTTAATCTTTAAATCTCCCAATGCTTTATGTTTGTCGTTTTCAAAAGCCATATAGCAGATTCCTTTTTCTGTGGAAGCTGCAATTATTTTTCCAAAAGGACTTTCGGAAAAACTGTAATTTATGGTAAGGCTCTTTCCTCCGTTTTTATATTCTGCCGGAGACATTCCTTCGATTTTCACAAACAGATCGTGCAATCTGCTCGTACTCGAAAGTCCTGTCTCATAAGCTGTTTCAAATAAACTTGCTTTTTCTTCCTTCAATAAATTTTTAGCGTGTTCGAGGCTGATGAACTGTAAAAATTTCTTCGGACTTGTTCCTGCCCAATCAGAAAACATTTTCTGAAAATGAGCCGGACTCAAATGGATTTTTTCTGCCACTTCCTCCAAACTTGGCTGAAGTTTGAAATTACTCCGGACGTATTCTATCGCCTTGGCAATTCTTTCGTAATCTATCTGATTTTGTGTGGACATAGCATTTATTTTACCTCACAAATTTCTAAAGAATACGCGACCGAAAAAATCCGATTCTTGCGAAATTTAATTGTTGTTGTAAATATGATAGTAAGCAAGCATTTTGTAATATAGCTTCGCAGCCAGGAATGCACTTGGTTTTGCCATCGGAGAATCCATTAATTCTACGATATCAAAGGCTACAACATTACATTTTTCAAATACCCTTTTCAATAGTTCCAATGTAGGATACCACTGCAAACCACCCGGTTCAGGGGTTCCTGTGGATGGGCAAAGTGAAGGATCAAAAGCATCCAGGTCGATGGTAATATATACATTTCCTGAAACTTTTTCCAATACATCATTTACCCAGTTTTCGTTATTGGCGATTTCGTGAGCAAAAAATACCCTTCCTTCCGGCAAATATTCCGCTTCTTCGATATCCATAGAGCGGATTCCCACCTGTACCAGATTGTGCTTTTGATTCGCTTCAAACACTGCACAAGCATGATTGGAGGTCGAACCGTGAAACTCAGGACGAAGATCTGTGTGTGCGTCAAGCTGAAGAACTGTCAGATTCTCGAATTTCTCACCCACCGCACGGATCGAACCGATAGAAACCGAGTGTTCTCCTCCGAAAAGGGTAAACAGTTTACCATCATGATTCAAAAGTTCTTTAGTTTTTTGATAAACAGCTTCTGTCATGGCTTCAGGCGAAGAATTTTCAGAAATTTCTCCGGCTAGGAAAACTCCTTCTAAATAAGGCTCGGTTTGGGTTTCAATGTCATAAAGCTCCATGTTTTCAGAGGCATTTAAGAACAATTCCGGGCCTTTGTCGGCTCCTTTTCCCCAGGTTGAAGTTCCGTCGTAAGGTACAGTTACCAACATTACTTTCGAGTTTTCCAGCGATGCATTTTCTTCAGGAATTCCTGCGTATGTTTTCATGTTTTATTTTAAAATTAAATGATTTTAGCAAAGATACAAAGAAGTTTGGAGAAGTGGATGGAAGCTGAAAGATAGGTGTTGGAAGTTTTATAAATGACAAAAAATTAATGTTGAAACTTTAAATATAAATCATCTAAAATTCAAATAATTAACTTAATAAAATTGTGTGCTGCAATTTTAAACTTACATCTTCGAACTTCCCCCTTCCAGCCAAAATTATTACCTTTGCTAAAATTTAAATTGTATGTCGTTAAGAGCTGTGCTGTTCGATATGGATGGCGTTATTGTGGATACAGAACCATTGCACAGAAAAGCCTATTTTAAAACATTTAGTGACCTGGGAATTGATGTTTCCGAAGATTTATATACTTCTTTTACAGGAGCTTCCACCAAGAGAGTCTGCGAAACGTTGATTAACGAATTTAATTTAAAACAGACATACGAGGAAATTGCCGATACCAAAAGAAAATATTTCAAAGATTACTTTTATAACGATGAAGAATTTGACTTAATTCCCGGTGTAAAGGATCTGATCGAACATTATTATGAAAACGGAATTAAATTAATCCTGGCGTCTTCGGCAACGATGTCAACCATCAACATGGTTTTTAAGAAATTTGAACTGGAAAAATATTTCGGCGGAAAAATCAGCGGCGCAGATCTGAAAGAATCAAAACCTCATCCTGAAGTTTTTTTGCTGGCAGCGGAAATGGCGGGCGAACCGGTTCAAAACTGTATGGTGATCGAAGATTCTACCAACGGCATTTTAGCGGCACATCGGGCAGGAATTTTCTGTGCGGCATACAGAAGCCCAAATTCTAAAAATCAGGATTATACGTTGGCCGATACGGTAGTTTCTGATTATGAAGAATTAGAATTGGATAGAATTTCAAAATACTTTTGAAAATAAAAGGCTCTCAAATCTTTGAGAGCCTTTTATTGTAAGTTTTGGCTAAAGCCAATTTGATGTTATGATTTTTATTAAACGGGCTAAAGCCCGTTGCTATTAATGGCTACTTATACCCAAGAATTTTCAGGACATCTTCAGGTTCCTGTTTTTCACGGAAAATCTCGTACTGAAGTTCACCGTTTTCATCTTTCTGAATCAGGATGTGTCTTGGCTGAGGCATCAGACAGTGATGAATTCCGCCAAATCCACTGATGGTTTCCTGATAAGCTCCAGTATGGAAAAACCCGATGTATAAAGGTTTTGTATCGCTAAAAACAGGCAGATAAATCGCATTGGTGTGCTGTTCAGAATTATAGTAATCATCCGAATCACAAGTCAGCCCGCCCAGAAAAACTCTTTCGTACGTATCTTCCCATCTGTTTAAAGGAAGCATGATAAAGTGTCTTGAAATGGCCCAGGTATCTGGAAGTGTGGTCATGAAAGAAGAATCAATCATGTTCCATTTTTCTCTGTCATTCTGACGCTTTTGAGAAATAATTTTATAGATATTAGCTCCGCTTTCCCCCACAGTAAAGCTTCCGAATTCAGTGTAGATATTAGGTTCTTCAACCCCTTCTTCCTCGCAGAATTTTTTAATCTGAGATACGATTTCCTCTACCATATATTGATAATCATAATCGAAATTCAGAGAAGTTTTGATAGGAAAACCACCACCAATATTCAAC
>Ga0065704_10071109_pt1 | contig 13118 bp, 9 predicted proteins | sample SwiRhicommuniRL2_FD_59091 | JGI IMG/M metagenome (GOLD analysis project Ga0065704, IMG submission 59091) | Switchgrass rhizosphere bacterial communities from Rose Lake, Michigan, USA - RL2 v2 (version 2) | ecosystem: Host-associated > Plants > Roots > Rhizosphere > Soil | place: East Lansing, MI
GGCGCGTGCTGTTCTGGCTGATGGCCGTGCCGGTCCCTCTGACGCTCCCGTTGTCGGTGTTCAGCGCCGCAGGCATAACCGCGCACCAGGCCAGTACCTGCTTGGTGCTGTTTGCCGGTGCCGGCGTGGCATGGTCGAGGGCGCTCATTATCACCTACCGGCTGTGGCAGTTGCGCAGCCACCGGGTGAGCCTCGCGGAGGGGGGGACCTTCCGGCATTTCCTGACGGAGACCCGGGCCGTTCGCAATGCCATTCGAGGAAGATAGCCCTGCCCCGCCCGTCAATTTTTCTTTATGCCTTTCCGGCATCCCGCATTTATCCGGAGCTACCGTGAAAAAATTCATTCGTGCGCTTTGCGCCGGCCTGCTTGTGCCTGTTATGCCGGCCCGTGCAGGCACCTACGATGACATCGTGTCTGCCGCCACCAATGCACAGGACCTCTCCCGCCAGGCACTGGTCACCATTTTTGGTGACGTGGTGCTGAATCCGATGTCTGCCGGCAATACCACGATGATCGGTAATCTTTTTGCCCTGTTTAATGGGATTATCGCCGTGCTTGCCGTGATCTGGTTCATCTTCATCGGTCTCAGGCACATCAATAAAACCGGGCACCAGGGCAAGGTCTTTAGCGGAGATCGGGACATCACCAGTACGCTCAGTACCGTATCCGGCTTTTTTATGATCATCCCGACAGCAAACGGCTGGAGCATGGCCCAGCTCATCATGCTGTGGGGAGCATCCGTCATGGGAGTGGGCTCCGCGAACCTGATGGTAACGAAGGCGGCCAGCGATATTGCCAGCGGCTACTCGATGACCGTCCAGCCCACTCAGGCCTCCACCCGCACCTCCGCGCGTGGCATTTTTGAGATGCAGCTGTGTAAGCATGCCATCAATATGGCGCTCGATGATTACAGCAGCACGGCCAGCTCCACCACGCCCAGAATGTCGGAGGTATCAGGCTCATCCGGGGGCAATTACACGTACCGTGTCACCAACGGCAGCGGCGTATGCGGCACAGCCAGCATTCCTGAACAGAAGGCATCAGGCTCGTCGTCCAGCCTGGGCAGCTTCCTGAACCCCTTCAGTGACAGTGACACCCGCGAAGTTGTTGCAGCGCAGCACAAGGCCATGGATGCGATGATCAAGGATATGGACGGGGCGGCCAGCGAGTTCCTGGCAGGATTTATCAACAAGCGCGTCAATGGAACCGGGACGATCCCGGATATTGAGACCCGAATTCAGCGGTCAGCTGGCACCTACGAGCAGACGGTGCAGCGTGCCCTGCCGACGCAGGGTGAACAGAACGGCATGCAGGACACGCTCAGGAATTACCTCGATACCTACGGCTGGGCCGCCCTCGGTGCTTGGTACCAGACGTTCGCCACGGCCAACCAGCGCCTGACAGAGGTGGCCAGCCGGGCACCGGCGACCAGCGGGATGTCATCGCTGGGTGAGATCGGTAGCGAGGACCTCTTTAACGCGCTTATGACTGCCTACCGTACACAGCTGCAAACTTCCAGTTACAGCCCGCCGTTAGGAACAGTGATTAGCCAGAATGAGTTTGAGGCAGGGAAAGGGAGCGACACTCAAAGCATACTGATGGATTCAATTGCCCCTCAATCTCAATGGCTTACCACCAAAATTGCGACAAGTTTCACAGGCACTGGAACAACCACTGAACAAGTTAATCCCCTGATAAAAATGAAAAATGTTGGGGACTATACCCTCGTCGCTGCAGAGGGAACACTGACAGCATATACAGCAGCTAGAGTATTAGCGGCAATGGGCGATGGTTCTCTTCTTGGTAAAGCGCTCGACCTTACAACCGGTGCAGTTAGTGGGATCAATAAGGGGCTGGATGCAATATCGCCTGCAGTATATTTCCTTCTGTTACTTATGTTCACCGCAGGGTTTACGCTATCTATCTACTTACCTTTTATCCCGTTCATTTTCTGGATGACGGGGATCGGTAACTGGATTATTAGTGTTCTCGTTGGCTGTGCTGCAGGACCGCTATGGGGAGCTACTCATCTTGGTACACAGCAAGATCGAGGTAGTCGCGCGGCATATGGCTACATATATTTTATCGATACGATGATACGTCCCACTCTTATGGTGTTTGGTTTTTTCTTTGCTTCGGTCGCTATTGTCGCTACTGGAACCGTTTTGCATGCACTTTTTGGTGCAGCTTTGGTCAATGTTCAGGCTAACTCTTTAACCGGTTTGTTTAGCCTGGCAGGCTTTTTAATGATCTACGCTCGTATTTGTACGACGCTGGTATCAAGCATATTCGCATTACAAGCTTATTTACCAGATTACGTCATTTCATTCCTTGGTGGACGAGAAGCTGCAAATACACTTGGAAACATGTCCAGTTCAGTTAAGGATATGTTTGTGGGCGGCAACCGGAACATCAGAAACACCCCCGGTGTAAATAGTAAACCTTTGAATGGGCCTTCTGAATCGAATAACGACGGAGTTAAAGGCTAAAACATGGACAACTGAGTGCTGGGGTTATAATATTAAGAAAAAAGCTAAAGGACTTTCCCATGATTGAACGTTTCCCAAAATGGTGGTTTTTCTATCTCATCGCCAAAGCGTTATTTTACGTTGCTGGTATTATAGGTTTAGTATCCTACGGGATAATGTACCTTACGGTAGCTTTAACGCATCCAAACCCCAGCCTCAGCACTTGGATTATCGGAATTGGATGTTGGGTTCTGCTGTTTACTCCCTTCGCAATAAATCGTTTTATTGCCACAAAACGTAAACAAAAAATCCAGGCGGTTATTGAGAAAGTTAAGCAGACTGGATACTTCAACCCAGACCAGAACGGAGAATACTTCTTGTTCTGGCAAAGCACCTATATCGGATTCGACTTTCGTCAGGGGACAATCCTGTACATCAGGATTTACCCAGGAAACGTCATGGACGTCATAGGTTTGGATGCCTATAGCCTTGTCAGAACTGAGGTGGATGGTAGTAAATTAAGCCTCTACACTAAGTTCTCAACATTACCAATGATTCCCCTTAAAACGGGTGCGGCATCCAGTATTGCCAATCATCTGCATGCCATGAGCTATAAAGGATATCGATATAGCTTTGACTTCAATGATATGTTGAAGAAGAAATGTCATGAAATGGAAACACTTACAGGAATGCCTGTTCCTGAATTAATATAAATCTAATAATCACCATTTGATATTTGCCGGATTAATCTCCGGCTTTTTCTTTTGTCGTGATAAATTAGATTATTACTCTGATAATTCCCTTTAATGAAGTCGATAACAAAAAACTTACCAGCCATACAAATCAAAAGCCAACACCCCAATAAAAGGCGATCCATATCAGATCCAAATTTTATTAATATTACACCGATCAATTAAATCTTTCCGCCTCCAACATCAATAAATTCCCCACCTTTAAATGGTGAGTGTTTTTCCTCAACGCGGTTATTTAACTAATACCCCTTAATTTACATTGTAAAGGGAGTTTCTCCATGACATCTGCTAGCCCGGGTAACACCGACCCGATAGATATTTTCGGTGCATTCGCCATTCTGGGAGTAATGCTGCTTCTTATTGCCTATCTTTTTTTGCCAGAATTTGTGTACTGGTCCTGCTTTATCCTTCACATACTCTGGGGCATGGTCGACTTTGGTCCGTTCCATACGTGGGCTGCGCCGCGCTACAACCTGCTGGCCATCACCGCTAACAATGCCGACAACATCAGCTTTGAACAGTGGGTAAACGTGATGGAACAGACCACGGGTATCATGATGGTCTTCCTTATCCCCTTGTCCACGGTCTCCCTGTGGAGCTGGGCCCATCACCCGGCCCGCAACTGGTACACACGCAGGGTACTCAACATCCGTACCCTGCCCTTCGCCATGGAAGCGATTTCGCCGGCTCTCGCTCCGATCCTCAGTGAAGGGGATCCGGCCCGGCTGCTGCTCGATAAACGTCGCCCGGAAAGGCGTCCGGCGCAAACGCCCGAAGGGTTTGCAGAGGAACATCAACTCATCAGTAATATGCAGCTCGATGTTGCCCAAACCCGCGCCGCATTTGTCGCGCAGCTGGGGCGTCCGCTGACTAGCTGGAAAAGTCTCGCGCCGCATGAAAAAGCCCTGTTCGCCATCTTCGGCCTTCAGTTCTTCCTCGACGACCGTCCTGCCGCTAAAGCCCTGATGGATGCCCTGAACCGGTCCTGCCGTCTCAAAAGCCGCAGGGATAAAGGAAAATTCTCGCGCCCGGTTTATGCCCTGGCTCGCCCCGCGTTCAGTCGCGTTATTCGCAGTGAAGGTGCCGCAAAGTGGTTGCATGAACACCGGTATGTCAGTAGCGGCCTTGTCTGGCTGTATGCCCATGATTTACGCCTGACGCCACCAAACTGGCTGTGGCTCAAGGGTGTCGACCGCACACTCTTTTACGCACTGCACAGGGCAAACACGACCAAAGGGTTTATTGAAGGGGCCGGGATCGTGGCTGTTGCCCGGACAGAGGCCGAGGCCATTCGCCTTGGCCTGCCCTGCCCGGAAACCTGTGTCGAAGAGGCCATCGATGGCCTGCGTGCCGACATGGTGTCTCTGGGTCTTATCTGGGATGAACCGCAGCCGGATCGCGACCATAAGCGTCGCATCCGGACCAACTGGTCGCTGACGGAGGACGTCATCACCCGTCCGGCTGAAAGGGATGAAGTCTCTCCCTTCTGATCGCCCTGCCCGTCTCTTTTCTTATCAATTTACTTTATTCCGGAGTCCTGAATGTCATCTGAATCAACCTATTCCGTATTTCGCTGCAACGACAACCTCGTGGTCTTTCATCAACACGGACACGGTACCCCTCAGACACTGATCGTCTTTCGCGAGCCGAAACGTATGGCGCTTCACGATAAAAAACTGATAGCCGTTTACCCCTATTCACATGAGGCCGAGATCCTTCTTGACGACCCGGGACATGATTCAGCTCAAGTCCTGAATGCCATTGCCCTGCAGCTCAGGGCTGACAGCAAAGCGGCGCTTAAACGCCGCCTGAAAGGCCTGGCCTGTGCGGTTTTCGGGGCACTTATTACCTCTGCCGTGTGGTATCTGGCACCGGGCGATAAGGTTTCTGCCGGACAGTCTGTCAGCTACAGTGCGTCAACACCTCCGGTGCAGATGCAGGCGTCGCCTGTTCGTTCGGCACCGCCAGGCGACATTACCGGCAGTGTTTTCAGTCAGGCTGACACGACCGAATCACAGCGCATGCAGAATATCCTGCAGAGCAGCCGGAGCACATTACCGGCTTCTCCTTCTGAGGCACTGCAACCATCGGCACCCGTTGCCGTGACGCCGGCACCGGACGTCACCCCGGTGGCCAGGCCAGCTGCTACGCAGACAGAAACCACGGCGCAACCAACCCGCCAGCTGATGGCCGATGTCCTGAAGCGCAACGCCGATCGCGGCATGTTTACCATTTCACTTTCGACAGGCCATGAACGTACGCTGTATGCCTTCCTCGATCCAACCTGCGCCGTCTGCAGAAGCATGGAGCCGGCCATCGAACAGCTGGCACAGCAGTACAACGTGGTTATTTTCCCGGTATCTGTTGTCAATGACGGTGGCGATGCGGTAGAGAAAATCGTGCCGCTGCTCTGCGAGAAAGAGCCGGGCCTGCGGGCAGCCGGCTGGAGTGCCCTGTTCCGTGCGGATGCAGGAATGGCGGTGCCGGGACAGAAGGAAACCCTGCCAGTGGATGCACAATGCGCGGCAGATGCCGCTGCCGTGGTGGCCGTTAACGATACCGGGTTCCGCAGGTTCGGTTTTGCAGGCACGCCAACCGTCCTGACCGATACCGGCATTCGTCTGGCCACCGGCATGCTGACCGCCCCGGATATGATCGATCGCTTCCTCAAAATCACCGATCCGATGACACCGGTTCAGGTTGACCGCTTCGTCAGTTCCCTCAGCGTTCAGGAGTAACTCATGAATAACACGCCCGTAAACCAGGCAATGATGAAGCGCAGCGCCTGGCAGTCACCGGTGCTGGAGTTGCTGCGTGACCACCTGCTGTATGCCTGCATCATGGCGGGCAGCCTTGTGGGGGGATTTATCTGGCCGCTGGCCAGCCCGCTACTGCTGATTCTGGCCATCATCGCCAGTGTGAGCTTCAGCACCCATCGCTGGCGTATGCCGATGCGGATGCCCGTCCATCTGGACCGGGTGGATCCGTCGGAAGATCGCAAAACGCGTCGCAGCCTGTTCAGCGCATTTCCCACTCTGGTGCAATACGAGGCTATCCAGGAGCGCAAGGGTCGGGGCATTTTCTACCTGGGTTATCAGCGGATGCGCGATACCGGCCGCGAGCTGTGGCTCACCATCGATGACCTGACGCGCCATGTGATGTTCTTTGCCTCCACCGGCGGCGGAAAAACAGAGACTATTTATGCGTGGATGCTCAATTCCTTCTGCTGGGGACGCGGGTTTACGTTTGTTGACGGCAAGGCGCAGAACGATACGGCGCGCACCTGCTACTATCTGGCCCGCCGGTTCGGTCGTGAGGATGATGTGGAGTACATTAACTTCATGAACAGCGGTATGTCCCGCAGTGAGATGATCCAGAGTGGGGACAAAAGCCGCCCGCAGTCCAATACCTTTAACCCGTTTGGGCTGAGCTCTGAAGCTTTCATCGCAGAAACGATGCAGTCCATGCTGCCCACCAATGTTCAGGGTGGCGAATGGCAGTCCAGGGCCATCGCGATGAATAAGGCGCTGGTTTTTGGCACAAAGTTCTACTGCGTGCGGGAAAATAAAACCATGTCACTGCAGCTGCTGCGCGAGTTTATGCCACTGGAGAAGCTGGCCGGGCTGTACTGCCGCGCCGTGGACGATCAGTGGCCGGAGGAAGCTGTCGCCCCGCTCTACAATTATCTGGTCGACGTGCCGGGCTTTGATATGGCCATGGTTCGCCAGCCCTCAGCCTGGACGGAAGAGCCGCGTAAACAGCACAGCTACCTGACCGGCCAGTTCCTGGAAACCTTCAGCACCTTCACGGAAACCTTCGGCAATATCTTCGCTGAGGATGCCGGCGACATCGATATCCGCGACAGTATTCACAGCGATCGCATTCTGCTGACACTCATCCCGGCCATGAACACGTCGGAGCATACCACCTCCGCGCTGGGGCGCATGTTCGTCACCCAGCAGAGTATGATCCTGGCCCGCGACCTCGGGCACCGGCTGGAAGGTCTGGATTCTGAGGCGCTGGAGATCACCAAATATAAAGGGGCTTTCCCTTACATGAACTACCTTGATGAGGTCGGTGCCTACTACACCGAGCGGATCGCGGTACAGGCCACCCAGGTGCGCTCGCTGGATTTTGCTCTGATCATGATGAGCCAGGACCAGGAGCGTATTGAAAACCAGACCTCCGCTGCCAACGTCGCCACGCTGATGCAGAACGCCGGCACCAAAGTCGCCGGTAAAATCGTCAGTGACGACAAGACGGCAAAAACAATCAGTAATGCCGCCGGGCAGGAAGCCAGGGCTAACATGGTGAGTCTGCAGCGTCAGGACGGCCTTATAGGGACCTCCTGGATCGATGGCAATCAGATCAACATTCAGATGGAGAACAAAATTAACGTTCAGGATCTGATTAAGCTGCAGCCCGGAGAGAACTACACGGTGTTTCAGGGCGACCCGGTACCGGGGGCCTCATTCTATATTGAGCCAGAGGACAAAACCTGCGGTGCGCCGCTGATTATCAACCGCTACATCACCATCAACCCTCCGGGACTGAAACAGCTGCGAAAACTGGTACCGCGTACAGCACAGCGCCGCCTGCCGACACCGGAGAACGTGAGCAAAATTATCGGGGTACTGACAGCCAAACCGTCCCGCCGGAAAAAGAAGTCAGGAGGAGAGCCGTGGAAAGTGGTCGACACCTTCCAGCAGCGGCTGGCCAACCGCCAGGAAGCGCACAACCTGATGACAGAATATGACATGGACCATAGCGGGCGAGAAAAAAGTCTGTGGGAGGAAGCACTGGAGGTTATCAGAAGCACAACCATGGCTGAACGTACTATTCGTTACATCACGCTTAACCGCCCGGAATCAGAGCCTTCCGGGCCTGGTGGCGAAGAAAACACTCTGCCTCCAGAGGTCATCCTGAAAAATCTGACACTCCCGGCTCCAGTTATCCGCCCGGTTCGGACAGGTAACGAACCACCTCAACACATATCCCCCCACATACCCCTCAGGCCAGAAATGGAATGGCCTGAATGATATTCAGCATATGGTTGTTAGGTGTATAAAGGCCGCGAAAGCGGCCTTTTTTGTTTATGCTGTTTGGCTGGTATCCAGGAGTAATGACAACGACAGAGAATTAAAGAGGCGAAGGCGGCTTCCAGTTCGCCTGCGGCTCGTTTCGGCTGTATTCCTGACCGCTCTGGCTGGCCATATCGACGAAACGCTGCTCGCTTTCGACACGAAGGTGGTCCACATCAGGGCGGGAGATGTGGTATTCACCCTCATCACGATGGTTGACGTTATGCCATGCCACCATTTTCGCAAATGCCGTATTGAACTGTTCATTGTTCCCTTCTGGCGCCATCGCGACAGTCGGTGAACGGCTGAAGAGAACCGGAGCGACCTTAATCATATCCTGCTTAAGCGCATCATAATCCCCACTGTTCCGGAAAATTACCCGGTCGCCATAATCGGTACAGATGTGTCGGCCCGTGTCTGGATCCCGGAACTGGACGCGGCCATTTTTCTTCAGCGACGCACGCAGGCCAGGGATGCCGGAATAAACCGGCGTACCACCAGGCTCACAAATCACGACACACCGGTTATCCGTTGTAGCTTTCACAGCATTGCTGCGGCGATCCCGGTAATCCCATCCCCTCAGCTGCGATATCGCAGCCTTGTCACCTTTCAGCGCTTCCACTTCCACCCACTGCCGGTAAGACGGCGGATACCATTTCCCCTGCCCGATAAGCTCCAGACGTTCCGCTTTCACACTCTCTTTCAGCGCAATGAGTGCCTGCATGCGCTGCAGCTCCGCAATGTGATAATGCAGCTTCCGCACGAGCGGATCGCGTTGCTGGGCGCGAATACGTGCCTTACGCATCCTGCACTCGTCATGTATCGCCTGCCAGCGTTCCCGGTTGTGTAAGTCCGGACGCTGCCAGTTCGCGCGCCAGGCTGAATAGCGGGCCTTCAGATCGTCGCGCGCTGCAGCGCGTGCTTCGCGGCGCTGGCGACGCAGTTCAGGATCACGTTTCATGCCCGGGATATCGCGGTCGCTGACGGCAAGATCAGGGTTATAACGGCTCACCGGCGCAACGCGTTCAAAGATATCTGACGGCACACGAACAAACGCACCGGCATGCGGCTCTGCACGTACAAGCGTCAGATCCGGATGGACATGGCTTGCTTTAACCGGCGTCTGGTCGTGGTTATAAGCGTCCATCACCACCAGGCCCTGCTGCTCACGCATCAGCAGTAATCCCTGACGCGCCAGCAGTTCATGACCGCGCTCCCAGGTAAATTGCCCACTGCGGATAAGCGCCTCTAAATCCTGACGGCAGTGTGAAACTGCATAGCCCCACAGGCTTTCTTTGTCGGAGAAAATCTCACGCTTAAGCGCACCCTGCGGACCCGAACCGGTGCGCAGTTTTGCCCATTCCCGATCGCTGACCGGGCGGGCTTCCAGTCCACCGCCGGCAAAACGTTCCGCCGGAGGAACCTGGCGGAAGATGTCATGAGGAACAGGCTGCCACCCACCTTCATAGCTGTTCATGACCGCTTTCGTCAGTGCCGGCCAGACGCGTTCAGCGCGTACGGGAGTACGCGTCTGATCGTAACCGTCGCAGATAACCAGGCGGTCATGCTGCTCTTTCAGGTACAGACCGGAGTGTGCCAGAAGCGCATGAACCGACTGCATGGTGCGTTGCGCCGGGTCCTGATCAAGTGCGATAAGTGGCGCGCGCAGACGGGAGACAGCGTACTCATTCAGCGTCTCTTTTTCGGTCATGCGTTCAGGGCGGGATGGCATGGTAACGGTATCCGGATCGTAGCGACCCACATCCGGTACCTGCGTGAAAATGTCCTGCGCGGGCGGCGTGAACTCACCCAGTTTGCGGATTAGTTTTTCCGTGCTCCACGAATGACCAAACGCCGAAATCGTCACGCCCGGGCGTTCACGATCCCAGCCGTCTTTCACTTTCAGCTCGCCGTTATCGCTGGCGATAAACAGCCCTGCTTTAGCAAAACGCTGATGCAGTGAGGGCCAGTCGGACACCGGTGCTTCGCGCAGACCCGCAACAGCGGTATCGGCAATGTACTCTTTCAGACTCGGTTTTCGGCCGTGCTGCCAGGCACTCTGACGGTCACGTTCGACCGACGTACGGCGCACAATACGGTTATCCGGCGCAAGGACATAGCAGCCATTGTCCGGTGAAAAACCATGCTTCAGCTCCAGCTCGCGGCAGGCTTTACTTAGTTTTTCCTGGCTGTAGGAGAGCCAGTTAAGATAGCCGGTTTCAGGGTGAACACGGTTTACGGCAACGTGAACGTGCAGGTTATCGGTATCGGTGTGAACGGCAGAAACGAACTGGTGCCCGCTCAGTCCGAGGCGGGAAAGCGAATGGCGAACGGAGTCATAAATCTGTTCCGGACGCGGGCTTTCATGAGACTGCCAGCTGAGAATGTAGTGGAACACCGGGTCGCTTTTACTGCGGGCGAACTTCGCTTTGCGTGCCGTAAACTCCATCTCTTCAGCCGCACTTTCGATTGAGGAGCAGTTGTGAAAGCAGGTCACGCCATAAAAATTGACCCACTCTCCGCCGTCCGGCATCACATCCACCAGGGAGATAAACGACTCATCGCGCAGCTTTGTGGCGTAGTCAACGAGACGGGAGAAGCGGCTGCTGTGTGGCATGTCCGCTTTCGTACCGGATGCCCTGACGGCTTCCATCAGATCATCATCCTGCGGTTCGTCACGCACGGAAACGTACGACACCAGGTCCCCAAAGGAGGACTTGCCGTCTTTTCGTTTCTTCGGAATGACCGGGATCATGATGCGCTGTTCTCTCCGTCTTAATCGTTATTCATCAGCTGCTTTCTGAGCGTGTTGGCCAGCTCGGTTATTGCCACAAGGACCGTGGAATACTCTTTATCCCCGACCCGTTTCCCTTCAACAAAGTGATGCTTCTGCAGTCTCCCCAGCCTCAGCAGTTCGGTCAGAAAGCTGTCATCAATGACCGGGATGACCTTTCTTTTCATCGCCGCGTTGCGGATAAAAGCCGAAACGCTTTGACCTGCCTGCTCTGCTTCCCGCTCAATCTGTTCTATTTCGTCGGGCGTAAATCTCAGGGTTTTGATAACGGTTTTCTGCCGTTTTTCACTGCCCCTTCGGGATGCTCTGTCGCTCATGCGTGCTCCTTACTCGGGTGTCGGGGCGGAGCCCTGACCAGGTGGTGTTTGTAATATCGTGCGTGCGCGGTATTACAAACACACATCCTGTCCCGTCTTTAAAGCCATTATACGCTTCGCTGGCGGTTTCGCCTAGTGCCGATTTGACGGCATAGGCAGTGCGGGGCACTGCCACTTTAGTGCAGGTAATGGTATGATTTGGCGCAGAAATAACGCATCAATATGTGAAAGGAAAAGACCAGTATGGCAGATAAAAAATGGTTCACGGCTGAGGACGTGGAAGTGGCAAAAATGGCGCTGGATGAGCTGCCAGACTTAACCGAAAAACGCCTGACTAAATCCGACGTTCTGGAGAAACTGAAAGACCAGATAATTTTGCTCTCAGGCAGCAAAGGTTATTCTGTCGAGGATATCCGTTCGGCTCTGGAGGGTGTGGGGATCCAGACCAGTGTTAAAGCCATTCGCGAAATTCTAAGTGCGCAAAAGAAACAAACGGCAGGCTCAGGGACTTCCCGCCGCAGGACGACGAAAAATCCCGGCCAGACTCCGGCGACAGAAGGCAAGTAAACGGTCAGGGTGAGTTCCGGGGTGGGCGGAAGGAATTCAGTCACCGCAGAATGTGGTGGGTTAATTCCGCTAGCTGGATTCAGGAACAGGCAGGTTCAGTACCAGTTTGTTCCGACAGAACGGAAAAAAATGGCGGGCGATATTCCCGCCATTCATCACTCAGGATTTCAGGGCTTTCATCATTTCAGCCATTCCCCATAGCGCACGGTTCAGCTTCACATCCCCGTCAATACCCGTCACGGCGCGCGTACGCTGGCGACGTCCCTGCGCAGATTTTCCGAGCAACCCGCCTTTCGTCATGTTCTCCTGAACGCGTTGATAAGTCGTCCACAAATCATCAGCTTTGTCCTCATGACGACGGACGGTCAGCACATCAGAAGGTGCCAGCGGAATATGCTTTCCTTCCGCGTTTTCATCATAGCGCCACCCTAACGCGGTCTGCGCAAAAATATCCTGCTCATCACGCGACAGCACTGTATCTTTCATAATTTCGCGTGACTCTGTGATGCGGTCGAAAACATCCAGAACCTCGTAAGCGCCTTCAATGACCTGACCGACAACGTCACCTTTGTGCGGGACACGGATTTCACCGAACGTCTGGCCGCATACCATCCCGTTAGTACAGACGAAACGAAACATCCCCGGGATCATCTGATAGCTGCTGCTGCCATCGTGGCTGTTAAGCAGAATGATTTCCGGCACTTCTGCGCCTGCGATCTGCCCTGCACGGCGCAGACGCATCATGTGTTTGGTGTGACCACGTTTCCCTTCATCACGCGTGCGGGTCTGGCAGGCAAAGAACGGCAGAAAACCTTCTTCACGCAGTTTATCCAAAACGGTGATGGTTGGAATGTAGGTGTAACGTTCGCTACGTGAATCATGCTTGTCCTCTGAAAAAATGCTCGGGACAACGTGCATCAGCTCGTCATTGGTCAGCGGGCGCTCTTTACGGATGACGTTCATGGATGCAAAACGGGATGCTAAACGGGTCATATCAATCTCCTCATATGTCATAAAAAATCATTTCTGCCGTCGCCTTTTTGATGATGTATCACCATCGCGGGAGGCCGTTTCCGTGATAAAGCGACCGCCCTGACCGTTAAGGAGAAGATGCAAGGAGGCAATACGAGGCCGCAGC
>Ga0065704_10071110_pt1 | contig 13111 bp, 15 predicted proteins | sample SwiRhicommuniRL2_FD_59091 | JGI IMG/M metagenome (GOLD analysis project Ga0065704, IMG submission 59091) | Switchgrass rhizosphere bacterial communities from Rose Lake, Michigan, USA - RL2 v2 (version 2) | ecosystem: Host-associated > Plants > Roots > Rhizosphere > Soil | place: East Lansing, MI
CGGGCCATGCTGAAACAAACACCCGCTCGCCAGTCTGTGATTGCGCAGGTAGGGCAGTTCTCGCCAGATCTTCTGAACTATCTGCGGCAAAGCACCGAGCAGGTCCAGCGCCTTAAAGATCAGGCGCAGCGTGACGGTTTGATTTTCTCAGATAAAGATGTGCAGAACGCGCTGGCATTCCGTAACCAGGTCAACCAGATCTCGGCGTCGTGGGATGGCATGCTGATGAAGGGGCAGGCGTGGCTGGGACAGGCTCCGATAGTTCAGAAAAGTTTTGATGATGCTTCGCAGATCATGCAGCACGGGTTCGATGCCGCAACTGTGGGTTCCCTGATGACGTGGAACAGCGGGGGAAAGCAGGCTGACCGGCTGCGCGATGCTCAAAAAAATGACGCGTTCAAGAAAACGCTGTCGTGGGATGAAAAACTGGATCTCCGTTTAGGCTATGCCTCCGGTGATTTAGTCAAAAAGCTTAACAGCTATTATGGCCCGATGGATAAGGCGAGCCAGCTTCAAAAAGATGTGCAAGCGATGTATGCGCAGCCGCCATCTTCCGTAGTGCCACCATTATCGTTCAATCAACCCGGTAATAATAATGCCCGCGGGATCCGTAACAATAACCCGGGTAATTTACGGTCCGCGCCTAACGCGGTAGGCAATGATGGCAGTTTCCCTATTTTCAGTAACCCGAATGATGGCCTGGCAGCGATGAGCAGGCAGCTTCAGTTGTATGGTGGAAGGGGGAATGACACGCCTTATGGCATTATCCACACTTACGCCCCGTCCAGTGAAAATGACTCACAGGCCTATATCAATTCAGTGACCAAAGATACCGGCTTTGGCGCGCATGAAAAACTGGATTTGAGTGACCCAGCTACCCTAAAGCGCCTGATGACCGCCATGATCCGCCATGAAAATGGAAGTCAGCCCTACAGCGAAAGTGATATTGATAATGGTATCAATACATCGATGACCGATCCCCGCTGGAGAGTACCGCAAGGATATTTAGGAAACGCTGAAATTAACCAGACAGGCAAAGGGAATGAGCCAAATATCAACGCGCCTGCAGCAGGTTCGGATGGAATATCTGGTAGTGGAATTGACATGAAACAACTTGCTGACGCTTTATCTAAATCATTGAAAGAAAATAAAAGCGAAATCGAGTTGACGCTGATTAATGAACGAACCGGAGAGCGCAAAAAAGTCTCTGGTACGGGTGGGAAAGTTACCACAGCAATGTCGATGCCATAAATATCAACCTGACCCGCTTCGGCGGGTTTTTCCTTTCTGGAGGACAGGATGCCACTGTTACAAAATGCGCTGTCTTCGCTGTTAGGGTTTTCTGGCGACAGTTGGAACTGGCAGGACCATATTCATCCGGCTTCGTTTCGCGGTGTGCCCTTTGCGATTATTGATGCGGATGGCAACTTTGGCCGCCGGCAGGCCGTCCATGAATACCCCTACCGCGATACGGTCTGGGTCGAAGATTTGGGGCGTTCTACCCGCCGCCTGACCCTAAATGGATTCATCATCCAGTCCAGTCTGATCTACAGCGCTGCTGATGTCATGACACAACGGGATAACCTTATCGCCGCCTGTGAAAGCGCGGGTGCTGGCACGCTGGTGCATCCTACGCTGGGCGAGTTGACGGTCAGCATTCCCGACGGCGGGCTGAAACTGCGGGAAAGCAAAGATTCCGAGCGGGTTTTTGAATTCTCTCTCACTGTCATAGAGTCCGGTTTTCGGGTTTTTGCAGTAACCGGAGCAGTATCTGCCTCCTCAACTGTTCAGACGTCCTGGCTGGCGCTGGCATCAAAATCAGCAGCCACGTTTATTGCCGAGGTGAATTCTGATTTACGCACGGTGACGCAGGCGATAAAAACGCTTAAGAGCACGGTTACATTCTGGACCAGTATGGTGACCCGCACGGCGAATGAAGCAACGAACCTCAGTAATACGCTGAAATCCACGTTCGGCAGTAGCCGTTATGGACGTTACAACACGGGCGATGTTGGCGGGAATGCCTCGGGCGCGACAAATACGACGATGACGACCGCAGACACGGATAACTATGACCTGCTGGTTTCTCAGAAAATGGCGGCATCGGTCGAAAACCGGGCTGAAGTTCAGGGTGTAACGGCCAGCCTTCTGGCCTCATCCAGCGTAGCAGCATATGCCAGCGGGGCGCAGGATGTGATCAATGCGTTACTGTCCAGTGAGGCCAAAGGGTTGGATCTGGTTCGCCTGATGGAAACACTTGCGACGCTCTCTGATACAACCTACCGCCCGGACAGCAGCGACAGCGGCATTGCTTCTGCTGCACAAATTTACCTCGTCACGTTAAGTACTGGCGCAATGGCCTATGCGGCGTCTCTTTACGAGCCCGTAAGCTATGACGATGCCGCTGAACTCCTTCAGCGTGTGGTGACAGCGATCGATACGGCGTCACTGGCGGCGGCTGATGCCGGTTATGACGATGTCTTCAGCGAGTTGTCCGATCTGAAGACAACGATCAAAACCACGCTTCAGGAAAAAGGGGCACAGTTGGCGAACGTATCCACGGTGACATTCAGCGCGACGCTTCCCGCACTTAATCTGGCAAACCGGTTGTATCAGGATGCGGCGCGAACGGAAGGGCTGGTAAAAATGGCCGATCCTATCCATCCGGCATTTATGCCGCTTTCTTTCAGGGCGCTTTCTTCATGAACGATGAAATGACGTTAACCGTCGGTGGCAAGGTGCTTTCCGGCTGGGACTCTGTCCGCGTGACACGAAGCATCGATCACCTACCCAGCGATTTCGACCTTTCGCTGATGGATGAATTTCCCGGCAGCGATGGACAACAACTGGTCAAAGAAGGCGATGCCTGTGTGGTAAAGCTTGGGAGCGATACGGTCATTACCGGCTACATCGACCGGTGGGCGCCGATGATTTCCGCCTCAAGGCATGAAGTCCGGGCAACGGGGCGCAGTAAGTGCGAAGACCTGGTGGACTGCTCCGCCAAATGGGACAACAACGTGATCACCGGCGCTACCCCATTGCAGATTGCGCAGCGTCTGGCCGCGCCGTATGGGATCACCGTGACGAGCGACGTCACCGATATGCAAAATGTCCCTCAGTTCACGCTGAACTGGGGGGAAAGCTCGCAGGAAATCATTGACCGCATCACGCGCTGGGCGGCGCTTCTCTACTATGACCTGCCGGACGGCAGCCTCTACCTGACCCGTGTCGGTACCCGAAAAGCTGCCAGCGGCGTGGCGCAGGGTATCAACATTGAAGCGGCGGCCTATGAGGCCTCGATGGATGAACGGTTTTCCGAGTACACCGGCGTCTCAATGACGGTTAACCCGCTGGTCGATGACAGTGGTTATGGCGCCGTGACCAAAGCCACCGCGAATGATCCGGACGTTGCCAAAATGCGATACCGGAACCGGATCATCATTGTCGAAAGCACCATGAATACCACCGAGCTGGCGCAGCAGGCGATTGACTGGGAAATGAACAGGCGTTATGGCCGCTCTAAGGTTCTGCAGGTCACCATTGATAACTGGCGCGACAGCGCGGGCAAGCTGTGGGAACCCAATACCCTGATCCCCGTCAATATTCCCAAAATGGGCATCAATGACGTGCTGTGGCTGCTGGCAGAAGTCACGTTTATCAAAGACGACCAGGGCACGGTGGCGCAGATGGTACTGATGCCACCTGCGGCATTCTCTGTCCAGCCTTATCGTTTTTACAACGTCATTCAGGAGCTGAACAGATGACAATGCTCAACACGCTTTACCGCCGAGCGATGATGATGCTCGGCGTGGGCAGTGTATCACTGACTAATGATGATGGCGGGATCCAGAAGGTGCAATACAACACGCCGATGGAAGTGCGCGGCGATACGCCCCGCCTGATGGAGTTCGGTTTCTCCTCCTCATTGCCCGACGACGCTGATGTGTTAATTGCCTATCTTTCCGGTGACCGGTCGAACGCAGTGGTGATTGCTTCCGGGCATAAAGGTAGCCGCAAAACCGGACTAAAGCCGGGCGAAACAATCCTCTACAACCTTTGGGGCATGCATTTCAAATTGATGGAGGAAGGGGTAGAGGTAGACGCCAAAGGCAAACCGGTCACGGTGATCAACTCAACGAAAGTGACCATCGTCGCTTCAGAAGAAATCTATGCTGACACGCCGGTGCTGAAATGTGCAGGGGACATCATTGACAACGCCGGGAGCAATACCACCACGCTGAAAGATCTGCGTGACACGTACAACACGCACGACCACGTTGTTAAAAATGTGCAGAGCGGAAGTTCATCGCCTACAAGCGAAAAACCCGGGGAGTTAGTTGAATGACTGACATTACAACGGTGTGGAATGCTGAACAATCTGTTGGTGACTGGGCTGAAGCTTTCGGTGATCTACAGTCAGGAGACGATTTAGAAACTGCCATTTTAATCAGCCTTTTTACTGACAGGCTGGCGCGGCAAGATGATGAGTATGATGGTGATAATCGTCGCGGCTGGTGGGGTGATCAAGATCAGGATTATCCAATTGGTTCACGGCTATGGCTGTTGCGTCGACAGAAGCTGACTTTAGCCGTTGCAAACAAAGCTCAGGACTTTGCCTCAGAGGCGCTTAAATGGCTTGTCGATGATGGCGTCGTTGCCAGTATTACGCCTGTCTCCCAAATTGTTTACCCGAACCGCCTGAACCTTTTCATCACCTATCAAAAACCGGGACAGGACGCTGTGTCTAAGCGTTATTTCTGGGTCTGGGAGTCTTAATCGATGCCATACAATCGGCCAACACTCACCGAGTTACGTGCGCGTAATCTCGCAGCAATTGAAGCAGAATTAAAAGGGGTAGGTACCCCATTACGGTTTTCAAATCTGAATATTCTTGGCACCGCAGATGCTGGTCTAGCTTATCTCCATTATGGCTATCTTGACTGGATAGCGAAGCAGTCAGTGCCGTGGAGCGCGACGGATGAGAATCTTGCGGGGTGGGCTGCGTTAAAAAGCGTGACGCAAAAAGCAGCCAACGCCGGGACAAACAATGCCACCCTTTTCACCGGCATTGCAGGTGCAGCTATTCCGGCGGGTACCGTCTTAAACCGGGGTGATGGTTACCAGTACACGACAGATGCGGAGGTTGATATCGGGGCCTCAGGCACGGCAACTGGCGCAATCACTGCGGTGTTACCCGATCCTAATGATGACCCGACGGGTGGCGGCGATGCGGGGAATACCCCGGCAGGTACCCAACTGACGCTGGATGTCAGCATTTCAGGCGTTGACTCGATAGCGACTATCAGCACGGCCATTACGGATGGTGCAGATATCGAAACCGAAGATGCTTTCCGTTCCCGGACACTGCTTGCCTACCAAAATACACCACAGGGCGGAAATGATGATGACTATGAAGCCTGGGCGCTTGCCGTAGCAGGTGTTACGCGGGCGTGGACGGTACGCAGGCTTATGGGGGCCGGTACTGTTGGCGTGTATATCATGATTGACGGCACTGATACCTCAAATAATGGTTTTCCCGTGGGTACCGATGGTATTTCCTCACTCGACAGCTGGTCGGGCACCAAGGCGACCGGGGATCAAAAAAGGGTGGCGGATTATATCTACCCGCTTCAGCCCGTCACGGCACTGGTGTATGTCTGTTCGCCAATTAAAACGACCATCAATTTTACGATTACCGGCCTGGCATCGGCTAACAGTACAACAACTGCCGCAATTGCCGCTGCCATTGATGGGGTATTGTTCGAGTCCGGCAACCCTCAGGGGGCCACGATTTACCTGTCTGATCTGCTGATTGCCATCAGTAATGTCAGCGGTACGGGTGGGTTTATCCTGACTTCTCCCTCGGCAAATATTACCACCACGACCGGGCAATTGCCGGTAAGGGGTACGGTGACTTATACATGAGCCGGTTTACTTTAGAAGATTACACGTCAGCGCTGCAAAATTTAATGCCAACCGGACTGGTATGGTCACGCAAAACTGATGGTGTTCAAACCGCCGTATTGCGGGCTCTGGCACAGTCATATCAGGACAGTGATGATGCGGCAGTATCATTGCTAATCGGCGCTTTCCCGGCGACGGCAACCATTATGTTAACCGACTGGGAGAAAACGCTCGGGCTCCCGGACGATTGTGCTATTGGGGAAAATGACAGCATTGCCATCAGGCAAAAGTCAGTGGTCTCGAAGCTTTTCAGTACGGGCGGTCAGTCCGCTGCTTATTTCATAGGTGTAGCCAAAGCGCTGGGTTATGACATTACCGTGACGGTTTACCGCCAGGCGCGGGCGGGAATGTCGGTCTGCGGTGATGCGCTTAACGGGGAGAACTGGCCCTTCACCTGGCTGGTTACCGCACCGGAAACCACCATCACTTACGCGCAGGCCGGACAGTCCTATGCCGGCGACCCGTTAAGGTCCTGGGGTAATAAACGGCTTGAGTGCCGTCTTAGCAAGCTGGCACCCTCACACACTATTGTGCTCTTCGGTTATTCGAATTAATCATTAATCTCCTTAAAATTTTTATCAGCGCCTTTACTGGCGAGGGAATTTCTATGCAAAAAATTGGGAACATCACAACTACTGCAGATGCTAACGGCGAGTGGACAAACGGTAATGTTGCTGCGGGGACACCCCCAACGATTATTGATGCGGCGTGGCTTAATACAATCCAGCGCGAGATAGCCAATGTAGTTACCGGCGCAGGGTTAACACTCAACCCTTCTAATGACGCACAATTATTAGCATCGTTGTTATCGCTAACGGGCCCAGGGCGTCTTATTGGACCTCCTAAGTTCATCACCGCCAGTAGTACTTACACACCTACTGCAGGAACGAAAAAGATTTTCGTTCAGGGTATTGGTACTGGTGGGAATGGTGCCGGGAGTATTGCATCAGGTTCAAACGGATGTACATGTTGCAGTGGCGGCGCTTCAGGCGGCTATGCTGAGGCGTGGTATGAATCAGGTTTCAGTAGCGTTGCGGTCACAATAGGCGCGATTGGCGCACTCAATTATGCATCTGGCGCATCGGGAGGAACATCAAGTTTCGGTTCACTAATGGTCATACCCGGTGGTGGTGGTGGTGGTGCTTCAGCGCAAGGTTCCACTGTTGCATATTTTGAAAACGGTGGTGGGGCCGTTGGCGGAGTCCCGACTCTGTCGGGCCATGTTAGTGGCTTTGTAACACCGGGTGTGTTCGGGCAAGCTGGTAAAGTGTTTAACGGCGCTGCAGCCTCCGGGCAGGGAGCGCCTTCACGCTTTGGCACCGGGGGAGGTAATGTGGCAATTGCTGCTGGCGGAAACGCAGGTGGTAATGCAGCGGGATATGGTGCCGGCGGTGGTGGTGCTGGGGTGGCGACAAACAGCCCAGCGGTATATGGTGGCAACGCAACCAAGGGCATGTTTATTGTTTGGGAGTACGCATGATGGAAGATGAAACCTACACTTACGCAGTGATTGATATATCAACAAATATTATTATCAATCGTATCGACTGGGACGGTATTCAGGAATGGGCTCCGCCGGGTGGGTGTATTGCGGTCAAGGTGGGCGATCCGGGTGCTGGCGGTATTGGTGATTCATACGACCCGAAAACAGGAGGGTTTACAAAGGTCGAAGCATAGAAAAATAGAAAAAGAAGGGGGTGCCCCCTTCCAATATTACTCACTTTTTAATTTTATATAGACAATGCTACATACAGAAATAATAACGCAGATATTAAACATATATAAAATTCTAAAATATGATGCGTAAATAGTTGGAGAAAAACCAATCATTACTATGCTAGCAAATGCGCAAGAAGTTGCCAGTAAAGGAATAAAGCTTCGGTTCAGGCCATCAATGAATAGTGATGATTTGAACATGATGCAAACTATAAATAACATAGTATATAGTAGATAAGCCTGACCAGTTATAGACGATAGTTTTTCCGCCCAAGGATATAGCAAGTCGGGACTTAGCCAGTTAAAAAAGTACGGATGAGGGGCTGAGCCTTTTAAACTAATGTAAACATTAAGAAACACATACGATAGTATAATGGCTGAGGAAATATAATTGCTTAATACAGAACGCTTTATTTCTTTTTTTTTCAAAATCAAAGCAACACATAGAGTAATGAGTGGGATGCTAAATGGCATGCTTATTGCCATTCCTGCCCTATCCAAGCCAAACATTAATTTTAATAATATGTTGTACTCAAAGAATTGTGGCATCCAATTAATTGACTCGGCAGAAGACCGAATTGCATTCCCAGGGGCAAGGAAAAGGAATGCAGAAAAAATGGTCAATATAATAATAAAACTAATCGAATACCATGAAATTTTAACCTTTCTCAACACAATTAAGCCGTAGCAAATTAGTAGCAAAAATACTGCGGATTGCTCTGAAAATCCAGCAACAACTAACGCCACTAATGATAAGGTAGAGTTGACTAACCCCCGCTCGTGCTTTAAAAAAACCGAAAGGGAATAAGTAGCAAGCGAGAAAGGGATGATGTAATTATAAGCACCAGTGACCCAATAAAAAGAATCAATATTTACCAATCTAGGGACGAGAAGTAGTAGGGCTGATGAACCGATCACAAAATAAAACCGTATCTCTCCAGTTGCAATGCGGCTTATTGAACATGCAAGAAGTATAAATGATGAAGGTATTATAACTTTCCAGAAAGCGCTAAAGTGAATTGTTGATGCTAGCAGCCCCTCGATAGTGAATCTACCGCTCCAACTACTATATCTATAAAGCATGAAGTCTAAAGCGTTTCTTGTATTCAGTGCGTTATAAAAGAAAACATCATCATTAGTGGTTCTTAATGTCAGGGTTTGAAACATAGTTATGTAGAATATCGCGATTAAACCTGTCGCAAAGTAGAGCTTCCATTTACTTGCATTCATGTGATACCCCTCTGACTTTTCCTGTGGTGTCGGTTATCGTGATGGCTATATCGCCTGATAATCCGCCAAGAAATTTAATATTTCTTATCGTTCCATCAAAACCTGACTTGTCAAAGTCATCATGAGATCCGAGAAATTTGCTCACATCCGGTCTGCTTTGAATTGTATAATTAACCTTAACCCACTTATCGCCATTCATTTTTTTTGCGTAAATCCTAACTTTGTTTTTTGGATTTTGTTCAGAAACAGCCCATCCATGGATGGATAAAAAATTATCTGTAAGCGTGCAGCTATCTATTGAGTATGAACCAATTTTTTCATAAAACTCTGGAAGGGTAACTGCCTTATAATTATTCCATGAGAAAAAAAACAAAGCAGACATAACTATAGATATAAAAACACCTAACCAGAAAAAAATATTTAATGCTTTCAATTGTCATTCCTTTTAACAATATATCTAGGACGCTGCTTTGTCTCAATATAGATACGCCCTATATATTCACCCAGAACACCAATACCTATTAGCTGGATTCCACCGAGGAAAAGAATAGAAACTAAGATAGACGGATAACCATGAACGGGGTTGCCAAAAATGAGGGTGTCAATAATCATATATACACCGTAGGCGAAAGACAGACCGGCCACAAAAAGACCTATATACGTCCACATTCGCAGTGGAAAAGTTGAGAACGATGTGATGCCTTCGAGAGCAAGGTTCCACAGTTTCCAACCATTGAATTTTGTCGAACCGGCTACGCGTTCATCTCGGGTATATTCGACCACTGCTGTGCGGCCACCGACCCAAGACAGAACCCCTTTCATGAATAGGTTTCGTTCAGGAAGAGACTTAATGTTTTCTACGACAGCGCGAGACATCAACCTGAAATCGCCAACGTTTTCCTCAATCTTAGGCTTGCTGATCATGTTATGGAGCTTATAAAACCACTCAGCACTTTTACGCTTAAAATGGCTGTCTGACGACCTGTCCGCTCGTTTAGCCAGAACAACATCGGCACCTTCCTGCCACTTCTCTATAAGTCGGGGGATCACGTCAATTGGATCCTGAAGGTCAACATCGATAGGAATTACCACATCACCTGTTGAAGCTTCTAGACCTGCGAATAGAGCGGGCTCTTTACCAAAGTTTCTGGTAAAGGATAGCGCATTAACGAGCGAATCTGATTTTGCCAGCGCGTTAATTAGGCTTTCTGTATTGTCGCTACTACCGTCGTTAATGAAAACAATCTCCACCTCATGCTGAGACAGTTGTTCGCGGACTGTCCGATAAAAAATAGCGATGGTGTCCTCTTCGTTGAAGACAGGGACGACAAGAGATATTTTCATTATTCTTCTCTAAATATGATGAATGTCGAGTATAGGAACCCAATAAGGAGGCTTATTGCTGAAAAACCTATCAGGGTTAATATTGGGTTAAGCTCGACCTTATCACCCAGGTAACCGCAGGCCAGAGCAAGCGCCCCCATGAAGCCAACATACAGAAAGTATTTTGTAGTTGTGTGTTCTGCCTGATAAGTCCACTTGGCGTTAGCAAAGAAACTAAATGTGACAGCGACGCAAAATCCCGCAAAGTTACTGATCATTTGCTCATGACCAAATGAGTAGTATACGGCTGCAAAAGTTAACCAATGGATTGCGGTATTAAGACCACCAATAAATGCATACTTAACAAAAATTTTTAACATGAGAAGATTCGGAGTAAGAGAGATTGCAGGATCGTAGCATTTGATTCATAGAAGGCAAGGAAACGTAAGGAAATGTTAGTTTTTTTTTGATTTAACGTCTGCATTTTGCAAAGCAGTACCACGGAGAGCACATAAATTCAGGGACAATGCCGCTTGTTGATAGTGCAATAAAACCTGTAGACGGCCACATACTGCTTATCCTGCTCGATGGTAAGGCTGGTGACAATTGTCCGGCGCGGGCTGGAGTCGCTGATCGATAAAAATGACTTCATTGCTTTTGGTGATGAATTCTTAGATGACAGGATTGTTATTGAAGGCGTGGTGACGTTCATTATCAATGATGCTTGCAACCAGGTGTTTGATGATACACCGTGCATTTAAAAAAAGAGCCCGCGTTAACGGCGGGCTATCAGAAGATAGGCACTCATAGCACCTTGGCAGACTTGCTGATCTTGTGTCAGCTGTTCTGAGAGTAGTTCGAATGTAGTGAAACGCCAGATTGCAGGCACAAAAAACCCGGCGCGGTAGCCGGGTTAATTAATGCGCTGGATAACAACTCAGGAACGCACACTTTCCGCATGATCTTGCTGGCACGCTTCAATTTTCACTTTCGATTTTGCAATGATAGCTAAATCAATGTCATCAATAGCTTTCTGACAGGCGCTTTTCACTTCGCTACTTGCACCGTTCGCATCTCGAGTCGCAATATACGTTTTCCTCGCAGTTTTAAGGCTCTGGTTAAGCCTAATTTCCGCAAGTGATGGGATTCCCATTAGAGCAATTAGAATTATTACGAAATGCGATAATGCTACTGACAAGCCTGGAAGGAAAGATGCAATAAAATCAAAATGTAAATTGTCGACCAATAAATGAGAGAAGAGAAGAGTGAAGAGCGTAGTAAACCAAGCTTGGGATGCTACATATGCTTTTTGGTTCACATAACACCTCGAACGCGAGCATTTTTTTTCTCTGCCTTAACATTCTTGAGAATATCAACAAGTTCTTTTGAATCAGCATCCTTGCCGATCTTCACATCTCTGGAATGATGGTTTCCATCAGCATCAATAAAGTTTAAACGCACAAAACCATTGGGTTTAATCCATACTAAAAGATGCAACACACCAGTCCTTACCAATAAGGTAATGACTATAAATACTGTGATGTAAACCATAACACTCAAAAGAGTCATTTTTAACCTTAAACCTGCTTACGCCCTTCGGCTGCGCGATGTCTAACTACCTTCTCAACAGTATACTTCGGGCTGCCTAAAACACCGTTATTTTCTTTTACTGTTTCGGAGTATTCAACAACGAACAGGTCGTCTTTAGAAAAAATAGCTTCGTTTGCGCTAACTCTTTCCAAGAAAGCCTTATCATTCATAGATGTAGTAACTTCCACGTCATCAGGAAGAACCATTTTCCATCCTGTGGATGAGTTGAAGTTTACCCTTGAAAAATGAACGTTTTTAGTGAATGACTCAACATGGCTTTTTTGTTCTGTCGTAGATTTCGGGGCTTTGAAAGTACTTACGTCAGCTTTTGCCACCTTGATTACATTCTTTTGGCCATTCTGAATTTTGAAACTAGATTCTTCTTCGGTTAACAGTGGACGATAGACTAATTTGTCAATTTCCTTTCTGATGATAGGGCTTGTGACAAGGCGCTGAACCTCCGTTGAGCATGTAATAGTCTCGCCATCGACTTCAATGGTCGAAGTTTTTTTAGTCTTGTCTATTGTGACCTCAGAGATTTTTCTTCCTTTTAGCCATTCGATAATCCCAAGTAGACTACCGGAAGCAACCGCAGCACCACTTACAAAACCCAAGGCTTTGAGTGTTTCAAGCCCCCCAAGAACAGCTACTAGAAGTTCAAAAGAACCTTCTTTTGTTGCTCGGACCGTTACTTGAACTTCTGAGTCTTCGCCATTAATTATTTTCTCTGCATGCTCAATCAACGCCCCAAGAGAGGTTAAAGCCTCGCCAAGTGTTTTTGCATCAATTTCACTGTCCTCGTAAGCCTTGCCGCCATAGGCAATTTTTAATTCGGTGACTTTTTCTTTCGACATAACGGGTGTTCCTTCCCAGTAACTTATGCTGTGTTTAGGTAAATTTATTGGCGTTGATTAAATAATCTGTAATCATTCGGAATGAATTCTTTGTCCATTCTCAATTTTTTCTAAAATTTAGCAAAACGTTGCTGATTGTCTGCCTGATCAAGCTTTATCAGATTTAATTAACAACACCGGAGCATCATAGACCTAATCGGCATCAACAAAAATACTGGGGAAATATCAGGGGATAGTAATCGAACATTTCACTTTGGCGGTTTGGTGCAGATGAAAAAAAACCTCCGTTGGTGACGGAGGTTCTCTCAGCAGAAGGAGCCGCGTATCTTTTACGTATCCTTTTCTGTCCAGATGGTGTCAGTGTTGAGTCCTAACGTTACTCATAAATTACTGGTTTATATGAGTTTGTCCCTTCACTGTCCTATCTAAATTGG
>Ga0065704_10071111_pt1 | contig 13098 bp, 11 predicted proteins | sample SwiRhicommuniRL2_FD_59091 | JGI IMG/M metagenome (GOLD analysis project Ga0065704, IMG submission 59091) | Switchgrass rhizosphere bacterial communities from Rose Lake, Michigan, USA - RL2 v2 (version 2) | ecosystem: Host-associated > Plants > Roots > Rhizosphere > Soil | place: East Lansing, MI
CTGGCGCTTTCCCGGTATTTTTTACCATCAGGAACTCCCGGTTCAGAATTACTTCTATAGTACCACCGGGCATATTGTGCCGGATGGCATTACTGAGCAGGTTATTGAGCAAAATATCTGCCAGTGAAGCATGCAGCCTCAGGCAAACAGACTCTTCGATGCTGGACTTTACCGTCAGTTCTTTCAGGGCTATCAGGTCACAGAAAGCACCCAGAGCATCTTTGGTATATTGATCAAATGGCACCTCTTCCGTAGCTTCATATTCATTGTTCTCCAGGCGGGAAAGCAATACCAGTGAGCGGTTAATGCGGGTGAGCTTTTCCACTGCATTATTCATATCCGCGATAAGTACAGCCTGATCTCCCTGGATATCCGATTCTGATAACAGTTCCAGCTTACTCCGGATAATGGCCAGCGGGGTTTGCAGTTCGTGAGATGCATTTTCCGAGAATTCTTTGAGGGAGCTATAATCATCCACCGCTTTATCCGTCATCTTCTTTACAAAGAGGTTCAGTTCTTTGAACTCCTTCGTACGTGTTTCTGGTAACACCAGCCGTTTCTTGGATTTCAGGTTGAAGAGCTGCAGCTTTTTAATGGTGCCATAAAAGGGGGCGAGTACTACGCGGGAAGCCACCCTGGCCGTTAATACCACCAGCACCACTAAGATGATCAACTTCCACATAATGGAGATCCTCAACCCCGCCAGGATCTGTTCTGAGCGCGATACATAATCACCGGAAGTGATTCTGTAATATTGGTTATTGATATTATGATAAGAGGTTACAATAATCTTACGGTCATTATCATTCAGCAAAGGATCCTGGGTAACATCCCTTTCGGTGATCACATAGTGATTGGCCGCAAAAGCTGTATCTGTTTTGGCAAACAATACCCTGCAACCTGCAGTATATTCTGCCGGCGGCTGTCCTTTAGCGATCTGTTCCGCTACCCGTATATTTACATGTTTCAGGCGTTCTATAGCAGATTTATCGATCTGCCGCTTGATGCTATAATAAGTGATCACACTATTAATAGGTATGATCACCATAATAATACCCAGGAACCATAAGGTGAATTTATCAACGAGCTTCATTGCTTTGATGTATTAAACTTGTATCCCAGCCCGTACACTGTTCCAATATAATCCGTACCGTTTGCTGCGCTGATCTTCTTCCTGATATTCTTTACGTGCTGGTATACAAAATCAAAGTTCGCGAAATTGTCCGTATAATCGCCCCAGAGATGTGCAGCAATAGATTGACGGGAAAGCACCCTGTTCTTGTTCACTACAAAATAAAGGAGCAGGTCAAACTCCTTACGGGTCATATCCAGTAATTGCCCGTTCACAGTAGCTTCCAGTGTATCAATATTTAAACTTATTTCATTAAAGGCAATGATATTGCTTCCGTTCAGTTTTTTGCGCCTGTAAATAGCACGCAGGCGGGCATGCAGTTCCGGCAGATGGAAAGGTTTAGTGAGATAATCATCCGCACCCTCTTCCAGCCCGGCGATCTTATCGTCCAGCGAATTTTTGGCAGACAGTATCAGGATGCTGCTTTGTATACGCTCCGTTCTTATAAAAGACAGGATCTGTAATCCATTCCCGTCCGGCAACATAATGTCCAGCAGCACACAATCATATTGAAATGAGATCAGCTTATCCTGGGCATCCGTGATATTATAGCTCACTTCACAGATATACCCCTCTCTACCCAGAAATTCAGAAATACTGCTGGCCAGTTCTTCGTTATCCTCTATCAGCAAGACTTTCATATCTTCTGCAAATTACACACAAATTTGAAGCAAACTTGAAGTGAGGAGGGTTACAAATACATATCTCGTTGAAAAACAACAATTTACTTAAGCTCAAATTATTCTAGCACAGGATTTGCTTATACCTCCCCCGTAAACCTATAAATATGAAACCATATTCTTTATTCTTTCTATTTACAATTGTGTTCGCGGCCTGCGCTGGTCCCTCCTCAGAAAAGAAAGCGGAGGCAGACAGTGTGCAGACCAATGTTACTGCTGTAAGCAGTACACCTACAGATATCAGTACTTATGTGGGAGACATTGATGAAAGATCCGGCTCCGATTATTACCTGCTGGCGCTCCATGATTTTTTGAACGGAGAGAATTCCAATGGCATAGTGGCCACCTTCAATAATAGCGGAAAGCCACTTCGTGTACTGCTTTATCCGGAAGGAGATCAGCGGATCAAAGCTCCGCAAACATGGATCTACCTGGATTCCCTTTCCGGCAAACCTGTATTGCTCCGGGAGATAGTGGAAAGTGAGAAGAATGTAACGGAGAATAGCTTTTATTATGGCAATGATTCCGTGCTGCAGGCAGAAACGCGTGCCGCAGCAGATTTGCCCAGCCTTGAAAAAGCCACATTTGCCAGTTATCAGTCACCCGCTCCGCCAAGCGATTACCGTTTACAACCGGCTGAAGTAAGCAAACTGATAGAAAAGGTATTGACAGCAGTAAAGGCAGACAGGAAAGACCTGAGCAAAGGAGCCAACATGGTTCGTAAAGATGGCGCTTCACACTGGGGTTCCGGTAATGAACCGGGATGGAGCATTGCAGTGATCCCCAACAAAAAGATCATACTGCACATGAATTATGACCAGGATAAATATGAATTCCCTTTTAGTGATGCACAGAAAGGAGATAATGAGGCAACGGAATTCATCACTACTATTAAAGATCACACGCTCACCGCAAAATTTGAGAACAAGCGGTGCACGGATGATGCAGATATAAAACATCCCATGACCGTTACCATCAGGTTCGATGGGAAAACTTACCAGGGCTGCGGCCAGTCGTTATTTTAGTTAAACGGATGCACCGAAGAAAAAAGCCGTCCCACAATCGGGACGGCTTTCCTTTTTTATTTTTTCACTTTCTTAAATGCATCCAGGCCGGACCTGAGCCAGTTTGCATACTCCTGGATGTTTGGCGTGTAAGCCACAGGGTATGTGAGCAACTGTTCATCAGGACTGATCAGCACATATAAAGGTTGTGAGTTGTTGTTGAAATTGAGGGTCTGCATGGTGGCATACTTATTCCCGATGGTTTTGATCGGTTTTTTGCGGCCGTCAGGGAAGGTGTGCATGAACTGCTCATCTTCCGGCAACTTCTTCTTATCGTCCACATACAGTGAAACAAGAATGTAATTATCCTTGATCAGCGCATGTACTTCAGGATCTGTCCATACATTCTCTTCCATATTCCGGCAATTCACACAGGCCCAGCCGGTAAAGTCTATTAGGATGGGTTTATGCTGTGCTTTCGCCATTTCCAGTGCCTTATCGTAATCATTGATCACGTTTGGTTCTACCGCACCTTTTTCATGTGCACTGTTCCCATACCAACTATAAGACATAGGTGGTGCAAATCCGCTCATCAGTCTTACGTTAGCATATTTGGTATTGGTGATACCCGGGAGCAGGTATATAGTAAAGGCACCAAAAATAACTGCAAAGAAGATCCTGACAGCACCCAGTTTCTTCACAGGGCTATCATGTGGGAAACGGATCAACCCTAACAGGTAGAGTGTGGTCAGCAATCCGATAATGATCCAGATCAGGAAGAAGGTTTCCCGGTGCAGAATGCCCCAGTGCATCACGAGGTCCGCATTGGAGAGGAATTTAATTGCCAGTGCCACTTCAATAAAGCCCAATACAACTTTTACGGAAGTAAGCCATCCGCCGGATTTTGGCAGCGAACTTAACCAGTTCGGGAACATGGCGAACAATGCAAACGGCAATGCGAGTGATACACCAAAACCAGCCATACCGGCGGTCAGCAACCATGCACCGCCATCAGAACCCAAAGAGCCTGCCAGTAAAGAACCCAGGATAGGCCCTGTACAGGAGAAGGATACTACTACCAGCGTTAATGCCATGAAAAAGATCCCTACCAGTGTTCCTTTATTTGCTTTGGAATCTGCCTTGCTGGCTAATCCACTGGGCAATGTGATCTCAAAATATCCGAAGAAGGATATGGCAAACACCACAAACACAGCAAAGAAGAATACGTTCAGCCAAACGTTGGTAGAAATGTTATTGAAGATCTCAGGCTCTGCCAATCCCGCTACGTGGAAAGGCACACTGAATAAGATGTAGATCAGGAAGATAAAAAAGCCATACATGGTGGCATTGAAAATGCCTTTCTTTTTATCCTGCGCACTCTTTGTAAAGAACGATACTGTAAGCGGGATCATAGGGAACACACAAGGTGTTACCAGTGCCAGCAGTCCTCCCAGGAATCCAAGCAGGAAGATGAACCAGGGGTTTGTTTCCCCTTCGTTACCAATACCACCTACTTTATTCACAGGGTTCTGCAGATCAATATTGTCCCGTTTCAGTTTATTAGCCTGATCAGCTGAAGCTTCCAGGCCTCCTGCCCCACCGGAAAGGTTTCCGGCAGCATCTGCTTTAAAGCGGAATTCAGTTTCTTCCGGGTTGATCTCTTCTCCTTTCAGGATGAAGTAATTGATCGTTCCTTTCAGATCGCTTACAGGGCCTTTGTATTTCACCTGCAGCGTAACAATTGTTTCTTTCTCAAAGAATTTGATCTCCTGGTTATCCAGCAAAGGTTCCGGCGCTTTCAGCTCTTTACCTTCATATCCTAAACCGGTGATCGCAGCCCTCACATCGCTGATGCTATCCAATACAACACGGGTATTAGGATCATCATCTCCCATACTGGTAGAAAACATTTTCCAGCCTTCGGATATATTTGCTTTGAATTTTAAGATGTAAGCTCCTTCCCCTATTTTTTCCGATGTAAACGTCCAGTTCACATGTTTTGCCGTGGAATCTGCATTCTGCGCATGCAGGGCAGGCCAGCACAGGAGCTGGAGGCTGGTAAGGAATAATAAAAAGTACTTCATATATATGATAGACTTAACAGATTGTAAAGAATGTAAATGCAAAAAACGAGTTCCTGTAAAGAACTCGTTCCTGCTATACCTGAATATAATGATGTATTGGAGTGGTCAACTTACTTTCCTCCCACATTAAAAGCGAATTCTACTTCTGTAGGCGGCAGGCATTGATGATCATCGCAAACCATAAACTCTACAGAGCCTTTCAGCTTGGTAGCTGCTTTTCCCTTTACAGTAACTGTTTGTACAAAAGAAACAGTGTTTTCGTAATATTTCAGTTCAGAATCGAAGTTCTTGTCGAATGCTTTATGCATTTTACCTACTTCTTTTATTTTACCGGTAGTTGCAACCAGTGGGTTTTTGGTGAATTTAAAAGTAGTGGGGATCGGGCCTTCGCCAGCTTCCTGTGCATATACGTGCCAGCCTTTTTCAATAGTAGCTGTGGCCATCACCTCATATGTGGTGGCATTTACCTTCTTGGATGTGAATGCCCATTTAACGGGATTTTCTTCCTGTGCTAAGGCCAGCACGGGCAGTGCAAACAAGCACAATGCAATGAGTAATTTCTTCATAGTTCTTTTTTTTCTGGTTGGTGGTTGATTCTAATTGTTATTGATAAGGCTTTGGAAGATCAGTTGCCCATCGCGGTTACCCAGTATTTCGCTGGAAGCCCTTTCAGGGTGTGGCATCATTCCAAAAACATTTCTCTCTTTATTACAGATCCCTGCAATGTTGCGGATAGCACCATTCGGGTTAGCATGTTCAATAATATTGCCAAATTCATCACAATAGCGGAAAAGCACCTGGTTGTGTGAAAAAAGCTCATCCAGTGTAGCATCATCCGCATAATACCTGCCTTCGCCATGTGCGATTGGGATCATCAGCGGCCTGCCCGTTACATCTTTGGTAATAGATGCCTGGGTGTTTTCGCTTTTCATGTAAACGTTCTTGCAAATGAACTGTTGGTTTTGGTTCTTCAGCAGGGCGCCTGGTAAAAGGCCTGCTTCGCAAAGGATCTGGAATCCGTTACAAACCCCTATTACACGGCCGCCTTTTTTGGCAAACTCAATTACGCTCTGCATCATAGGGCTGAATTTGGCAATAGCCCCGCAACGCAGGTAATCACCATAAGAAAAGCCACCTGGCAGCAGCACGCAATCTTCCGTACTAAACATGCTAAGATCTTTGTCTTTATGCCAAAGCGCAATAACATCCTGGTTAAGGTCGTAACGCAATGCATCAATCATGTCCTGATCGCAGTTTGAGCCTGGAAATGTAACAACACCAAATTTCATCAGTTAATATTTGTTTTTTTATCGGTCAGATGGAACTTCGCTTTCGCTCCGTTTCATATAAAAATCTACATTAATTTATCTCGGAAAAAGCAAAATTACTTAGCCTTAGGGAATTTACAATAACCGCTCATAGAATTTATGATTCCACTAACACCAGGTCTAATGCGAAAAGTATTGCATTACAATAACATATGCTAAAATGAGTATGTGTATAGCACTTGCAATACCATTATTAGTAATGGACCAGAATACATTTCCTACAAACATGGAAATTGGCAAAACCACCAATACCCAGTAATTAGGAGAAAAATGCTCGCTGAAAAAAGGCACGAACATAGCCACCAGCACATAAACAACCACAGTTGCCCAGATCTTACGGCCCTGGATAAGCATTTTCTTGAAAGTACGCTGCAAAAGCAGCCAGCCTACGGCAAAGAACAACACATTCGCAATCAGGGCGCCCCAAACCTTATAATCTGTGATCATGGGTAAATGAAACCCTATCCGGGGCATTTCATAGATCAGGTCCCACTTGTCCGTCAGGAACAGGTAAGTACCCAGCAGGTAAAAAGGGCAGAACAAGCCCAATAACCCTATTATCCATTCCGCCAACCGGAAAGACCGCATGATGAGCAGGCTCAGGAACAACAACACCACAAAAAGGATTGCCGGGAAATAGAATAATCCACAGACACCCAGGGCAAAACCAATATTAAAAGCTACATCCCTTGCGGAAGAGCGCATGTACAGATCAGAAATGCTGGCAAAGATCCACAGCATGATGGTATTCACAATCAGTGCCGGAGAAAACACATTCCAGCCCTCCAGTAAAGAAGTGAAGAGCAAAAAGCTCATGGCAGGGAGGTAAGTATCTTTGGCAAAAAGGCGGTGATTATTGATGGTACGGGTGAGCAACAAAGCTTGCAGGAACTGCAGAAGCAGCACCAGCGAGGTAAAAAAGAACGGGCTCTTGCCCACTATCCCTTCCAGCCAGCCGGTTAAAGCGTTATACAGCAAACCTTCGGAACCATCTGCCTGATAGAGAGACGGGTGTAAAAGATAGTAGAATTTAACGAGCAACGTGTAGATGAACAGCAGCAAAACCGTCAGCGGATTGCCTGATCTAAAAAAACGTATCACGGTGCAAAGGTGTAATTAAAAGTCAATTTTAGCAAAGCAAATATAATTCCTGTAAATGCAGGGGATCAATACGGTACGGCCGCTGATCTGTTTGCCATAACGGGGCATCCAGGTAAAACCCTTATCCAGGTTGCGCAGCGTAGGCATACGGTTCACTTTGCCATCAGGTCCAATGGTGTTTTCAGACAATACATACTGCCGGCGGTCCAGTTCATTGAACAGGAAATGCAGCTCACTGCCCACATTTACCAGCATATAGCTGAGGTAAAGATCAGCGCCATCGTCAAACTGACTTTTATGCACAAAATTGCTGTATGTCAGTTCCCCTTTGTCGTCAAATGAAAGGATGGCCACGTTATCATAGTGGTAACGGGTTCCCTGGGCATCATTCCAACCATAAGGGTTATAATAATAAGGGGAATAAGGGGAATAATAATAGGGACTGTATCCGCCATAACCGCCATACATATAGTTCCAGCGGTTCCAGGGCTGCGTGCGGGAAGTAGTATAATAAGCTTCTGCCGTCAGCAAAAAGCCCCCGTTTTTGGTATTGATCACTTTGCGGATGAAATAATCGTTGAAGGCTGCAGAAGTAGAAGATTCCCCACGGGCGCTTTGTTTCAGTTCAGGACTGAATGCCACCAGCTTTTCAAATAACCGTTGCCGTTGGCCATAGTCCAGGCGGAAAAGATATAAACCTTCTACATTCCCTCTTTTCTGTTTATAGTAAAAAGCGGTAACAAGGGCTTGTTTATCCTGGTTATCCAGCTTCACCTTCACTTCATCCAGCAGCAATCCTTTCGATTCAAAGTCCTGGTACTCAAAATCGTCCACCACCGCTCTTTTTATCACAATCTTTCCGCTGGTAATGTAATCCCGGTTAGAGGTCCTTTCCAGTTTGGTGAAAATAAGGTCCCCATCGTTATTAAGATTGAAATTGCTCAGGAAGTGGCGTTTGGTTTCCATGGGCAGGGAAACGCGGCTGTTATTGACCAGGTTAAACGCACTGTCGTACAGGAAAGTGTAGAAAACATGGTTATCTTCCTTATCCTGGTTGATCTTATACACCAGGATGCGGCTTTTATCTTCTGATACTTCTACTGAATATACTTTATTGTCTTTGGAGAAATTGCCGATACGGGTGGAATCCACCATCACGGGCGCAGATTCAAAAACACCCATACTGTTTACTATCCCGCAGAAACTGTACACTGCATCCTTGCGCTGGAACTGGTAGATCATGTATGCCTTATCCCCATAATTCACAAAATCCACGCTGATCAACTTCTTAGGCAAAAAGTCCAGCTTCACCCTATCCTTCAGCTGCATGCCATTATCATAAACGGAAATGTGATAATCCCCGCGATCGGCCTTATATACAAGGATATTACCCGAAATCTTTCCTATTATTTCGAACTCCGTGGATTTATAATCATCCCGTTCCGGTTCTGAATAAGTGACCTTTTGGGCGGTTGCGACTGTTCCACACAGCAGGAGGGCAAAAATTTGTATGATTGATCGAATGCGCATGGATAACTATTTATGGTTTGATACAGGATAAACGTAACACTTGGCTATTTTATGCATGCTTCTGCTTTCAAACCTACACGAAAATTATCTTATTGCAAAGGGCTGAAAGGGTGTAAGGTGTATATTTCCCATGAGCGCGATTTATTGCTTAAATTTAGGGCGTATATTATCAAAAAGCTGGCACTACCATGATGGATACGGTTTTAATTACCGGCGGCACCGGGCTTATTGGCCGGGCCCTTACCTCCCTGTTACTGGAGAAAGGATACAAAGTGATCGTCCTTTCCCGCAAAAAGATGTCCTCAGACCATCCTCAGCTAAGGTACGCCTCATGGGACCTCAAACGCAAAACACTGGATACCACTGCATTACAGGAAGCCGATCATATCATCCACCTTGCAGGGGCTGGTGTTGCAGATGCCCGCTGGACCGCTGCCCGCAAACAGGAAATTATAGACAGCCGTATACAAAGCAGCCAGTTGTTATTTGATCAGCTCCGCCAGCACTCCAATAAAGTAAAGAAAGTAATCAGTGCTTCTGCCACAGGTTATTACGGGCCTTTTACAGACCATCCTTTTACAGAAAACGATCCCCCGGCAAATGATTTCCTCGGTACTACCTGCAAGGCCTGGGAAGATAACGTACGGCAAATAGAAACCCTGGGCAAAAAAGTGATCATCTTCAGAACGGGTATTGTACTGAGCCTCAAAGGCGGTGCACTCAAAGAATTCCACAAACCACTGAAACTGGGTTTTGCCACTGTAATGGGGAGTGGAGACCAGTTTGTTTCCTGGATCCATTTACAGGACCTGGTAAGATTATATTTCAATGCCATTGTGAACGACAGGCTCAATGGTGTTTACAATGCTGTAGCCCCCAATCCTGTAACCAACCAGGAACTGGTAACTTCCCTGGCACATGCTGCAAAAGGAAATAGCTTTATCACAATTCATGTACCCGCTTTTGCACTGAAACTGGCCCTGGGGGAAATGAGCATTGAAGTATTGAAAAGTGTAAAGGTTTCTTCTGCCAAGATCCAGCAGACCGGGTTTCAGTTTTCCTATCCGGTAGTAAAAGAAGCCGTGAAGCAATTGATAGGAGCATCAAAAACCTAATGCCGTTTTCAGGGCCTTTGCTTTTAAAAGACATTCTTCCCATTCTTTCTCCGGCGTACTGTTAAATGTAATAGCAGAGCCTGTCTGGAAAGACAGGTAATGATCTTTCGCATTATACAGCAAACTCCTGATCACTACATTGAGATCAAAGTCCCCTTCCGGAGTGATATAACCAACGGCACCTGAAAACAGGCCGCGTTTGGTTTGTTCATATTGTTCTATGAGTTCCATCACCCTTACCTTTGGCGCACCTGTCATAGAACCCATGGGAAAGGCTTCCCGGATGGCATCTGTAAAATGGAAACGCTCATCGAGTGTAGCCATCACCGTTGAGATCATATGATGTACCTGCGGAAAAGCATAGATCCCAAAGAGCTCATCCACATGCACTGTTCCCTGCACCGCAGTTTTGGAGAGATCATTGCGTACAAGGTCAACGATCATCACATTCTCCGCCCTTTCTTTTGGATTGTGCAGTAATTCCTTCCGCAGCAAGTCGTCCGCAGCAGGATCTGTGGCGCGGGTGATCGTTCCTTTGATGGGCTGGGAAATGAGTGTACTCCCTTCTTTCCGCAGGAATCTTTCAGGGCTGGAGCAAACCAGGTATTTATCTCCTGTACGGTAGTAGGCTGCAAAAGGGGCCGGGGATAAAACATTGAGCCGGCGGAATAGTACCAGCGGATCTATAGTGGTATGTGCATACTGCTCCCTGCAAAAATTCACTTCATAACAATCTCCTTTGCGGATGTGTTCCTGCAACGAACGTACTGCCGCCAGGTAATAGGCTTCATCCATCCTGGCTTCCAGGTTGAAAGGCGCCCAGGTAACTTCTGTAGAAGGATTTTCCGGTTCAGCGAGGCAGGACTCATAGATCTCACGGGCGGCTGCTTCTGTGAGGTTTTCCCCGCTGATCAATACCTGTTGTTGTGCTAAAAGTAAAAGATACCGGGGCCTGAAAAAGAAGAGATCGGGAAATTGTATACCGTCCGGATGAACGGAAGAGAGTTTTTCGGTTTCGTTTTTGAGATCATAACCCAGGTGGCCAAATAACCAACCGGGCCGGGCAGTATGAAACGCGCGTAACTGTTCAAATGCAGTGCCGGCATTACATTGCAACTGCTCTACAGCATCTGCCGCCAGCAATGCCTCCGCGCGTTGACCCCTTAACCGGTAATCATTATTGTCTAAAAAACAACAAATGTTGAACCGGTTGCCCCAGCTCAACATTTGCTGTTTAAATGCGCTTATATTTTTAACAGGAAAACTGTATGATAGCACTTTTACGAATTAGTAATCATCATCGTCATCATCATCAAACCGGTCATTGAACATATCCATGTCCTTGAATTCATCGTCTATATCCATATCATCGTCATCTCCTTTCTTGGAACTTGGGCGGCCACGTTTACCTTTGGCTTTAGGCATATCAAATTCTTCAAAGTCAGGATCGTAGTCCTCATCTTCTCCTTTTTCCCACGCATCATCATCATCTCCTTCATCATCGCTATCATCATCATCATCTTCCTCGTCATCTCCCTTCTTCTTTTTGGCGCCTGCCTTGGCCGGTTTTTTAGCTCCGGATTTCTTTGGCATATCGTCATCATCTTCTTCGTCATCGTCATCATCATCCTCTTCGTCTTTTTTCTTGGATTTTGCCGCAAGCTTATCTGATTTTTGAGAAGCAGCAGACTTACGGGGAGTTTCCTCCTCGTCCTCATCATCTTCGTCTACTTCTTTCTTAGGCTTGGCACTGGCCTTCTTTTCAGAGGCTTTGCCAGTCTGTGAAGAAGTAGTCTTTTTAGTCTCTTTTTCTTTATCAGAGTTTGATTTCATAATGGTACGTTGCAATTAGATTCTTGCGTAAAGTTTTAACAGTTTTTTTGATTAGCCAAATTTTTTTTTGACTCTTTTTTTTGTATTTTTTCCTCTTTATTTTTCCAGTATCTGGTCACGTCCGGGGCCATTTGAAACGAATTGTACAGGTACCCCCAGGTAGCTTTCCACAAAAGATAAGAAATTTTTCATTTCCACAGGTAGTGCATTGTATTGGCGGCTATCAGCTGTGGGAGATGACCAACCTGCGAAATGCTCCAATACTGGTTTGATACTCAGGCCATTGAGTTGAAACGGCATTTCTTTCGTCTGTTTACCATTTATTTCATATGCGGTACACGCGTATACATCTTTAAAAGCATCCAGCACATCACTTTTGGTCATTACCAATTGGGTAACACCACTTAAAATGCAGGTATAGTCCAGCGCTACCAGGTCAATCCAGCCGCAACGGCGGGGACGCCCTGTTGTTGCACCAAATTCATGACCAGCCTGGCGGAGTGTTTCCCCTGTTTCATCTTCCAGTTCTGTGGGGAATGGGCCACTACCTACACGTGTGCAGTATGCTTTGGTTACGCCAATCACTTCCCTGATCCATTTTGGTGCAATACCCAAACCGGTGCAAACGCCCGCTGAAATGGTATTTGAAGACGTAACAAAAGGATAGGTACCAAAGTCAACATCCAGCATACTTCCCTGCGCACCTTCTGCCAGTACTTTCTTCCCAGCCTTCAGATGGGCATTCAGCCAATATTCACCACTTACGATATTCATTTCCTTCAGGAAGCTCACTGCTTCAAAGAATTCCTTTTCCCACTCGGAAATGTCTTCACTGAAGTCGTAATTAGCCAGTAATTGAAGGTGTTTGTTCTTTAATTTAGTATAAGATGCCTCAAAGTCCGCATGTAGCACATCTCCTACCCGCAATCCGTTCCGGCCCGTTTTGTCCATATAAGCCGGCCCGATACCTTTTAGCGTAGAACCGATCTTTTCCAGTCCTTTGGACAGTTCAGACGCTTTATCCAGTGCACGGTGAGTTGGTACAATGATGTGTGTTTTCTCGGAGATATAAAGATTCTTCTTCAGATCAATACCCAGTGCGGATACTTTCTCACATTCCTTTTTAAAGGTTACAGGATCCAGTACCACACCGTTTCCGATGAGGTTAAGGGTATTATTGTGGAACACACCGGAAGGAATGGTGTGCAGCACAACCTTCTGATTATTGACATACAAGGTATGGCCCGCATTGGGTCCACCCTGAAAACGGGCTATCACATCATATTTGCCC
>Ga0065704_10000841_pt1 | contig 13091 bp, 10 predicted proteins | sample SwiRhicommuniRL2_FD_59091 | JGI IMG/M metagenome (GOLD analysis project Ga0065704, IMG submission 59091) | Switchgrass rhizosphere bacterial communities from Rose Lake, Michigan, USA - RL2 v2 (version 2) | ecosystem: Host-associated > Plants > Roots > Rhizosphere > Soil | place: East Lansing, MI
ACTTCGGACGGACCGGCAGGCATGTCGAGCGCCGCGCCGTCCGCATCCTGAGCGACGACCTGCTTGGCCGCGGTGACCCAGGCATTGCCCGGCCCAAATACCTTCGCGACCTTGGGCACGCTGGCCGTGCCGTAGGCCAGGGCCGCGATCGCCTGGGCACCACCAAGCTTGAACACCTGTGTGACGCCGCACAGACGGGCCGCGACCAGCACGGCCGGATCGGCCGCACCGTCGGGGCGCGGCGGCGTGCAGACCACGCGCACAGGGCAACCGGCAATGCGCGCCGGCACCGCGAGCATGACCGCCGTCGAGGGCAACGGCGCCGAGCCCGCCGGCACGTAGAGACCGACCGCGTCGAGCGGGACGGTGATGCGCTCGCAAACGACACCCGGCGCGGTCTCGAGCCGCAGCGGCGCGAGCACCTGCAACTCGTGAAAACGCGTGACCGTGTCGATGGCGCGCTCGATGGCGGCACGCTGCTCGGTCGTGAGCGCCGCCTCGGCGGCGACGAACTCGGCCTCGGTGACTGCAAACGCGTCGAGCGTGACGCCGTCGAGCCGTGCCGTGTATTCACGCAGCGCCTCGTCGCCGCGCGTACGGACGTCGTCGACGATTTCGCGTGTGCGGGCGAGGAGGCCGGCCGCGTCCTTCTGTGACGGCCGCCGCAGCAGCGCCGTGCGACTCGTCGCGTCGAGCGACGCCCAGTCGAGGATCTCGAGCGTGGCGTTCATGCGAGCATCTTCTCCACCGGCAGCACCAGCACGGCACTGGCGCCCGCCGCCTTGAGGCTCTCGAGCGTCTCCCAGAACACGGTTTCGCGGCAGACCGCGTGCACCGCGACCTTGTCGGCCGAACCCTCGAGCGGTATCACGGTCGGCGACTCGCTGCCGGGCAGCAGCTTGCGGATCTGCGGCAGGGCGGCGCGGGGCGCGTGCAGCATGATGTACTTGCTCTCGCGGACCTGCTGCACGCCATCGATGCGCACGAGCAGGCGTCGCACCCAGTCCGCCTTCACGTCGGGCAGCGCGACAGGCGTACGCACGATAGCGACCTGGCTTTGCATGACAACCGCGACCTCGCGCAGCCGGTTGGCCGTGAGCGTCGAACCGGTCGAGACCAGGTCGCAGATCAGGTCGGCGCGACCGAGGCGTGGTGCGATTTCCACCGCGCCCGACAGCGTGACGATCTCCGCCTCGATGCCCTGTTCCTTGAGGAAGCGGCCGAGCACGTGGGGATAGGTCGTTGCGATGCGTCGACCCGCGATGCTCTGGATGTTCTCGTAATGGAACTCCTGCGGCACCGCGAGTGCGAGGCGGCAACGGCCGTAATCGAGTTTCTGCAGCAGCTCGATGCGCGGCGGCGTGCCGCGCGCGGCCATCGCGAGCCGCTTTTCCTCGAGCACGTTGAGGCCGACGAGCCCGAGGTCGCAGACGTCCTCCTGGACGAGGTCCGGGATGTCGTCGTCACGGACGAACAGCACGTCGAGCGGCATGTTCTCGCCGTAGACCATCAGCTGGTCCTTGCCGCGGCTGAACTTGAGTCCGCAGCGGTGCAGCAGGTCGAGCGACTCCTCGGTGAGCCGGCCCGATTTCTGCACGGCGATGCGCAGCCGTTCCTGCCTGTCCATGTCAGCGATCTCCGAGGCGGCGCGCCGCCATTTCATAGCCGCCGTTGCCGGCCTCGAGGTACCGCGCCACGCGACCGATCGTGGTCACGCTCACGCCGGTCTGCTTCGAGATCTCGCGGTAGGGCATGCCGGCCTGCAACAGGCCGACGACCGTCCAGCGGTCGGCGAGGGCCTGCAGTTCGGCGGGCGTGCAGAGGTCCTTGAAGAACGCGCGGCACTCCTCGACGGAGCGCAGCGTCAGCACGGCCTGGAACAGTGCGCGTTCCGCAGCGGCTTCCTGGCGGGGGGAGATGCCGGGGTGTTTCTTCACGGTGCAGGGCGGATGGGTGTAATAATGTATTAGCACGTTAATACATTGGAACAACGATGGCAATCCGCGGCTGCCCCGTAGTTGCCGTAGCCGGGTGGTGGCCGCGCTTCGGCCCGGTTCACTGGGTCTTCTGGAGCGGGTCTGGACCGGGTGGGCGCGTAGCGTGCGCAAAGCACCAAGCCGATCCGGCGGCGTCGTTCCTTGCGCTGCCGTGCGCCGCCACCTACACTGCGGCCCGCTCATCGAGACCGGCTGAGGGACTGGCCCTTTGAAGCCGGGGCAACCATCGGGACCTAACCCGCCCGAGGGTGCCAACTCCACGGGGACCGTCCACGGCCGCCGGAAGATGAGTTGCAGCGAGGCTGCCCCGGTCGTTGGTCGACCACGTCCGGGGGTGTTGGTCGCCGCAACCGTCCCACGCGCGCGTCTGCCAGACGTCCATCCCGTGTAGCCTGCTCGACAGCCGAATTGGCCCGGACCACCAGGGTCCGGACGTACGTGTCGTCGTTCCTTCATGGCGTCTCGCTGGTTCAAGCCGTGCCTTCCTCCGTGCCCCCTCCTGCCCCGGCTGCCACGACGCCGTCCGCTCAACGCGTGACGGCAGGGACGCCCGCGTCTTCGACCGTCGCGACGACAGCGGCGCCCGACGACGGCGCGGCGGACCCGTCGTCTCTCGATCCGGCCGCGGTCTCGCGTCCGGTCTCATTGCCCGACGATTACGAATGCAGCGAAGGCGTCCTGGCGCTCCCCCAACCGCTGCCGCTGCATTTCGGCGGCACGCTGCCACGAGTCGAGATCGCATATCGGCTGGCGGGGGCACGCGGTGCACCGGTCGTGGCGGTGCTCGGTGGAATTTCGGCCGGTCGCAACGTCTTCCGCGTCCGTGACGGCGTGCCGGGCTGGTGGGACGAGATCGCCGGCCCCGGCCAGGCGCTCGACACCGACCGCTTCCGCATCCTCGGCATCGATTTTCTCGGCGGCAGCCACCGAACCACCGGCCCGGCGCACGGTGAGCTTTTCCCGAGCATCAGTGCGCACGACCAGGCGAACTGCCTCGTGGCGGTCATGGACCACTTGGGGCTCGACTCGCTGCACGGCTGTGTCGGCGCGTCCTACGGCGGCATGGTCACGCTCGTGCTCGGTGCCGTGCACGCGACGCGCCTGCGTCACGGCATCGTGGTCAGTGCTGCCCACCGCACGCACCCGATGTCGACGGCCTGGCGCAGCGTGCAGCGCAATTTCGTCCGCTACGCGATCGAGCACGGCGAAGGCGAGCAGGGGCTCGTGCTCGCGCGCGCGCTCGCGATGACGACGTATCGCTCCGTGCGCGAGTTCGAGGATCGCTTCGCCGGCGACCCACAGCGTAACGTCGAAGGGCGTTTCGTGTTCCCGGTCGAGTCGTACATCGTTGCGCGGGGCGAAGCCTATGCGCGCACGTACCGGCCCGAGGCCTTCGTCTGTCTCTCCGAGTCGATCGACCTCCACTGCGTCGAGCCCGAAAACATCGTCGTGCCCTTGACGATGGTGGCGGTGCTCGAGGACCAGCTGGTGCCCGTCGGCGACATGCGTACGCTGCGCGACCGCGCGGCGAGCCCGTGCCAGCTGATCGAGATCAGTTCTGTGTACGGCCACGACGCCTTTTTCAAGGAAGCCGCCGTGATGCGCGACGTCTTCCACCAGACCCTCGACTGAGCAAACGAACCCCATGAGCAAGCAAGACAGCCTTCGGACCCGCACGGTGCGGGCCGCCCTCGAGACCGACACGCAGCACGGCGCGGTCGTGCCGCCGCTGCACCTGACCTCGACGTTCGCGTTCGGTGGCTACGGCGAAAAGCGCGAGTACGACTATTCGCGCTCGGGCAACCCGACGCGTGACGCACTCGGTCGTGCGCTCGCCGACCTCGAGGGTGGCGCCGGCGCGGTGGTGACCGCTTCGGGCATGGGCGCCGTGTCGCTCGTGACGCAGTTCTTCCGCCCGGACCAGGTTGCCGTCGTGCCGCACGACTGCTACGGCGGCACCTACCGCCTGTTCAACGCGCTGAACCTGCGTGGCGCGCTGCAAGTGAAGTTCGTCGACTACCAGGACGCGGCGGCGCTCGATGCGGCACTCGCCACGAAGCCGGCGCTCGTGTGGATCGAGACGCCGAGCAATCCGCTGCTGCGCATCGTCGACATCGGCGCGGTGGCGTCGAAGGCCAAGGCCGTCGGCGCGCTGGTCGTGGCGGACAACACGTTCCTGTCGCCGCTGTGGCAGCAACCGCTCGCGCTCGGCGCGGACCTGGTCGTGCACTCGACCACTAAGTACCTGAACGGGCACAGCGACGTCGTCGGTGGTGCCGTGATCGCGGCGACGCCGGAACTGCACGAACAGGTACGCTGGTGGGGCAACTGCATCGGCGTGACCGGCGCGCCGTTCGATTCGTTCCTGACGCTGCGCGGGCTGCGCACGCTGCACGCGCGCATGCGCGCGCACGGCGAGAACGCGCAGCGCATCGCGGAACTGCTGGCCGGCCATCCGGCCGTGGCGAAGGTCTATTTCCCGGGGCTGCCATCGCACCCGGGCCACGAGATCGCGCGCCGGCAGCAGCAGGGCTTCGGCGCGATGGTCAGCTTCGAGCTCCGGGGCACCGTCGAGAACGTCAAGGCGCTGCTCGCAAACCTGGAGTACTTCTCGCTCGCCGAATCGCTCGGTGGCGTCGAGAGCCTGGTGGCGCACCCGGCGAGCATGACGCACGCGGCCATGGACGAGGCAGCGCGGGCGCGAGCCGGCATCTCGGCGACGCTCGTGCGCCTGTCGGTGGGCATCGAGGACGGCGACGACCTCGTGCGCGACCTCACCGCGGGGCTCGACGCGGCGGCACGCGTCTGAGCACGAATCGAGCGCGCAAAAAAAGAAGGCCGGCATTCCTGCCGGCCTTCAGGGGTTGGGACCCGAGCTGCCTCATTCCCTGAGACAAAGACTAACCCGACTCAAGTCCTCACCACACTTGCGAGCTTGTCGATTCGATCTGCTGAACTGGGAGCAGGGGGCCTGGGGCCCGCTGCGGAAGCGCAGTATAGCGCCGAAAAACCGCCCGGAGTCCACCGTCCGATGGTTGTTTTTTCGCCAGTACCGGCGTTCTCAAATGCAGTTTGACAGTTTCTGTGGATAACTTCGCAAGTAGTTGAATTTTAAGGACTTGACAACACGCGTTCGACGACGGCGGAACCGGCCTCGCGGCTGCTGACAGACGGTCGTCCTGCCTGCGCAACATCGGCCGTCCGGACCCCCGCACTCACGGCGTCGGCGACCGCCGCTTCGACCGCCAGGGCCTCGGCCTCGAGTCCAAGCGAATACCTAAGCAGCATCGCGGCGCTGAGGATCGTGCCGTACGGATTGGCGATGCCGCGGCCCGCGATGTCGGGTGCGGAACCGTGGATGGGTTCGTAGAGACCCATCGTGCCGTCGCCGAGCGACGCCGACGGCAGCAGCCCGAGCGAACCCGCGATCATCGAGGCCTCGTCGGTCAGGATGTCGCCGAACATGTTCTCAGTCAGCAGCACGTCGAACGAGGCGGGACGCCGGATCAGGTGCATCGCCGCGGCATCGACCAGCATGTGCTCAAACTCGACGTCCGCAAACTCCTCGCGCAGCACGCGTTCGGCCACGGCGCGCCACAGCCGCGAGGTCTCGAGCACGTTGGCCTTGTCGACGGAGGCGATGCGACGGCGCCGGCCGCGCGCGAGCCGGCCCGCGACGCGCGTGACCCGTTCGACCTCGGCCACCGTGTACGTGCAGATGTCCTCGGCCTCGTGCGCCGTGCGACTCTTGCGGCCGAAATAGATGCCGCCCGTCAGTTCCCGCACGACCATGATGTCGGTGCCGGCGACGACCTCGGGCTTCAGGGGCGAGGCGTCGAGCATCGACGGCAGGGGCTTCACCGGCCGCAGGTTGGCGAAGACCCCGAGCGTGCGACGCAGTTCGAGCAGCCCCTGTTCGGGCCGCACGCGCGCGGCCGGGTCCGACCACTTGGGGCCGCCGACGGCACCGAGCAGCACCGCGGCGCTGTCGCGGCAGGCGTCGATGGTGCGCGGCGGCAGCGGCGAGCCGGATGCATCGATGGCGGCGCCGCCGATCAGCGCCTCGCTGAAGCTGAACTCATGGCCGAACTTCTGCGCGACGGCCTGCAGCACGCGCACCGCTTCCGTGGTGACTTCGGGTCCGATGCCGTCGCCACCGAGCACCGTGATGCGGGTCTTCATCGCGCGTCGCCCCGGGCGCGCTCGTAGTCGGCGATCGCCGGCTGTTGTTGCAGCAGATACCCAAGCTCGTCGATGCCGTGCGTGAGGCAATAGCGCGCGAAGGCCTCGATCGGGAACCGGCTCGAGCGGCCGTCCGGCAGCCGCAACGTGCTGGCCGGCAGGTCGATTTCGACCTCGACGCCCGGGTGGGCCAGCAGCCAGCCGTGGGTCTCCTCGTCGACGACGATCGGCAGCAGCCCGTTCTTGAGACTGTTGCTGCGGAAGATGTCGGCGATTTCGGTGCTGATCACCGCGCGAAAGCCGTGGTCGAGCAGCGCCCAGGGGGCGTGCTCACGCGAGGAGCCGCAGCCGATGTTGCGCCCGGCGACCAGCACCTGGCAGCCCGCGGCCTGCGGCTGGTTGAGCACGAAGTCGGGCCGCGGCCGTCCGTTCCCGTCGTAGCGCCAGTCGGCGAACAGCGAGACCCCGAGGCCTTCGCGGACCGTCGTCGTCAGGAAGCGTGCCGGGATGATCTGGTCGGTATCGATGTTGCTGGACGGCAGCACGACCGTCCGCGAGCGGATCACTGTGATCGGTTGCATGTCGGGTCCGTGGCAGGAATCGTGGAGGGCCGGCGCTCAGCCGAGGAACTCGCGGGGGTCGGTGACACGGCCACGCACGGCCGCCGCGGCGGCCGTCGCGGGGCTCGCGAGCAGCGTGCGTGCGCCGATGCCCTGGCGGCCTTCGAAGTTGCGGTTGCTGGTGCTGACGCAGTACTGGCCGGCATCGACCAGGTCGCCGTTCATCCCCAGGCACATCGAGCAGCCGGACTCGCGCCACTCGGCGCCGGAATCCTGGAACACCTGCGCGAGCCCGAGTGCCTCGGCCTGGCGCTTGATCTGCTGCGAGCCGGGCACGATGAGCGCACGCACGCCGGGGGCGACCTTGCGGCCGCGCAACACGTTCGCGGCGGCTTCCAGGTCGGACAGCCGGGCGTTGGTGCAGCTGCCGATGAAGACGACCTGCACCGGCTTTTCTGCCAACGCCTCGCCGGGTTGCAGCCCCATGTAAGCAAGCGACTTCGCGAACACGTCGTCGCCGGGCCGTTCGGGCACGGTGCCGTTGACCGTGGTGACCATGCCGGGGTTCGTGCCGAACGTGATCATCGGCTCGATCGAGGACGCATCGATCGAGATTGCGCGATCGAAGTGGGCGCCGTCGTCGGTGCGCAACGTCGCCCAGTCCGCGACCGCGGCGTCCCAGTCGACACCGGCAGGCGCGTACGGGCGGCCGCGCAGGTACTCGTACGTGGTCGCGTCGGGCGCGATCATGCCGGCACGCGCACCGCCCTCGATCGACATGTTGCAGACCGTCATGCGCTCGTCCATCGACAGCGCCTCGATCGCGGGTCCGCGGTACTCGATCACGTGGCCCGTGCCACCGTTGACGCCGATGCGGCCGATGATGGCGAGCACGAGGTCCTTGGCCGTCACGCCGGCCGGCAGCCGGCCCGTCACGTCGATCGCAAACGATTTCGGCTTGCGCTGCAGCAGGCACTGCGTCGCGAGCACGTAGCCGACTTCGGTCGTGCCGATGCCGAAGGCGAGGGCGCCGAACGCGCCGTGCGTGCTCGTGTGGCTGTCGCCACAGACGATGGTCTTGCCGGGCTGCGTCGCGCCGAGTTCCGGCCCGATGATGTGGACGATGCCGCGGCGGTCGTCACGCAGGCCGAGCAGGTTCACGCCGAACTCGGCACAGTTCACCTCGAGTTGGCGGACCTGCTTCGCGGCCGACTCGAGCTTGATCGGCAGACCGCCGAAGATCTGCGCCGTGTCGGTCGGCGTCGAGTGGTCCATCGTCGCGAGCGTGCGGTCGAGCCGGCGGACCGGCAGGCCACGTGCGCGCAGCACGTCGAACGCCTGTGGCGAGGTCACCTCGTGGACCAGGTGCAGGTCGATGTAGAGGACGGCGGGCGTCTCGGCGGTCTCGGGCACGACGACGTGCCGTTCCCAGACCTTGTCGAACAGGCTCTTCGGCGCGGGCATTGAGGCTCCGGTGGCGGGTCGGGCGGACGGTTGCGTCAGACGGCGGCGGCAGGGGCTTCGCTGGTGTCCGCGCCGCGACGGCGCGAGGACTCGATCGCGTTGACGACCTCGATGAAGGCGCGCGTGCTCGACTCGACGATGTCGGTCGTGACGCTCGTGCCGCGGTAGCTGCGACCGTTGTACTCGCAGGTGAGCACGGCCTCGCCCTGGGCGTCCTCGCCCACCGTCACGCTGCGGACCTCGAACTTGCGCAGCTTGGCGAAGACGCCCGACGCCTGTTCGATCGCCTTGAGCGCGGCGTCGACCGGGCCGTCGCCGGAGGCTTCCTGCGTGACGATGCGCCCGTCGGCGTGACGCAGCACGACGCGGCCGGTCGCAAAGCGCGAGGAGTCGCTCACGACGTGCAGGTTCTCGAGCCCCCAGGGGCCCGCGGTCTCGACTTCGCTCTTGAGCACGAGTGCCTCGATGTCGCCGTCGAAGAGTTCCTTCTTCTTGTCGGCGAGCGCCTTGAAGTCGTTGAAGACGCGTGTGAGCTCGGTGTCGGAGAGCTCGAAGCCGAGCTCCTTGATGCGCTCGCGCAGCGCCGCGCGGCCGCTGTGCTTGCCGAGCACGAGGTTGGTGCGGGACATGCCGACGTCGTGCGGCCGCATGATCTCGTAGGTCGAGTGATGCTTGAGCATGCCGTGCTGGTGGATGCCCGACTCGTGCGCAAAGGCGTTCTCGCCGACCACCGCCTTGTTGCGCGGGATCGGCAGGCCCGTGATGCTCGAGAGCAGGCGGCTCGTGGGGAACAGGCGCTTGCTGTCGATGCCGGTGTGCAGGCCGTAGAGGCCCTCGCGCACCTTGAGCGCCATCGTGATTTCCTCGAGCGAGGCGTTGCCGGCGCGCTCGCCGATGCCGTTGATCGTGCACTCGACCTGGCGCGCGCCGCCGCGGATCGCGGCGAGGCTGTTGGCGACCGCCATCCCCAGGTCGTTGTGGCAGTGCGCGCTGAACGTGACGCGGTCGGCGCCGCGCACCTTGGAGAGGTACGCGAAGATCTCGTAGTACTCCTCGGGCGTCGTGTAGCCGACGGTGTCGGGCACGTTGATCGTGCTGGCGCCGGCCTCGATCGCCGCCTCGACCACCTCGCCGAGGAAGTCGAGTTCGGTGCGCGAGGCGTCCTCGGGCGAGAACTCGACGTCCTCGCAGAGGCTGCGCGCGTATTTCACGCCCTCGACCGCCGCATGGATGATCTGCTCCTTGGCCATGCCGAGCTTGTGCTCGCGGTGGATCGCGCTGGTCGCGAGGAACACGTGGATGCGCGGCTTCTCGGCCACGCACACCGCGCTCCAGGCCTTGTCGATGTCGTCGCGGTTGCAGCGTGCGAGGCCCGCGATGACCGGGCCCCGCACTTCACGCGCGATTTCGTGCACCGCCTCCCAGTCGCCCTTGGAGGCGATCGGGAAGCCCGCCTCGATGACGTCCACGCCGAGCTCGGCCAGCGCCCGCGCCATGCGCAGCTTTTCGGGCTGCGTCATGCTGCAGCCGGGCGATTGCTCGCCGTCGCGCAGCGTCGTGTCGAAAATCAGGACGCGGTTCGGGTCTCGCTTGGACATGGATTTCACCGTGCGGGCAATGGGGAAGGGCGTGCGGCTCGGCCTCAGCCCTGCTCGAGCCAGGGCATGCGGGCCCGCAGCTGCGCGCCGACCTTCTCGATCGGGTGCGCGAGGTCCTTCTTCATCAGNGCNTCGTACTTCTTGCGGCCGGTCTTGTTCTCGCGGATCCAGACGCGCGCNAAGCTGCCGTCCTGGATNTCGCCGAGGATCTTCTTCATNTCCTTCTTGGTCGCCTTGTTGACGACGCGCGGGCCGCGCGTGAGGTCGCCCCACTTGGCGGTGTGCGAGATGTACTTGTGCATGCGGGCGAGGCCGCCCTCGTGCAGCAGGTCGACGATCAGCTTGAGCTCGTGCAGGCACTCGTAATAGGCGACTTCAGGCTGGTAGCCGGCCTCGACCAGCGTCTCGTAGCCCTTGAGCACGAGTTCGGTCGCGCCGCCACAGAGCACGGCCTGCTCGCCGAAGAGGTCCGTCTCGGTCTCTTCCTTGAACGTCGTCTCGATCACGCCGGCGCGCGTGCCGCCGAGGCCGTCGGCGTAGGCGAGCGCCTTGGCCTTGGCCTTGCCCGAGGCGTCCTGCGCCACGGCGATCAGGCACGGGACGCCGCGGCCTTCCTGGAACTGCCGGCGCACGAGGCCGCCCGGGCCCTTCGGCGCGATCAGCACCACGTCGAGGTCCTTGCGCGGCTTGATCTGCTTGAAGTGGATGTTGAAGCCGTGGGCGAACAGCAGCGTCGCGCCCTGGGCGAGGTTCGGCAGGATTTCCTTGTAGTTCTCGGCCTGGGTCGTGTCGGGCGTCAGCAGCGCGACGAGTACCGCGCCCTTGACCGCCTCGGCCGGCGTCGTGACGGCGAGGCCGTCCTTCTTCGCCTGCTTCCAGCTGTCGCCCTTGCGGACGCCGATGACGACGTCGTAACCGGAGTCCTTCAGGTTCAACGCGTGCGCGCGACCCTGGCTGCCGTAGCCGACGACCGCGATCCTTGCTCCCTTGAGTGCTTTCTTGTCGACGTCTTTTTTCGAATACGCGCGCATCTTCGTCATCTCCCAGAAAGTCCGGTCAGTGGTTGCTCGATTCGTCGGGGCCCGTGCCCGACCATTTCTCAGAATCCAGGTGCCCGAAACGAAGAACCCCGCGTCGGCTGGCTCGCCGTGCGGGGTTCTGGTGTCCAATCGCGCCTCTCTTCGTCGCGCTTTCAGTCCCCAGCCCCGCACCTCCGCAGGGGAAGCAGGGTAAGGGACGCAAGCAGCAGGCCGACCGGCAGCGACGAGGCGGCGCGGTGGGCGGTGAAACTGGAAGTGTCGAACGACGACTTCATGCTGCGTCTGCAATTGACGGGGTGAAAGGTTAGACGCAGTGCAGCACAGCGCCTGCGGCATTGTCAACCGCAGTGCAAAAAGCCTGCAGCCCGACCTCGACGTGCGCGCGGTAAGCTTGCGGCCCGACTTGGTGTGACTGGATGGGCAATGACGACCGACTTCCTGATCGACGCGGCGGACGCCGCCGGCACGGCACCCGTCGAGCTCTGGCTCGTGACCGCGGCGGAATACGCGCAGTGGCTCGACGGGCGTGATGCGCCGACGCGCGCGTGGCTGGCCGCCACGGGCTTCAAGGCCGATCGTCACCAGCTCGCACTGCTGCCCGGCGACGACGGCAGCGTTTGCGGTGCCGTGTTCGGGCTCGGCGCGCTCGCCTCGATCGATGCGCTGGAGCTCTGGCACGTGGCAGGGCTGCCGGAGCGCCTGCCCGCCGGCACGCGCTGGCAGCTGGCCGGTCCGACCCTGAGCGCCACGACGTCGACGACGGTGGCGCTCGGTTGGGCGTACGGCAGCTACCGGTTCGAAGCCTACAAGAGCGCAGCGACGGCCCGTCCCGCGGCCGCGCGACCGCGACTTGTCGCGCCCGCCGGTGCGGACGTGGCACTGGCCGAACGCATTGCCGCGGCGACTGCCATGGCGCGCGACTTCGTCAATACCCCGGCCGCCGACATGAATCCGGCCCGGCTCGCGGAAGAGGCGATCGCACTGGGCCAGCGGTTCGGTGCGAGGACCGAGGAAGTGAGCGGCGTGGCGCTGCAGATCGGCTTTCCGGCGATCCACACGGTCGGCAAGGCCGCGGCCGTCGAACCGCGGCTCGTCGACCTGCGCTGGGGGGACCCGGCCAAGCCGAAACTGACGCTGATCGGCAAGGGCGTCTGCTTCGACACGGGCGGCCTCGACATCAAGGCCGCCGCGGGCATGGCGCTCATGAAAAAGGACATGGGCGGCGCCGCGTGCACGCTCGCGCTCGCGCGGCTCGTCATGGAGACGCAGTTGCCGGTGTACTTGCGTGTGCTGATCCCCGCGGTCGAGAACGCCATCTCCGGCAACGCGTTCCGGCCCGGCGACGTGATCCGCACGCGCAACGGCCTCACGGTCGAGGTCGGCAACACCGATGCCGAGGGCCGCCTGATCCTCTGCGACGCGCTCGCGCTCGCCGACGAGGAAACGCCCGACCTCGTGATCGACCTCGCGACGCTGACCGGTGCCGCCCGCATCGCGCTCGGCCCCGACCTGCCGGCGGTGTTCGGCACGCGGCAGGAAACGGTCGATGCCTTGCTGCGTCATGGCCGCGCGGTCGCCGACCCGATGTGGCAGATGCCGCTCTGGGGCGGCTACGACGACGACATCGCGAGCAAGGTCGCCGACGTCAACAACGCCTCGGCCGCGACGTTCGCCGGGGCGATCATCGGCGCGCTGTTCCTCAAGCGCTTCGTGACCCGCACGCCGGACTGGCTCCACGTCGACCTGTTTGCGTGGAACCCCAAGGAGCGCCCGGGACGCCCGGTCGGGGCCGAAGCACATGCCGTGCGCGCCCTCTACGCAATGCTGCTGGAGCGCTACGGCTGAGCGGACAGCGGAACGTCGATCGCATGGACTTCGGCTTCGAGCGTCGCGCCTGGACGCTGATCTACCTGTGCCTGGGCCTGGTCGAAGGCGGCACGGCGGCCGTGATGGTGCGGGCGCTCTTTGGCGACCAGGCGCCGGCGCTCGCCGTCGACCTCGTGCTGGCGTTCGTGAGTGCGGCGCCAGCCTGGTCCAACCTCGCGAGCATGGCCTATGCGCGACGGGCACAGGGCCGGCCCAAGATCGCGTTCCTGTTCCCGCTGCTCTTGGGCGTGACGGTGTGCGTCGCGGCGCTGGCGCTGGTGCCGCGGAGCGGGCTCGGCCTCGTGCTGTTCTTCGGGTTCTACGCCTTGGCGCGACTGCTCTGGGCCGGGGTCGAGACCGTGCGCGCGGTGCTCTGGAGCGTCA
>Ga0065704_10000968_pt1 | contig 13061 bp, 10 predicted proteins | sample SwiRhicommuniRL2_FD_59091 | JGI IMG/M metagenome (GOLD analysis project Ga0065704, IMG submission 59091) | Switchgrass rhizosphere bacterial communities from Rose Lake, Michigan, USA - RL2 v2 (version 2) | ecosystem: Host-associated > Plants > Roots > Rhizosphere > Soil | place: East Lansing, MI
GGCGTGGCACCAGATGCGCAGCGGATGCTCGCGCATTTCCAAAGCATGAATCACTAAAGCCTGGTGATAGGCCCTTGTGGGAGCGAGCTTGCTCGCGATGGCGGTGTGTCAGTCGCAATCGATGCTGGCTGATCGACCGCTATCGCGAGCAAGCTCGCTCCCACAAGGGGTCGAGGTCAGACTTGCAGATAGCGCAACACCGACTCACAGACCATCTCACGATGCCGCTGCTTGATAGCTTCATCCGACAGGTCGATCTGAAAGATCTCACCGAACGTCTGGCGATTGGACACCCGGTAAAAACAGAACGAACTGATCAGCAGATGCACATCCAGCGGCTCGAGGCCGGCACGGAACACGCCCTCTTCAGCACCGCGCCGCAGGATCACGCCCAGGGAATCGAGGATGGTATTGGTCATCGCCTTGATCGCACCTGACTGCTTCACGTACTCGGCGTTGTGGATGTTCTCGATGCAGACGATGCGCACGAAATCCACATTGCGATCATGGTGGTCGAAGGTGAACTCCACCAGGCGCCGGATCGCATCGACCGGGGTCAGTTCCGCCAGGTGCAGGCGGCTCTCGGTGGTGCGGATGTCACCGTAGAGTTTCTCCAGCACCTCGACGTACAACTGCTCCTTGCTGCCGAAGTAGTAGTAGATCATGCGCTTGGAGGTGTGGATGCGCTCGGCGATGGCGTCGACCCGGGCACCGGCCAGGCCTTGCTGGACGAACTCGACGATGGCTTCCTGAAGAATGTTTTCCCGGGTCTTCTCCGGGTTGTTCTTGCGACTCTTGCGCGGCGCGGCGACGGGTTCGTCGAGCGCTGCGGAAAGCTCTGGATTCATAGTCATTGCGGGGCTCACGGCCATCACTGCACAGGCTGGCGATTATGGGCCGCACCGTGCACTGAAGGAAGCCAGGACACGGCCCATTACCGCCACGTTTACGATTTTCCTACAACTTGGCGTGCCGCAAACCACCGCTGCGGGACTTGGCCATGGCCGCCAGCCGCACCGCGACATTGGCTGCGCCGTAACCGGCGTAACCATTCTTGCGCTGGATGATTTCGAAGAAAAACCGCCCTTCGAACGGCTCGGTGTAGACGTGGAACAGCTCGCCACCCTGGGCGTCACGGTCGTACAACACGTTGAAGTAGGCCAGTTCGCTAAGGAACTCGTCGTCGAAATCGAAACGCGCCGCCAGGTCGTCGTAGTAATTGAGCGGGATGTCCAGCAACGGCACACCCGCCTCTTTGGCACGACTGACCTGGGCGAAGATGTCGTCGCAGTCGAAGGCGATGTGATGCACGCCGGAGCCACGATAACTCGACAGCGCGTGTGAGATCGCAGTGTTGCGGTTCTCGGAAATGTTCAGCGGCAAGCGGATCGAACTGCAGCGGCTACGCAACGCACGGCTTTTTACCAGGCCATAAGGGTCGGGCAAGACCACTTCGTCGTCAGCCTCGAAATCCAGCAGGCTCTTGTAGAACAGCACCCAACTGTCGAGGCTGTCGGCCGGCAGCGCCATCGCCATGTGGTCGATGCGCTTGAGCCCGGCCCCAATGACCGCACCCGGCTGCAGGTTGAAATCGGTGCCATAGACATCGGCCTGCTGGTCCACCAGGTAAATCAGGCTACCGTCCGGTGCCCGCACCGCGGCCAGCTCCAGCTCATTGGGGCCCACCAACCCCCGATAAGGCTGGCCTTTGTAGGCAACAGCCCGCTCCAGGGCGCTGGCACTGTTTTTCACGCGCACGGCGGTGGCGCACAACGAAGGTCCGTGGGCTTCGAAAAAACTGTGGGCGAACGAGTACGGCTCGCTATTGAGGATCAGGTTGATATCACCCTGGCGCAGCAGGCTGACATTCTTGGAACGATGCTGGCCGGCCTTGACGAACCCCAGCCGTTCCAGCCAATGGGACAGCTTGGCGCCGAGGTTATCGTCCACGGCGAACTCGAGGAATTCGATGCCGTTGTATTCGCTGGCCGGCGGCGTGGCGAACAGGATGTCGGCATTGCCCATGGAGGGCACTTCTTCAGCCAGCCGCTGACGGGTTTTTTCTTCCAGGTACAGCAGCGAGCGCAGGCCGTCGGCGGCATTGGCCCGTGGCGGCGCGGCGCGGAAACCGTCGTTGAAGATTTCCAGCGACAGCGGTCCGGTGTAGCCACTCTTGATGATCGGCGCCAGGAAACCCGGCAAGTCGAACTCGCCCTGCCCCGGGAAACAACGGAAATGCCGGCTCCATTCCAGGACATCCATGGCCAGGATCGGCGCGTCGGCCATTTGCACGAAGAAGATCTTGTCGCCGGGAATCTCGGCGATCGCACTCGGATCGCCCTTGAGGGACAAGGTATGGAAGCTGTCGAGCAACACGCCGAGGCTGGGGTGATCGGCCTGGCGCACAATGTTCCAGACCTGTTGATAAGTATTCACGTGCCGGCCCCAGGCCAGCGCTTCATAACCGATCCGCAAGCCGCGCGCACCGGCGCGTTCGGCCAGCAGGCGCAGGTCATCGATGAGAATCCGTTCATCGCCGACACTGTCGGCCGAGGCGTTGCTGCACACCAGCACCAGGTCGGTGCCCAGTTCCTGCATCAGGTCGAACTTGCGCTCGGCCCGCTCCAGGTTGCGCGACAGGCGATCGCGGCGGCAGCCTTCGAAGTCGCGAAACGGTTGGAATAAGGTGATGGCGATGCCCAGGTCGGCGCACATCTGCCTGATTTCCCGAGGGCTGCCATCGTAGTAGAGAAGGTCGTTCTCGAAAATTTCCACCCCGTCAAACCCGGCGGCGGCAATGGCTTCGAGTTTTTCCGGCAAGGTACCGCTCAAGGACACGGTGGCAATGGAACGCTGCATGACTTCGGCTCCCGGGACAGGCATCGGCTACAAAAGGTGCGCCGCTTTTTAAAGAGTCAGCCGATTATTGAGCTGCCGGTTTCTTTCAGCAATTTAATATGTACCATCCAGTTAGTTTTTTGGGCGATTATCGAACAAAATGGCCATTGCCGAATTGACGATTTTTTGCTCACTGCGCACCATCGCTCCCACATTGACGCCGGCCCTGCCGACCTCGATGGACAGACCCAGACCAACCATAAGAATTTCAAAAACGGGTACACGCTATGATCCCTTCCCAAAGTTCCCGCCTGGCCCCCAGCCTGGGAGTCTCCTCCAGCGGCATCGGCGACAAGATCCGCGGCGCCATGGCCGTGGGCAAGACCCGTTGGGGCATGCTCGCCCTGGTGTTTTTTGCCACGACCCTGAATTACATCGACCGTGCCGCCCTGGGCGTCATGCAGCCTATCCTGGCCAAGGAAATGAGCTGGACGGCGATGGACTACGCCAACATCAACTTCTGGTTCCAGGTCGGTTATGCCGTCGGCTTCGTGTTGCAAGGACGGCTGATCGACCGGATCGGCGTCAAGCGCGTGTTCTTCTGCGCGGTGCTGCTCTGGAGCCTGGCGACCGGCGCCCACGGCCTGGCCACCTCGGCGGTGGGCTTCATGGTCTGCCGCTTCATCCTCGGCCTGACCGAAGCCGCCAACTACCCGGCCTGCGTGAAGACTACGCGGCTGTGGTTCCCGGCCGGTGAACGGGCCGTGGCGACTGGCATTTTCAACGCCGGGACCAACGTCGGCGCGATGTTCACCCCGATGCTGCTGCCACTGGTCCTGCACGTGTGGGGCTGGCAGGCGGCGTTCCTGTGCATGTCGGCATTGGGCGGGATCTGGCTGCTGTTCTGGGGCCTGAAATACTTCAACCCCGAAGACCATCCCAGCGTCAAACAGTCGGAACTGGACTACATCCAGGCCCAGGAGGAACCGGACCAGGTCCGCGTGCCGTTCTCACGCATCCTGCGCATGCGCGGCACCTGGGCGTTCGCCCTGGCCTACTCGATTACCGCCCCGGTGTTCTGGTTCTACCTCTATTGGCTGCCGCCGTTTCTGAACCAGCAATACAACCTGGGCATCAACGTGACCCAGATGGGCATCCCGCTGATCATCATCTACCTCACCGCCGACTTCGGCAGCGTGGGCGGCGGCATCCTGTCTTCGTTCCTGATTGGCCGTGGTCTCAATCCGATCAAGGCGCGACTGGTGTCCATGCTGCTGTTCGCCTGCTGCATCATCGGCGTGATCATGGCCGCGGGCTCCAGCAGCCTGTGGATGGCGGTATTCGCCATTTCCCTGGCCATCGGCGCGCACCAGGCCTGGACCGCCAACATCTGGAGCCTGGTGATGGACTACACGCCCAAGCACATGATGAGCACGGTGTTCGGCTTCGGCGGCATGTGCGCGGCCATCGGCGGGATGTTCATGACTCAACTGGTGGGCCACATCCTCACGATCACCAATAACAACTACACCGTGCTGTTCACCCTGATCCCGGCGATGTACTTCATTGCCCTGACCTGGTTGTACTTCATGGCACCGCGCAAGGTGCCTACGCTGGAAAACTGATTCCAGTCAGCCCGGGATTATTTATCCCACTGTGGGAGCAAGGCTTGCTCCCACAATTGCCCCCTTCACAATCGGTGTTAAGCCCGCCGCTGCTGCCACGCCGCCGCCAACCCACTCAAGCAGATCAAGGTGATGCCCACCACGGTGGTCAGCGTCGGCGTGTGGTTGAACAACAACCAGCCCAGCAGCCCGGCAAACACGATCTGGCAGTACCCGAATGGCGCGAGCAGCGCCGGGGCGGCAAAGCGGAAGGCCTGGGTCAGCATCAGGTGCGCCGTCATCCCGCAGGCACCCAGCGCCAGCATCATCGCACCGTGCAACAGGCTCGGCACTTGCCAGAAGAACGGCACCAGCGCACTCATCACCAACGTATTGCACAGGCCAGCGAAGAAGTTGCTGGTGGTCGGGCTGTCGATCTCGCTGAGCTTGCGTGTGAGCAGTTGGTAGAAACAGAAGAACAGCGCCGAACAGAACGGCAATATCACCGCCGGGGTGAACAGATCCCCACCCGGATGGACGATGATCAACACCCCGATAAAGCCGAAGATCACCGCGATCCATTGGCCGCGTGTCACGTGTTCGCCCAGCAATGGCACCGACAACGCGGTGACCAGCACGGGCGCGAGGAAGTTGACCGCCGTCGCCTCGGCCAGCGGGATATACAACAGCGCCGTGGTGAAGAACAGGCTGGTGCCCAGCAGGCACAGCGCCCGGGCCAGTTGCCACAAAGGACGCTTGGTCCGCAGGACCCGCAACCCCGAGCGCGGCAGGAAAATACCCGCCATCAACAACGTGTGCACCACGTAACGTGCCCAGACCACCATGATGATAGGGTAGAAACCCGAGAGATATTTCGACAAGGCGTCATGACTGGAGAACAGAAACGTCGCCACCAGAATAAGCAGGATGCCCTTGAAAGCCTGATTGACGCCGGAAAGCGGAGTGCTGACGGTCATGTAGGAATCCTGCGTTGCGTGATGTAGGGAGCAAGGCTTGCCTGTGACGGATGAGACCGCATTCAGCTGAACAACTCCGAGGCCTGACTGGCTTGCGATAGCTCCTCGGCAAACGCCAGCAAGGTCGGTGCCAGCTCATGCAACCGCGCCCGCGTCATCCGTGCGCTGGGGCCGGCAACACTCAATACGCCGATGACTCGGCCATCCAATGGATGACGGACCACAGCGGCAATGGCCGACGTGCCGATCGCCGAGCTTTCCTCGACACAGGCATAGCCTTGCTCGCGGGCCTGGTGCAGGTACTGGAGCAGTTCAGCCGGGCTGCGTGGTGCGTTTGGCCCGGCGTCCGCCGGCACTTGCACAGCCTGGCGCGCCACCAGTGCCAACGCCTCGGCGTCACTCATGCAAGCCAGCCAGGCATGGCCCGACGCGGTATAGGACAACGGCGTCTCACGCCCCATGTCCGGGTCGTAGCGCAAGCCGGAACGGGCCCCCTGAGACTTGGCGATCCAGGTCTGGCACTCCCCTTCGATGACACCCAGGCGCACCAGTTCACCCGTTTGCTGTGCAAGGCGATCGAGCACTGGCTGGACGATGTCGGCTCCACTTCGCGACAGATAACGAAAGCCCATGGCGACCAGGCGAGTCGACAAGTGATAACGCAGGTTCTCGGGACTCTGGCGCACATAGCCCAGGCGCATCAGTTCGGCGAGCAAACGGTGGGTGGCACTCTTGGGAATCTGCAACTGTTCGGCCAAGCCTAGCAGCGGCCAGCCGCGAGGGTCGCTGGCGAGGCTTTCCAGCACATTGAAAACCCGTTCGATTTGACTGCCGGCCATGAGCGATCCAAAGGTAAGTTCGTCGATTCTAGAATATGCAAAGTGTAATGCAAATTCTGGAACCGATGCGCCATTCATTCATGCGCTGATGAACCAAACCCCGCGACGGTTGCCTGAAAGCTCAGGCATCACGCGCATCCTGACGCCCCAAAAGCTAGACTCACCGCAACGACAATACAGTGACACCCCGGCCAATCAGAGGAACGCCCACATGTTATGGAAAAAAGGTCGCCGCAGTGACAACGTGGTGGACGCTCGCGGTGACGGTGGGGGCGGTGGCGGGATGCGTTTCGGCGGCGGCAAGGGCTTGAGCCTGACGGCCGTCCTCCTGATCGTCGGCATCGGCTGGATCACCGGCCAGGACCCGATGCAGATTCTCGGCCAACTGGCCGGGCAGATGGATCAATCCGCACCCACCTCTTCACAGACCCGCCAGGCGCCACCGGCCAACGATGAACAGGCCGAGTTCGTGCGCTCGATCCTTGGCGATACCGAAGACACCTGGGGCCAGGTTTTCCAACAGGCCGGACGCCAATACCAGCAACCGAAACTGGTGTTGTTCAGCGGCCGGGTCAACTCGGCCTGCGGCCTTGCCTCGTCGGCGACCGGTCCGTTCTATTGCCCGGCAGACCGGCAAGTCTATCTGGACATGAGTTTCTTCAAGGAAATGTCCCAACGCTTCGCCGCCGCCGGAGACTTCGCCCAGGCCTACGTCATTGCCCACGAAGTCGGACACCATGTGCAGACGCTGCTCGGCGTGTCGGCGAAAATCCAGGAAGCACGCCAGCAAGGGCGGCAGATGGAGGGCGATGGCGGCTTGTTGGTACGCCAGGAGTTGCAGGCCGATTGCCTGGCGGGTGTGTGGGCCAACCATGCGCAAAAACGCCTGAACTGGTTGGAGCCGGGAGACATCGAAGAGGCCTTGAATGCCGCCAATGCCATCGGCGATGACCGCTTGCAGCAACAAGGCCAGGGCCGCGTGGTGCCGGACTCGTTCACCCACGGCACTTCGGCGCAGCGAGTGCGCTGGTTCAAGACCGGGTTCGCCCAGGGCCAGGTCAGCCAGTGCGACACGTTCGCGGCGAAAACCCTGTAGATGAAGTGGGGGGCGTTGATCGGGCTGGTGCTGTGCTGCGCCGTTGCCCAGGCCGAGGAACACGGCGTCAACGTGGTCGCCCAAGGGCGACTGCAGTTCAAGGGTGGTGCCCTGGCCGTCGGCGTAAGCCCACCGCCGGCGTCCATCCAGCGCGTGTTGATCATCCTCCACGGTCGGCTGCGCAATGCCGACACCTACCTGCACAGCGCCGAAAAGGCTGCCGGGCAGGCCGGGCAACTGGGCACCACCCTGATCATCGCCCCGCAGTTCCTCAATGAACAGGACGTGGCGCGCCATCAATTGCCCAATGACATCCTGCGCTGGCAAGGCAACGACTGGATGGCCGGTGGTTTATCCACAGGGCCGAACCCGGTCAGTTCCTACCAGGTACTCGACGACATCGTTGCGCGAGTCAGTGACCGGCAACAGTTTCCCGAAGTGAAGGAGATCGTCATCGCCGGCCATTCCGGCGGCGCCCAGGTCGTGCAGCGCTATGCCCTGCTCGCCCACGGCCAGTACCGGATCAACCCACGCTTTGTCATCGCCAACCCGTCGTCCTATGCCTACTTCGATGCGCAACGGCCCATGGCTTTCGACCCTGCCAGTTGCCCTGGCTTCAATCATTGGAAGTACGGCCTACAGAACTTGCCAGCCTACGCGGCGGGGCAAACACCCGCGCAACTGGAAGATAACTACGCCAAGCGCGACATCGTCTATTTGCTCGGACAACAAGACACCGACCCGGAACATCCGGCGCTGGATAAAAGCTGTGAAGCACAAACCCAGGGGCCGTATCGGTTACTGCGCGGGCATTTCTTTTTCGACTACCTGACCCGGCGCCATCCCGTGGGGTTGAACCAGCGGCTGATCGAAGTGCCGGGGGTGGGGCATAACGGGGATGGGATGTTGACTTCGCCCGAGGGGTTGAAGGTGTTGTTTGGTCAGTGAGTTTTGTAGCGAATGACAGGGACCTATCGCGAGCAAGCTCGCTCCCACAGGGGGTCTCTGTCGATTACAAAATCTGTGCTCGACACAAATTCACTGTGGGAGCGAGCTTGCTCGCGATAGCGATCGATCAGTCAACCCAGCGCTCAAGCCAACAGCATCCGCCGCAACTCCCCACAATCGCGCGCATGCCAATCCGTCAGCTCCGGCCACGGATTGTCCGGCAGGTTCACCAGCACCGTCCGTGCGCCCGCCGCGCGCCCGCAGTCCAGGTCAAAGCGGTAATCGCCCACCATCACCATCGTCTCGGGCGCCACGTTCCAGGCCTCGGCCAGCTTCAACAGGCCACCGGGGTGGGGTTTGGGCGGTGCTTCGTCGCGGCCCAGTACATCCTCCACGGCGAAGCAGTCCGCCAGGCGGATGGCTTCGAGGGTGACGTGGGCCAGCTCGCGGGCGTTGCGGGTGAGGATGCCCAGGCGATAACCGCGCCCGGCCAGCTCTCGCACCAGTTCAACCGCCCCCGGCGCGGGCCTGGAGCCCAGCGCCAGGTCCCGTTCATGCTCCAGCAGCCAGGCATGCTTGGCCGCAGCTTCATCAGCCGGCAACGCCGCCAGGTGGGTGAGGATGTCGTCTTCGGCCGGAATCGCCAGGGCCACGCGGATCGCCGCGAAGTCATGCACGGCAATCGTCAGCGTGCCGTCCATGTCGAATACCCAGTGACGAACCTCGGCCAGGCTCATGCCCAGTCCTTGCGATGGCGGATCAAGCCTTCCTGGGTCACCGAGGCCACCAGTTGCCCGGCGCGGTTGAACACGCTGCCACGGGAAAACCCGCGGGAATTTCCGGCCCACGGGCTGTCCATGGCGTAGAGCAACCAGTCATCGGCGCGCAGGTCGGCATGGAACCACAAGGCGTGGTCGAGGCTGGCGACCTGCATGTCTTTGTGCCAGACCGATTTGCCGTGGGGCAGCAACGAAGTGGTCAACAGGCCGAAGTCCGACGCGTAGGCCAGCAGGTATTTGTGCAGGGCCGGCGAATCCGCCAGGGCGCCATCGGCGCGGAACCATACATATTTGACCGGATCGGCCGGCTGCGGGTTGTAAGGGTCTTTTTCGGTGACCGGGCGCACCTCGATCGGCTTGGGGCACAGCAGTTTTTCGCGCATGTGCTCAGGCAGCAGGTGCGCACGTTGCTGGGTCAGTTCCAGCTCGGATGGCAGATTCTCCGGCCCGACGACTTGCGGCATGCTGCTCTGGTGCTCAAAGCCCTCTTCGTCGTACTGGAATGACGCACTGCAAGTGAAAATCGGGTTGCCCTTCTGGATCGCCGTCACCCGGCGAGTACTGAAGCTGCCACCGTCGCGCACCCGGTCCACCTGGTAGACCACCGGCAGCGCGGCGTCGCCCGGACGCAGGAAGTAACCGTGCATCGAATGCACATGGCGCGCCTCTTCCACGGTCTGGCTGGCCGCCGACAACGACTGGCCCAGGACCTGGCCGCCGAACAACTGGCGAAATCCCAGGTCCTGGCTACGCCCGCGAAACAGGTTCTCTTCGATCGGTTCCAGGGTCAGCAGGTCGACCAGATCTTCCAACACGTGGCTCATTCAGACTTTCCTCACACAGCGCAAAAACCGCGCAGTCTATGCTGCGGCGGCGGATCGATAGTGGCCCGGGCCATTTTGGCGGGCATTGTAAACGTCCGTGTCGGCTAACCGTGCAGGGTCTGCAACCACTGCTCACGATTGATGCGATAGAGCACATGGTGACGCAATGGATGACCGACGGCGAGTGTCGGGTGTTCGAAATCGTCAGCCGGGTCGTGCTGCATGCCAATGGCCTGCATGACCTTTTGCGATGGCAGGTTGTCGACGGCGGTGAACGCCACCACTTCGTCCAGCGTCAACTGGTCGAAAGCACAACGCAGGGCGGTCCAGGCCGCTTCGCTGGCATACCCCAGGCCCCAGTGTTCCCGGGCCAGGCGCCAACCGATCTCGATAGCCGGTGTGAAAGGCGCATCGAACCCGACCACACCCAGCCCGGTAAAGCCAATGAAGGCGCCAGTGTCCTTGCGTTCCAGGGCCCACAAACCAAAACCATGCTCGGCGAAATGCCCCCGCACGCGACCGATCAGGGCAGCGCTTTCCAGGCGGCTCAGGCGCGCCGGGAAATAACGCATCACCTGCGGGTCTGCGCACATGGCGGCAAATTCCGGCAAGTCATCATCGTGCCACTGCCGCAATAGCAGCCGCGCGCTTTCCAGTTCCAGTATCGGCTCCATTTTCACTCCCCTTCCATGCCCCAGAGTCTACATCGCTGGTAGGATCCGTCACTCAATCACTACTGAAAACACCATGTCGCTGCCGCTTATCTATCACGAAGACTACAGCCCTGACTTCCCGGCGGAACACCGTTTCCCCATGGACAAGTTTCGCCTGTTGCGCGATCACCTGGTGGACAGCGGGCTGACCCGCGACGCCGACCTGTTGCGCCCGTCGCTGTGTCCGCCGGACATCCTCGCCCTGGCCCACGACCGTGCGTATATCGAACGCTACATGGGCGGCGAGTTGTCCCGTGAGGACCAACGGCGACTTGGCCTGCCCTGGAGCGAAGCCCTGGCCCGCCGAACGGTGCGCGCCGTGGGCGGCTCGCTCCTGGCCGCCGAACAAGCCCTTGAGCATGGGCTGGCCTGCCACCTGGCCGGCGGCACCCATCACGCCCACTACGACCACCCGGCCGGGTTCTGCATCTTCAACGACCTGGCGGTGATCAGCCGCTATTTCCTGGCCAGCGGCCGAGTCTCGCGGGTGCTGATTTTCGACTGTGATGTGCACCAGGGCGACGGCACCGCCCGAATACTCCATGACACCCCGGACGCCGTGACAGTTTCCTTGCACTGCGAAAAGAATTTTCCTGCACGCAAGGCGCAAAGCGACTGGGACATCCCCCTGCCGATGGGCATGGAAGACGCGGCTTATCTGAAGGTGGTGGACGATGCGCTCAACTACTTGCTGCCGCTCTATCAGCCGGACCTGGTGTTGTATGACGCCGGCGTAGACGTACACAAGGATGACGCCCTCGGCTACCTGAAACTGACCGACGAAGGCCTCGCCGCCCGGGACGAGAGCGTCATGCGCCATTGCCTGGGGCGCGATATCCCGGTGGTCGGCGTGATCGGTGGCGGCTACAGCAAGGACCGCCAGGCCCTCGCCCGCCGCCACGGAATCCTGCACCACAGCGCACAAAGGGTCTGGACATCATCAGGTTGTCACTGAAACCTGGGCTTTACCCACAATGCCTGTGGAGCGGCCTGTGGATAACCTGAGCGAAACGACCTACAGGCTATGCTGCCTGTAGCGTACAGAGGCTTGGCTGTTTTTTGATCACCTTTTTGAAAGCACCACCCACCCCCTGTGGGAGCGAGCTTGCTCGCGATAGCGGAGGGTCAGCTACATGAATGTCACTGACACACCGCTATCGCGAGCAAGCTCGCTCCCACAAAGAATTGTGCTGGTAGAATGCCCCGCCTACCCCAGCCCCCAGTTCAAATCATGACCTCGACCGCCAAGCCTTCCGCCCCAAACGTCGCCATCATCGGCGGCGGCCCCGCCGGTCTGATGGCGGCCGAGGTGCTAAGCCAGGCAGGCCTTCAAGTCGACCTGTACGACGGCATGCCCTCGGTGGGCCGCAAATTCCTGCTGGCCGGCGTGGGCGGCATGAACATCACCCACTCCGAAGCCTTCCCGGCCTTCCTCTCTCGCTACGGCGAACGTGCGCCGAACATTGCCCCGCTGCTGCGGGCATTCGGCGCCGAGCAATTGTGCGAATGGATTCACGGGCTGGGCATCGACACTTTTGTCGGCAGCTCCGGGCGGGTATTTCCTACCGACATGAAAGCCGCGCCACTGCTGCGCGCCTGGCTCAAGCGCCTGCGCGATGCCGGCGTGGCGATCCACACGCGCCACCGCTGGCTCGGCTGGAACCCCGATGGCAGCATGCGCATAGCGAGTCCGGAAGGTGAGAAAACGCTACGCCCCGACGCGACACTGCTGGCCCTGGGCGGCGGCAGTTGGTCGCGCCTGGGCTCCGACGGCGCCTGGATGCTGCCGCTGGAACAACGCGGTGTGACCCTGGCGCCATTGCAACCGAGCAACTGCGGGTTCGAGGTAGAGGCCTGGAGCGACCTGATGATCAGCAAATTCGCTGGCGCCCCGCTGAAGAACATCGCCATCGGCCTGAACGACGATGTACCGCGCCTCGGCGAATGTGTGATCACCACCACCGGCATCGAAGGCAGTCTGATCTACGCCCTGTCGGCAGCGATTCGCGAAGCTATCAACCAACACGGCAGCGCGACGATCCATCTGGACCTGCTGCCGGGCCGGCCTGTGGATAAGATCCAGCAAGCCCTGAGCAAGCCACGCGGCTCCCGCTCGATGGCCAAGCACTTGCACAGCCAGTTGGGGATCGACGGCGTCAAGGCCGCGCTATTGCGCGAGCTCACACCGGCCGAGTGCTTCACTGACCCAGCGCGGCTGGCCCAGGCGATCAAGACCCTGCCACTCACCCTGGTGAAGACCCGCCCCTTGGACGAAGCCATCAGCAGCGCCGGTGGCGTGACCTTCGAGGCCCTGGATGAACGCCTGATGCTCAAGCAATTGCCCGGCGTGTTCTGCGCCGGGGAAATGCTCGATTGGGAAGCACCGACCGGCGGCTACCTGCTCACGGCGTGCTTTGCCAGTGGCCGCGCAGCGGGGTTGGGG
>Ga0065704_10071116_pt1 | contig 13058 bp, 11 predicted proteins | sample SwiRhicommuniRL2_FD_59091 | JGI IMG/M metagenome (GOLD analysis project Ga0065704, IMG submission 59091) | Switchgrass rhizosphere bacterial communities from Rose Lake, Michigan, USA - RL2 v2 (version 2) | ecosystem: Host-associated > Plants > Roots > Rhizosphere > Soil | place: East Lansing, MI
GGGCGGGTGCGCATGCACCCGCCCGGAAGGTAGGGGGCCGGACGTGAGGGTGTCCGGCCGCCAGGTGAAGATGATGTCAGGCCGTGAGAGGTAGCGGCCTCAGGATCGCATCCGGACCGGTCACCCGATCCGCACGTCCGGCCTGACGCCGGCGCATGATCCACTCCGACAGAGTTTCCGCCGTGGTGTGATCCATGGCTTTCACGTTATCGAGATCGAGGTGCACCGGCCGATCGGCCGGCTGCTTTTCCAGCACCGCGTTGAGCTTAGTAAGACCAACGAACGTGGCCGCGCCGTGCAGTGCGACACGCACTTCATCAGCCTCCTCGTGCTCGTGCACCTTCAGGCGAATATCCTTCAGGTGCGGCAGCAATTCGACCACCGACAAAGCCAGGCCGACGAGAACACCGGTCAGGAGATCGGTGGTAACGACCAGTACGAAGGTAACGGCCCAGATCGCCGCCGGCAGCAGGCCATGTGCCTTGAACAGATGGCTCACGTGCTTGAGGCTCACCAAGCGCCAGCCGGTGACCACCAGAACACCGCCCAGCGCCGCCATCGGTACTTCACGCAGCAACCATGGCAGCAAGGCTACGAAACCTAGTATCCAGACGCCGTGGAGGATCGCGGAAAGCCGGGTCTTGGCGCCCGCCTGCACGTTGGCCGAACTGCGCACGATCACGCCCGTCATCGGCAGTGCACCGACGATGCCGCACAGGAAGTTACCCACGCCCTGGGCGCTCAGTTCGCGGTCATACTTGGTGCGCACGCCGTCGTGCATGCGATCGACCGCAGCGGCCGAAAGAAGCGTCTCGGCGCTGGCGATGAAAGCGATCGCAAGCGCGGCCACCAACAGCGCCGGTGAAGCCAGCGGAGCGAACCACTCCAGGCTCGTCGGCGGCGTGAAGGCTGCGCCGATCGACGCAGGCACTTCGATACGCGCGACATCCAGCCCCATGCCCCAGGCAACCGCCGTGGCCGCGACGACGCCGAGCAGCGCGCCCGGCACAAGTCCCATCGACTTGGGACGCAACTTTTCCCATCCCAGCATCACACCAATGGTCAGGAGGCCAAGCCCAAGCGCGATCTCGGTCGCGGTGGCATTGCCGAAATCGAGGCCGAGCACGCGCGCAGGCATCATCGCCATGTTCTCAAGCCCGCTGGATAGAGGCTTTTCGTCGAACAGGATATGGAACTGGCCGATAACGATCAGCGCGCCGATGCCCGCCAGCATGCCATGCACGACAGCCGGGCTGATGGCGCGGAACAAACCGCCGAGCTTGAGCATCCCCGCCACCAGCTGGAGCACGCCCGCCAGCAGCAGGACCGGACCGAGCGCTTCCAAACCGTTCTCACGGACGAACTCGAACACGATGACGGCCAGACCCGCCGCAGGTCCGCTGACCTGCAACGGCGAACCCGCGAACGTACCAACGACGATGCCGCCGATGATGCCTGTCACCAGACCTTTTTCTGGCGGCACGCCCGAGGCGATGGCGATCCCCATGCACAGCGGCATGGCGACCAGAAAAACGACGATGGATGCCGTGAAGTCTCGGCCGAAATGGGCGAAAAGCCCAGTCGGGGGCACGGCATCGACTGCAGCCGCGCCGCTCACTCGGCAGCCTCGGCGTATTCGGTGGCGATGCGCGCGCGGGCGGCAAGCGCGACCGGCAGATCGCGGTCTTCGCGCAGCGCCACGAACTCTCCGCTATCGCCGTCAAGGCCGAGCACCTGGCCGGCATGGATATCGACGAACCAGCCATGCAGCGTCATCTCCCCGCGGGCGATGGCCGCTGCCACAGCGGGATGCGTGCGCAAGTGGCTGATCTGAACGATGATGTTCTCCAGCGTGATCGCGCGCACGCGCTCCTTCTCACCGAGGTCTCCATGGCAGCTACTCACGATATGCTCGGCAGCAGCGCCGTGGCGCAGCCACGCCGCAACGTTCGGCATGGACTCGAGGCCTGCCGGATTGCTGAGAGCCTTCATGGCGCCACAGTCCGAATGTCCGCACACGATGATGTCGCGCACGCCGAGCGCAGCCACGGCATACTCGACGGTCGAAGTGACGCCGCCGTTCATGGTCGCATAGGGAGGCACGATGTTTCCGGCATTGCGGCAGACGAAGAGGTCTCCGGGCTGGGCCTGCATGATCTGCTCGGGCACGATGCGCGAGTCGGCGCATGAAATCATCAGCGCCTTGGGCGCCTGCCCGTGGTTGGCAAGCTTGCCGAAAAGTTCGCCGTGCTCGGGGAAAATCGATTTCTCGAAATGGAAGACGCGGCCGATGAGCTCGTTCATCTCAATTCACCTTTTTCTATTGCTTTAGTTGCCCGGCGAAACGAGTCCGCCGACGAAAAAGGTATGCGATGAGCTTGTCCGGGGTCCGTCGTGAATGTTACAAAGTCTTGCTGCAGCGCAGCAAGCAATCAGTCCGTCGCGAGAGGTATTCGTATCGTGGCCCGCAAGCCGCCTTCGGGCCGGTTGCATAGATCCAAGGTACCGTTATCCATGCCCACTGCCTTGCGAACTATCGGCAGGCCGAGCCCCATGCCGGCGGTGTCGCGGGCGCGCGAGGTGTCCAGCCTGACGAAGGGCTGCAGGGCGTCGGATATCCGATCCTCTGGGATACCGGGGCCATCATCCTCCACCACGATCTCTGCGGCGGCGCCGACGCGGCGCGTGAACACGCGGGCGTTGCCGCCATAATGGATCGCGTTCTCGATCAGGTTCGACAAGGCCCGTCGCAATGCAACCGGCCGGGCGTTTACCACCAGCCGGGCTTCTCCGGCATAGGTCGCGTCGCCACCATGGTCGGCAGCAGTATCGACGAGCGTTTCCGCCATAATCGCCACATCCACGCGTTCCGGCGGGATGTTGCGGCCATCACTATCCACGTAGGCCTGAAGCGATTCCAGCAGCATCCGCATCTCACCGATATCGTGGTTAAGCCCCTCACGGATCTCGGGATCGACGGATTCGTCATCGAGGCGCAACGTCATGCGGGCCAGGGGAGTCTTGAGATCATGCCCGATGGCGAGCATCGTCTGTGTCCGGTCGACCAGCGACTGGTGAATGCGCTCCTGCATCGCGTTGAGCGCGCGGATAAGCTCGCGCAACTCGTCCGGGCCTTTTTCGGGCACTGGACGGGGCGGACCGGAACCAAGATGCCGGGCTGCTCCGATAAGGTCGCGCAGCGGCTTGAGCATAGTCCGCAACAGCACCCAGGCGAGAATGACCAGCAACAACGTTGGCAGGACGAGACTGATGATCCGTCCCGCCGTCAGCTTCCACGCCGCCTTGGCATGGGTATGGAAACGGATGGCGCTTCGATCCGACAACCGCACCGAGCCGCCGATGTTACCCTTGCCGGGCAGTTCTTCCAGGTGAAGCTCGAGATCAGCAAGTGCCAATTCCGGCGCGGTCTCGACCACCTGTTCCCTCAGGTTGGTAAGGCCCAACGAGCCTCGGCGGCGATCGCCGGGCGCTTGCCAGACCAAAGAGAACCTGTCGGTGCTCAGTTCCCGGGCGATTTCCTGGCGGTTGGCCGGCATGGCGCGCTCAAGAGTCCGGGTCGCCAGCACCAGGTTCTCCGCGATACGCTCGGCATCGTCACCCCTTAGCTCGAAGGAACTTACGCGGTCGAACAACAGCGAGTTGGCCGCCACGTCGACGATCATCACAAGAAGCAGTACCGCAAGCAGCCGCTCAGGCAGGCCCAGACGCCTGACCAGTGCAGCAAGCCGGCTCGCCATCAGGCCCGGGTCACTTCCGCCTTGAACATATAGCCCACGCCGCGCACCGTCACGATCGGCGCTTCGCGGTCATCTGCCTGCAGCTTACGGCGCAGGCGGCTGACGAGGACGTCGATGCTGCGGTCGGAGCTGTCGCCGATCCGGGTGCGTGACAGCTCCATCAGCCGTTCCCGCCCAAGCACGCGCTGCGGATAACTGAGGAACGTCGACAAGAGATCAAATTCGGCGCCGGTGAGATCGACGATCGCCCCGGCGGGAGAGCGCAGCTCGCGGCGTGCGAGCGACACCAGCCAGTCGTCGAAGCGGATCGCATCCGGCGCACGCGCGTCGGGAGACACTTCGCCGTTGGTATCCTGCCCTCCACCGCGGCGTAGCACGGCGCTCACCCGCGCGGCCAGTTCACGCGTGCTGAACGGCTTGGCAAGATAGTCGTCGGCACCAAGCTCCAGGCCCAGCACGCGGTCCTCCTCGCTACCCCGCGCGCTTACAAAGATGATCGGGACATCGCTTTCACGGCGCAGGCGGCGGAAGAGATCGAAGCCGCTCGTTCCCGGCAGCATGATATCCAGAACGACAAGCTGGACCGAAGTGTCGCGCAGGGTCACCCACATTTCCGCGCCGGTAGCAGCGGTGAGCACGTTGAAGCCGCTCTGGCGCAGCGCGCGTGCCGTGAGGGTACGCAGCGCGCCGTCATCCTCGACAAGTAGTATCGTGGCAGGTGAGTTCATTGTTTCGCGGGGGAAATCGTTCCGGGGATCATGCGTCATCTATGGGCGGCCTTCGTGATACATTAGGATCTTTCATGCGAACAGGCAAATCGTCCAGCTCTCACCGCGCGCGCCAGATTGCCGGGCGAGCGGCGTCTAACCGCGCCGTGGACGAAGCCCCATGAGGCATCCGGCAGGGGCGGTCGTGCAATAACGGGAGGGGATAGGGAAACGTTGCCAATTCCAATCAGTCTTCGCGGTAAACGCGAAGACTGATTGGGTGTCCTACATTTCGCCGCACCTGCGAATACGTTACGAAGGATTGCCCACTTCTACTACCCATTCCCGGCGCAGTGCCGGGCCGGCCAAGGCCATGAGCAGGCCCGCGAGCAGATAGAGCCCGAGCGACCACAGCATCGAGTAGCGCAGCGCCTCGGCGCCGTAGAGCGGTTCCAGCGCGGTCGACAGCCGGCCCAGCGCGTATATTCCTCCGCCTAGGCCGATAAGATTGTTGATCAGCAGGAACAGCGCCGAAGCCGTCGCTCGTGCCGTCGGACCAACCAGATGCTGCACCGCACCGAGCACAGGACCAAGCCAGACATAGGCCATCGCCTGCGGAACGAGGAACAGCAGGAACGCGGCGACGACGCTGGAGGTCCAGATTCCGGCAGCGAACAGCGGGACGCAGATGACAAAAGCGCCGGCGGGCACCCAGGCGTAGAATGCCCGGTCCCCCTGCCCCAGCCTGTCGGCCACGCGCCCTCCCAGCAGCATCCCGGCAACGCCCCCCAGCAGAAGCACTGCACCGATGAACCACGATGTATGCACTAGATCGAGCCCAAAGCTGCGCTGTAGCAGGGTCGGCAGCCAGAACATCAGTCCGTAGCCCATCATCGAGCTCGAAGCTGCACCGAACGCCAGGAACCAGAACGCCTTCTTGCGCGCCAGCATCCCGGCAACGTCGGCGAAGCGGACTTCATCGCCTGGGGACGGTGCGGGCCGGGGCTTGTCGCGCACCACCAGTTTGAAAATCGGCGCGATCACGATCCCAGCGATGCCGACTGCGATGAACGCCGCGCGCCAGTCCACCCGGCTGGCGATGTAGCCGCCCGCCAGCACGCCAAGCGCCGAGCCGAGCGGAATGCCGAGCGAATAGACCGACAGCGCGAAGGCCCGTCGCTCGCTGGGGAAATGATCGCCAATCACGGCATAGGATGGCGCCACGCCGCCCGCCTCTCCCACGCCGACGCCGAGACGCGCGAGGAATATGTGCCAGAAGCCTTGCGCGAAGCCGCAGATGGCGGTGAAGAAGCTCCAGATCACCAGTGAGGCGGTGATCACCCACGAGCGGCTGGTACGATCCGCCAGCCAGGCCAGCGGCACGCCAAGGGTGGAATAGAGGATCGCGAAGGATAAGCCGCCCAGCAGCCCCATCTGGCCATCGTCGAGCCCCAGCTCGGTCTGGATCGGCACGACCAGGATCGCCAGGATCTGGCGGTCGACGAAGTTGAAGATGTAGACGAGCAGGAGCATCGCCAGGACCATGTTCGATCCTGCACCGCTCGGCGGACGCGTGCTCGGTGGGGTCATCGTTTCACATGGTCCTTGCAGAATGCCTCGATCGCGCGAAACGCCTCCTGCTCGTCGAGAATGGGCGCATGGCCGACACGGGGCACGACCGCGCTTGCATAAGGCCCCCGATGACGCCGCGCCATCTCTCGTTCGGTCTCTGCGCTGAGCAGATCGGACAGTTCACCGCGGATGACAAGCACGGGCGTATCAGGCAGCCCCTCCCAAAGCGGCCAGAGGTCGGGAGGGACAGTCTGCGGCTCATCTCCGGAAATGCTTTCCGAGACGGCCGGGTCATAGGCGAAAGAAACGGTGCCGTCGGCGTTCTCGGTACAGGTACGCCGCGCGAATGCCATCCAGTCAGCGCTGCCGAAATCGGGAAAGGCGGGTGCATTGATCGCGCGGCATCGCGCGGCGGCCTCGGTCCAGCCGGCCATCGCTCCGGCAGGTCCGACATAACCTTGTATCCGGGCTATGCCGGCCGGGTCGAGGACCGGGCCGATATCGTTGAACACCACCGCCTGCGCGAGCCCCGGACGCAGTGCGTTCATCACCATTGCCATGAGGCCGCCCATCGAGGTGCCGATCATCCCGACCCGATCAAGGCCGAGCCCGTCAAGCAGGGCCAGCATGTCCTGCGCATAGACTTCCGGCCGGTACCGGGCGGGATCGCGATCCCACTGCGAAAGTCCCCTTCCGCGCTGGTCGGGCACGATCATGCGGTAACTACCGGCGAGCCGCGCCGCAAGCGGATCGAAGTCGGCACTGTTACGCGTCAGTCCATGCATCATCAGCAGAACGGGCGCGCCGGCTTCAGTCCCCGGATAATCGCGCGCATGGAGCTCCAGGCGGCCACATGCGCTGCGATAACGATGATCGCGATAATCCATGTGCTTGGCGCTTCCTTTTCGGTCTGCCAGCGCCGCTCAGAATTCGAGCGACGCGGTGACGAAGACCTGTCGTGGGTTGCCATAGTAGGCGGTTAGCGTCCCTTCACGTCCGAGCGAAGGCGTGAGCGGAGTGACAAGCTGCCCGGTCTGCGCATCGGCGGCGAGGAACGTGTAGCCCGAGGTCTTGTACTGCTTGTCGAACAGGTTCTTGCCGTGAACGCCAAGGCTCCAGCGTCCTTCGGGCGCGGTATAGACGAGGCTGGCATCAACCAGAGCATAACCGCTCTGATCGAGATAGGGGTTGGGCACCTCGAACTGATAGGTCTTGCTGCGGTAGGATACCGTCGTGCTGAAGGACACGTCGCCGTCTCCTGCCGGGGTGTTGTAACCCAGGGTAGCGCTCCCGGTCCACTTGGGCGTGTTCTGCACCTTGCGGAAATCGGACACGTCGGTCGGTTGCGCGCCAAGGGCCGGGTTGGTGACGATGTTGGCGATATATTCCTTGTAGTCGGCATTGATGTAGCCGAGCGAGCCGGAAAGGTTCAGCCGGTCGCCCGAGGTGGCCAGGTCGCGACCGAGGCGCGCGTTCGCTTCCAGTTCGAAGCCATCTATTCGCGCCTTGCCGGCATTGGTGATGATACCGCAGAATGTGGCGACGCCGCCCACGGTGCAGCCGGCCGAACCTGGAATTTGCACGTCGGTGTAATCCATGTGGAAGGCCGCCGCTGCGACGTAGAGCGCGCCGCCGAAGAGGTTGCCCTTGTAGCCGATCTCGTAGCTGTCGACCGTTTCAGGACGGAAGCTGAGGTAGTCGCTGACTTCCGCCTCGCTGGGAACGCCGGAGGGATTGCTGGTCGGCGCGTTGACGCCGACGCCGCGCGGATCGAAGCCGCCGCCTTTGAAACCCTGGCTGAAACTCGCGTAGAGGTTGTGGTCGGGCGTCGGCTTGAAGCTGAGCGAGACGCGCGGGGTGAACTTCTTGAACGTCGCCTTGCCCGAGAAATTCGTACTCGGCGCCCCAAACGGCACGCCGAGCCCGCCGAACACCGGTGAGCCGCCGCCAAGATAATTCTGGCGCACGATGTCCGCCTTGCGCTGGTCCCAGGTGTAGCGGCCACCAACCGCCAGACTGAACTGCTCGGTGAAGTCGAAGGTGAAGTCGCCAAATACAGCGAGCGTCTCGGTATCGACGTTGGCTTCGGTGAAGGCCGTGAAGCCGTTAAGCGTGGTGAAGAGGCGCACGTCGAACTGCGTGTCGGCCTTGGCAGTCAGATAGTAACCACCGATCAGGCCCTGAAACATCCCGCCGTCATCATAGAGAAACTGGAATTCCTGGCTCAGCTGCTCGTTGCGGTAGTAGGCCGGTACATCAAGGTCGACAGAAGGGAGCGCGTCGAAGTCGATCGGAGAAGCGCTGTCGTCCTTGCGCCAGGAACTGATCGAACGGAACGTCAGCGCGTCGCTCAGATCAGCCGTCGCGTTGATCGCAAAGCCATAGGCTTCGACAAACTGCTCCGGATCGACGAGTCCGCCTCTGGTATCAAAGACGTCATCGAGTACGGGAGCACCCGACAGCAAGGACGGGATCAGGCGGTGCCCCCCGCGCGCGTTCGAATTGTCACGCGTATAGTCGCCGGATATGCGGATCAGCACCGGCTCGCCGTAGCCGCCGATGTCGACGCTTGCCCGGCCGGCCCAGATGTCCTTGTTGTAGTTTTCCTCACCAGTCGTGAGGTTGTCGCCGAAGCCTCCGCGCGAGAGCCGGGCGAACGAGCCGCCGACGCGGATCAGGTCGCTGACCGGGGCGGAAGCGGTTACGACAAGGTCAGCCTGGTCGTAAGTGCCATAGGTGCCGCGCACCTTGAGCGAGACATCCTGAGGAAGCTGGCGCGTCACGTACTTGACCGCGCCGCCGATCGTGTTGCGGCCGTAGAGAGTGCCCTGCGGTCCGCGCAGCACCTCGATGCGCTCCACGTCATAGATGTCGAGCACCGCCGCCTGCGGACGATTGAGGTAAACGTCGTCCAGGTAAATTCCCACGCCCTGCTCAAATCCCGACACGGGATCCTGCTGGCCAATGCCGCGAATGAAGGCGGACAGGGTCGAATTGGTGCCGCGCGAAGGCTCCAGCGTCACGTTGGGGGCACTCTGCGCGATCTCGGTAATGTCGATCGCGCCGGATTTAGCCAGTTGATCGCCGCTGAAGCTGGTGACCGCTATCGGCACGTCGACAAGCCTCTCCTCGCGGCGCCGGGCGGTCACGACGATGTCGCCGCCCGCGATGTCAGCTGCCTCAGCGCTATCGGCGGCGTCCTGCGCCATTGCCGGCGCCCAGCACCCCGCGCCAGCGAGCACCAGCACACTTGCTCCCATCGCGTGGAAACGCCCTCTCCGCATCACTTTCACTCCCAATGAACCCTATTATTGACAACCGCTATATTGATAGTTGAATCATATTTCAACTTCTAAGGTTTGCCTTTGATGATTTCTCCGTCTAGCGATCGGGGGTGAACACAGCCGACAAGAGCGACCCTGCCCCCGAAGGCGCGCCTGCAGGCAAGATCCCCCGCACCGAGCGGGGCCGCCGGACATTGCGCAAGCTGCTCGACGCTGCCGCCGTGGAATTCGGCGAACGCGGGTATCATGAGGCTTCGATCACCGGCATCACACGGCGCGCGGGAACGGCGCTCGGCAGTTTTTACACTTATTTCGATTCAAAGGACGAAATCTTCCGCGCGCTGGTAGACGATCTCAGCGGCAAGGTGCGGCAGGCGGCGAAGGATGCCCGGCAGACCGACCTGCCCGCGCTGGAAGTGGAGCGCGCGGCTCTGACAGGGTTTCTCCAGTTCGCGCGAGAGCACAAGGAAATCTACCGCATCATCGACGAGTGTGAGTTCGTCGATCCGGAGAGCTTCCGCCTGCATTATGAAACCACCGCGCGCCGCATCCACGAGCGACTGTCCGAGGGCATTCGCAGCAAGCAGCTTCGCGAAGGGCTTGGCGAGGCCCATGCGTGGGCGATCATGGGCATGAACGTATTTCTTGGGCTGCGCTACGCAGTGTGGTCTGACGAGGTCAGCGCGGAAGAGATCGCCGAACTGGCGAACTCGATCCTGCGCCAGGGCATCGCGCGTTAACGATTGCTCCCGGCCAGTCCTGCCGCGGGACGCTGATGCATGCCGGGTGGCTTGTTAACGCGTGATGGGCGACCATGGTGCTAGAAGGCGGCGAACCGGATTCGCCAGATTGCACAGGAAACCGACCACGTGAATGCCCGCACCCTTCTTGCCTCCGGATTCATCGCGCTTGCGGCCATCGCCGGCGCGTTGATCCTCGCCGGGTCACCCCAGAAGCCGGCGCCCGCCTCGCTCGTGGAAGCCAAGGTTGCGCGGGACAGAGCCGGTCCAGCGAAGGCCGCCCCCGTCGCGCCGGCAGCCACCCCTTCGATCGCGGCCGCCGACGAGCCTTTCGTGATCAAGCGCATCCTGCCGATCAGCGGGCCGATCAAATACGGCGAATGGCACTGGGATGAGGCGAACGTGCCGGACGGGCCGATCGTAATGACCGTGGACCTGGATGCCCGCGTGTTGTCGGTATTCAAGGGCGGGTACGAAATCGGCGCCACCGCCGTTCTGCTTGGCACCGAGGACAAGCCGACCCCCCTCGGCGTGTTCCCGATCACGCAGAAGGACCGTGACCACGTATCGAACATCTACACCGGCGCGCCGATGCCCTACATGCAGCGGCTGACGGATGACGGTATCACGCTGCATGGCTCCAACGTCGAACTCGGCTATGCCAGCCACGGCTGCGTGGGCATGCCGGAGCCGTTCGCGGCGAAGCTGTTCGGCATCACCAAGCTGGGCGACAAGGTCTACATCACGCGCGGTAAGCAGGTGGGCATCGGAGACGATCTGGCAGGTGCCTGATTCAGCCGCCGAACGCACGCAAGGCGATCAGGTCCGTCGCTTCGCCGCCCTGACCGGTGCTTTCGAGAAACTCCATCCACCGGCATTCGCCCGCGCTACCAGATCCCCGATCGAAGCCGGACTTCCCGCGACCAGCGCGTCGAACAGCCGTGCAACGGCACCGCCGCGCGGGGGCGCGCCGTCCAGTTCCTCCACGATCCGGGCGACGACCCGCAGCGCCACCGCACGCGGTGCCTGCGGGCGGTACTTCAGCCCCATCGGTTCCTTCTTCACGCATGAGCGCCATTCCAGCGCCGCCATCCAATCCAGCGCGGCATCGGCTTCGGCGATGTGGGCGGCGCTGCGGGCCACGGCGTCAACGTCGATCCAGTCCGCCTCGGCCAGCGCCTTGCGCATCCGCACGCGGTCAAACCTGTCGTTGGCGTTGCTGGGATCTTCCACCGCCGCGAACGGGGACGCGGCCACCACCTGCGCCAGTTCGCCGCGTCGCCAACCGAGCACAGGGCGCAGCAATGGAATTGCCGTGCCGGGCACGCTGCCTCGCGGCCGTGTACCCGCAAGCCCTGCAACGCCGCTCGCGCGGTTAAGCCGCATCAGCAGGGTTTCGGCCTGATCGTCCGCGTGGTGCGCCGTCGCCACCGCCACCAGGCCACGTTCCTCCACCCACCGGGCAAGCGCGGCATAGCGCGCCTCTCGCGCCTCGGCCTGGACATTGCCGGGGGCCACTTCGACCTTGAGAACGGCGTGGCGCACGCCAAGCTCCGCACAGATCTGCGCGACGCCGGCGGCTTCGGCGGCGCTTTCGGCACGCAGACCATGATCGACGGTCGCCGCCTCGACACGGTCCGGCATCGCTTCGCAGGCGAGTAGCAGCAGCGCGAGGCTGTCAGGTCCGCCGGATACGGCGATCCCGAGCCTCGCCGTGTCCAGCTCCAACCCATCGGGCCAGATCGCCTCCAGCGCGGCGCGGAAGCGGCTGACCGCGTCCGCGCTCATGGCCCGATCAACTACGGGCCGATCAACTACGGGCCGATCAGCTACAGGAAAGTCCATTGCGCGCGGCATCGTACAGGCCCTTGAGGCGTCCTGCCGCTTCAGAAGCATAAGTCTCACTGAATTCGGCCAGCGCGATGCAGGCGCGCTTGGTGTCCTTCATCTGCTTCATCGTCGAGGCGAGATAGAGCAAGCTGTCGGGCGCGCGGTCGCCGCGTTTGTCAGCCTGATAGTTCTGGAGAAACCACTTGGCAGCCTCGCCCGGATTACCATCGTCGAGATAGGCTCGGCCCAGCAGGTTGCGGCCCCAGCTAGCCCGGGCGTGGCGCGGATACTTTTCGAGGAAGAGCTTCAACTGCTGCTGCGCCTCGGGATAGAACTTGGCTTCCCACAGGCGAAAGCCATAGCTGTATTCGTCATCGCCCGGATCGGCCGTCTGCGGCTTGACGATGGCCTGCACCGCCGCCACCCGGGTGGCCGGCGCGGCGATCGTCGGCGTCGGTGCGGCAACAGGCGCCGCCGAAGCACCGCCCGTCATGGCGTTGAGATTGCCCTGCGGCGAGGGCGTCGGAGCGGGTTTGGCCTGCGCAGGCGGCGCAACGCTCGGCACGGCCTGAGCCGGAACGGCAAGGCCGGGCTGCACGCCGGCCGCGACTTTCGCCTCCAGCTGAGTGATGCGATTGGTGTTTTGCTCGATCTGCGCGGTCAGGCGCGCCATCTCGCCTTCGACGGCATCCATTCGCGCCAGAAGATCGGTAACCGGCGTCGTCGAAGGCTGGCCCGGCGTGCCGGCCGGCTTCGGCGTGGATGTGATCTCCGGCTCGAAGAACTTGCCGTCAGCGCCTGGGAAAACCTTGCGCTGCAACGCGCGCACTTCTGCTTCCACCTTGTTGAGACGACCATCCAGATTGCTCTGCGCCCACGCCGGCGCGCCCCCCGACAGGATCGACGCCGCAGCCACAGTGGCCAGCAATCTGGCGAAGCGCTGGGCGCCAAATGAAACTACCATCGCCTAATAAACTCCGTGTCAGAACATTCCGTGCCCGGCCTCACTCGCCGCAGGAGCCCGCCTGAAACCGCGGATTAACCATACCGCGTGCGGCGCCATTGTTGCCCCATGGATCCCGGCGTGTCGAGGGTACCTATTCCGTTTCCGTGGATACCGTCGCAGCCGTGCCCGCCGGCTGCGATGGCGCAGCGGTCGCGCCTGCC
>Ga0065704_10000744_pt1 | contig 13052 bp, 13 predicted proteins | sample SwiRhicommuniRL2_FD_59091 | JGI IMG/M metagenome (GOLD analysis project Ga0065704, IMG submission 59091) | Switchgrass rhizosphere bacterial communities from Rose Lake, Michigan, USA - RL2 v2 (version 2) | ecosystem: Host-associated > Plants > Roots > Rhizosphere > Soil | place: East Lansing, MI
TCACGTCTTGCTCCGCCGTCGTAACCGGTTATAATGCCAGTCGCACACCGATGCGGGTGTAGTTCAATGGTAGAACGAGAGCTTCCCAAGCTCTATACGAGGGTTCGATTCCCTTCACCCGCTCCAAAAGTACTTCCCAGACCTTCCGTAAACATCCGAAAAAACCAATAAAATCAAATATATTAACTGGTTTTCAGTCCGCTGGCGTCCGAGCTCATACCTTGAAAGCCAGTGTCTGATGTGTATATGATCGCGTATAGTTTTTCTATACACACGGATTCCTATACACAATGCCTCTGACAGAACTACAAATCAAAAAGGCTAAGCCCACAGAAAAGCCTTACACCCTGAGCGATGGCCTGGGTTTATCCCTTCTTATTGAGCCCAACGGTAGTAAAGCTTGGCGTTTTCGCTATCGTTTTGACGGTAAACCCAAAATGTTGTCATTAGGAACCTATGAGCACGTTTCCCTGGCTGATGCGCGACAAAGGCGTGATGAATCTCGTCGACTGGTTGCATCCGGTGTTAATCCAAGCACGTTGCGGAAGGAACAGAAAGCCGCAAAAATTCTTTCAGCAACTAACACCTTTGAAGCGATTACCCGTGAATGGTATGAGCATCGCTATGATCGCTGGTCGGCCTCATACCGCGAAGAGATGATGGATACCTTTGAGAAAGATGTATTTCCGTATCTTGGTTTTCGTCCTATAGCAGAAATTAAGCCTTTAGAGCTTTTGGCAATGCTTAGACAGGTAGAAAGCAGGGGAGCGACAGAGAAAGCACGCAAGGTGCGCCAGAGGTGTGGTGAGGTTTTCCGTTACGCTATTATCACTGGTCGCGCAGAGTACAATCCCGCGCCGGATCTCGCCTCAGCGATGAAACCCCATAAGGCCAATAATTATGCACATCTGGCCGTCCATGAATTACCTGAGTTCTTAAGTGAGTTAAACGCTTATACCGGCAGCGTGATCACCAAAATTGCGACCCAGCTTTTAATTCTCACTGGATTACGCCCAGGTGAAGTACGTAGGGCGCAATGGTCTGAAATCGATATGGAGAATAAGGTGTGGGAAGTACCCGTCGAGCATATGAAAATGGGGCGTCCTCATTTGGTGCCGTTATCTAAACAAGCAATAAGCTTACTTGAACAAATCAGAATCGTGACTGGTCGTTATGAACTCATTTTCCCTGGGCGAGACTTTAGAAAACCTATCAGTGAAGCCTCTATAAACCAGGTGATGAAACGCATTGGTTACAACGGTAGAGCAACCGGTCACGGATTCAGACATACCATGAGCACAATATTGCATGAGAAAGGTTATAACTCTGCTTGGATCGAGCTACAGCTCGCCCATGTTGATAAGAATAGCATTAGGGGCACATATAACCACGCTTTGTATTTAGATGGGCGTCGGGAGATGATGCAGTGGTATGCGGATTACATGGATAGTTTTGGCATTTGAATCATATAGGTCGGATAACTTAACGTTTTTTCATTCTATCGTAGGAATGAAAAGTATGATTTGGGAAAAACTAGTCATATTATTTATATTTTGATTACAAATAGTTAGATGATAATGAGTTAGTGATTAGTTCGCTAAGCTGGTTACTTGAATGTGAATAGTAGTCAATTAAACACAAAAAACCGGCCTAAGTGAGTTGAATGGGAAGCGTGCTCAGTAGCTAATCAACCTCAAACGGAACAGTGCGGCTTAGAAAAAAAGATTTATTAGAAAAGTGTTCACAGTGTTCACTTCTCAATTTATTTGTTATTTTTCAACTTATTATATGGTGATCACCTTGTGCTGAGCTGTTCATACCTGTTCACTTTCAGGTGACCACCTACCTTGCCATGTGAAAAAACAGGCCTGAGCCGGCTGGGTGAAGTTGAGGTAAAATACTAAATTTATGTTTTAAATGATTATTTTTTAATTCAGGTTTGTGATGTATACCTAAACGTATACCAATGCCAATTTTGACAGGATTTCTCTGTTGCATACTACGCCAATTCTGTAAGACTTACTCATCGAAAGTAGGGGTTATTCATTGTTAGTCAATCACTGTTGATGACCTTACAGACTAGTATTCAGCTCAAAATGGGCGCGGTAATTCTGACGGCCTCTGATTTTTAATATTCGCTTTTTCAGAGGGATTTTTTTCTCTTATCATACGGTTTCGCATTGTTGACCCTCGCTCCTCCTAACAAAGAAAATTATTATGACAAAGAAGAATAAGCATGGACTTACACGCACTATTCCTGCTGATGTTAAAAGGGAAATAAGAAAACGTTGTGGTTTTGGATGTGTCATCTGCGGATTGGCTTTTTATGACTATGAACACTTCGATCCTGATTTTGTTGATGCAGAAGAACATCTGGCTGAAGGTATGACACTTCTTTGTTCTCAGTGTAATCAAAAAAGGGCGAGGAACAGATTGTCAGCAGAAACCGTCGCGAGAGCAAATAAATCACCTAAGTGCCTAGAAAAAGGTTTTGCACATGAGAGTTTCGATTTTCATACTGACCCAATAAGAATTCAGTTTGCAGGTGTTGAATTTTACGATTGCAAGCATCTCATCACGGTGAACAACATCCCATTGCTATCTGTTTTGCCTCCAGAAAATAAAGGGGAGCCAGTACGTCTGTCGGGCGTATTTACAGACAGCTTAGGTAGAGAGTCTTTAAAGATTGAGGATAATGAATTCTCTGTTAGTGCTGGAAGTTGGGATGTTGAATCTGAAGGTTCAGTGATTGTTTTTAGAAGGAAACTGAGGGACATTTTTCTCAGAATAAAGTTAACTCCACCTACTGGACTCGTTGTTGAAGAAATAGATATGTTATTTAGAGGTGTTAGATTAAAGGGTAATAGTAAAGAGCTAAACATTAGCTTTAATCATGGGGACTGGGCAACGTTTAGAGCAATGAGAGTGAGTCATTGCGCTGTTGGAATCAGCCTTGACGGATATGTCTCAGCAAATGATGATTATGGGTTTTAGGTCGAGTCTAACAAAAACGTCCGCTATTTAAGTAACAAACTGCTATTAAAAGGGTTGTATTGGAGGGGAAATTGCATATCTGTTCCGATAAGACAGATGTACTTTGGTGAAAAAGTGTGTAACGCCGTTCGATCAAGTTAACCAGGTATACACTCGAAAGTACTAAATTTTCGCGATGTATAAAATTCATTAGAAAACTAATCACACTGTTCACTTTTGCATGTTATGTATTTAATTTCATGTTGTTAGGTGGTGATTGGTTTGTTTTAAACTATCCATAAGTAGTCACTTGAAAATGACCAGTCGCCATTTCAGGCAAAAAAAACCGGCCTGAGCCGGTTTGTGTTCAGGTTTGTTTAAGATCCCCACTTCGGCAACCAATCTGCCTCACTATCCCCATTTAAAGTGAGATTGGTCTGCATTCCCTGATTAGTCTTCCGCTTCAAAAATTCAATCTCATACTCCCTTAACGTTTGCGGTACAGCCCGACCAAAAGCCGTCAGGCTCATAGGGCGCTGATGACCTCGCGCTTCCATAAACGACAGGTATGCGTGATAGAGATATTTACGCGGGTTAGCCGGAATAATGTTGGCGTTACCAATATAAAGGCCGTTTGGTGTGCTGACCGCCAGCAGGTAACCGCAGAAATCCACCAACGGATCGGCACTGCGTTTTATCTCCAGTGCTTCATCGGAATTCTGTTGTGCTTGTAACAGTTCACGTGCATCACTGGGAACGGTAAATCGTTGCATCAGGTGGCGAACAATCACGGCCAGCTCCTGACCAATTTTCTCTATTAATAATGGATCTCGTTCATTGGTTGGTATCACTTCCGGAAAAGTTATGATCACTCGCCTGCGCGATACACCGCCGCTTCGATCACTAAATTGCATCGGGTTATTGTTTACTGCCAGTATCACCGCCGGAATATGTGCTGAATAAGCGTCACGGTATTTCGGGTCAATCGCTACCGCATCACCGCCAGTGATGGCTTTGATTCCTGCGCCATCGCCGCTCCATTTCTCCTGGTCGGGTAACACAATCAATGAGTATCCCACCACAGAAGCACGTTCACGCGCGGATTCCAAAGTCTCGATGCTTGCGGAGGTGGTGTTGTCTTCTCCTGCAAGCATGCGGGCAATGGAAGCCATTACGCTTTTACCGCTGCCGCCTGGTCCTGTCACTTCAAGGAACAGTTGCCAGTCGTAACGGTTCGCCAGCACCATGAAAAGCGCGGCGAGTATGCGCTCTTGTTTTTCACTTTGCTGGTTTGCCGCCCTCGTTAACCATTGCCAGAAGTTAGGAGCATGTTCTGCAAGGTTTTCACCTGCTTTAGGCTGTGTGTAATCAACACTGTTTACAGTTCGCAGCCAGTTGTTTGGACTGTGGGGGTTAAAATGCCCTGTGACGATATCAAACACCCCATTGCGGAACCCTATCAATCTTCTTGCCGGTTTCCCTGTTTGAGGCACCATCAGCTTCAAGGTATCAATAATCCCACTAATACCAGGTGCAGAGAAGGGGGCGCGGATCTTTTGAAATAAAGCGGCGATCTCACGGCTGAGAACGCCGTGGGGTAATACCTGCCATGCGCCATTCTCATAGCGGCAGAGATCCTCTCCCACCTGCGGCACAGCTAACCGTTGTTCATAATGTGTAATTAAAAGTTCCGCTTTCTCGCTTGCGCTCATAGCCTTGAGGTCGGCATCACTTACCGTTTCAAAGGGGCTTTTTGGCGATTGCTGAGTAAAAGCGCGGAGCTGTTCCAGCGTTTTGTCACGACCTTCCTGTATGTACACATCGTTCCAGTCACCGGCGACCAAGGGGATCGCAACCTTTCCGCTGACCAGATTTGCAGCTTCTTTCGCTTTCCTCTGTCCTGTGCCGTTCTCATCATTATCTGCCGCCATAAGTAGCACAGCATCAGGATATTTCTCTCGCAGGCACTCAGCCAGATGAGGGAAGTTATTGGCACTCAGTGCTACACACACGGTTTCACCCGTCAGCGCATGTATTGTCAGGCCGGTTGCATAGCCTTCTGCCATCCAGATAACAGTGTTGTCGTTCCCTTCAAAATGATGAGCGGCGCCGGTAACCTGCCCACCCGCAAGTGTGCATTTTTTCCCCGCCCCGTTAATGAGCTGAGCGTTGACCAGGTGACCTGACAAATCATAAAGCGGGATGACCAGGTCACCCGCCGCGAAATCTATGCCGCCCACGTGCAGGTCGCTGCCCTGTAAGTTCAGCGCTTCCTTATCCGGCCAGCCTTTATTCTTCAGATAGGCATTGCCTGCCGCTTTACGGGCGGCATTCACCAGCGCTCTGGCCTGACCGGCTGCCCTATGGCGGGCATTGTCTTTTTGCTTTTGTTCTGCGGCCTCGTCGTGATGAACCGTAAGAGGCTGAACCTCTCCCAGAATTTCAGCCACCTTCACGGCGGCTTCTTTCACACTGATATCCAATTTTCTCTCAACCAAGTTTAATCCGTCACCGGCACCGCATTGGTTACATATCCAGGTGCCTCTTCCTTCACGATTATCGAAGCGAAAGCGGTCTTTTCCCCCGCAAACGGGGCAGGGAGAATGATGCCCGTGAGGGGCAACGTTTATTCCCAGCGCGGAAAGAAGCTGAGGCCAGCGGCCTTTTGCGGCGCTCACGGTGTTTTTAACAATCATTTGTGTCATGTGCGCCTCTGTCAGTGCAGCGTGGTATGTGGAGTGGTGTGAAGACAAGGCCGGAACAGCTCGTCCATCATGGATTCTCCCAGCGGTGTCAGGCGGGGTTTTGCCACCAGAATATCGGGCTGCACCATGTCGCGGAGCATGGCGCAGGCGATGTCCATACCCAGCTTTGTGCCGTGCTGACGGACATAGTAACTTTCGACTTCTTTTGCGATGGTCATTTGCAGTTCATCAAGCGAGTAGCCGGTTTCAACGCCGTAGGCGGTACAGGCATCGAGATAAGCCTGTGCCAGGGCGCGCCGGTAGAGAGCGGTGAGCACTTCAACCGGCAGGCAGGACTGCTGAGTCATATTCATTCGTAGACATCCTCCATTTGCGTTTTTATGGCGGTCTCGCAGGTGTCTACCACTTTGCCGAGCTGGTCAGTCAGCAGTGCAACAACGGAGGCCATGGAATTCAGCTGATCGCCGCTGGGTACATGCCCGAAGGTGTCCTGTGTATCAAGCATGTCGAGGAACATCACGCCGACGTTATGCGCATGTTGCAGGCGCAGGAAATCAGCATGCGGAATAGGGTAATGGGTGTTGGGGAAATAGAAGGAAGCGAGCTTGTTCATGCGGCCTCCTGGGCTGGCAGGCGACCGGCGAAGCACAGCACATAGTCACGGGCAAACAGGCGACGGGCAGAATGTTCATTGTCCGCAGTGGAGCGCAGCATGCAGACCGGCGCTTTGGGTTCAGCACGGCGCACGGCGGCGAACAGGAAGGTGAATTTTGGGGGTAATGATGCGAGGGTAGTAGCCAAAATATTGGCCTCCATAGTTAGCTGGTTACAGCTACCACCGAAGTTTCCACGCTTATGGGTGGTAGCCCAGACGGGGGTGGAAATACCGGTAACTATGTGAACCGGCCAGCCCGAAGGCTGCCCCGCCTGAGCCACCATTGCTTGATAAGCACAGCGGTTAAGAAACCACTGAGCAGATAACAGGTGCGCTAAGGCCGCGACATAAAAAAACACGCCAGGCGCGTGTTGTGTCGCCATAGTTAAACTCGGGTTTCCACGCCCGGCTGCCGATTTTGCGGCAGCACAAAAACTATAGAGCAGGCGCTTGCCAGAGAAAAGCCTTTTTTGCTGCATGGGCGCTTTCTCCTTAGCAATCGGTCAGGACTTGATCGGACTGCTGCGGATTTGATCGGAAGTGTGAATCATCCTCTGAACTAACGCCTTCGGCTGCTACGGATAACACGCCCAGGGTATTGCTGGTAAACGCAGGTAAAGGGTTCTTTCTGCCGCAGGCGGCAGCCATCAGGCCTTCAGCCAGATAGGCCGCCTCTTGTGTATTGAGCTGGATATTATGATGACCGACAGACAGAGAAATCATTGCATGGTCTCCTGAGCGCGGGCGGCGATGCGGTCATTCATCCAGCTCTCAATCTCGGAGGCCAGCCAGGCTACGTTCTTGCCACCGAGAGAAATCTGCGCGGGAAATTGCTGACGGCTGATTAAATCGTAAAGGGTGGAGCGGGACAGGCCGGTGGTGTGGATCACTTCCGGCAGTCGCATAAAGCGATCGCGTGGGTAGGCCGGTGGCATCACAGGGGCAGAAGTAGGGGGCGTATTTTGATCGGTGGAGAGCATGGTGCTACCTCATATTAGTATCCGGCTGGACGCGACCAGTACCGGCTGTTTCGTTAAGGAGCCCCCTATTGTGAGAATATTTTTGCGTTTAGCAACAAGCTCTTGCGTTAAAAAACTTGAAAAAAAATGCTTGTTTTTTTAAACAACATCAGGTCACAAAAGACCAAATGCCTACAGTTGCCTACAAATGCCTACAGTGACATGCAGGTTGTTTACTGAACAATGATTAAGTGGTTTTGGTTATTAATGAACACAATTTTAATAGGAAAAAAATATTAAATTATTTTGGGCTAGCCAGAAAAAAGGTTTTTTAAGACAGTGAACAGTAGTGAGCAGTGAGTGAATGCCTTTAGGGAAGGTGTTCACTGATTAAATTAATGATTTAATAGTATTTTATTTTAGAGTGAACAGTAGTGAATAGTATTTATAGAAATATAAACTCTCTCCACTTTCATGGATTACGTCCCAGTCCGTTGTACCAGCGCTGAGCGAACGCCATCAGATAGAAATGTTGTGCCAGCCTCCCCACAATATCCTCACATTGACAACACATTGCTGAGGTACGCCATGAAACCCGATTCAACCAAAACCGTCGAAGCCGTTATCCAGGACTTTCTTAAGGTCAAAGCCGGTCACAACGAAAAGCCATCATCAGGAAAAGCGGAAGGCGCTATCCAACACTTTGAGCAGGCCAAAGCGGCGTTTGCTCAGGAAAAGCAGGCACTGGATGAAATTGAAAGTTCGATTGCCCGCTGCGCCCAGGAAAAAGAAACGGCGAACAGCGAAATCAAAGAGAACGAAGAGAGCTGGCGTTCGCGTTTTCGCAAGTCACGCGGGGTTATGACGGACGAGCTCAAGAACGCGCACAGTCAGCGGGCTGTTCAGCAGGGATTAGTTAAAGAGTTCGATGACCTGATTGAGGAATTGAGTGTCGAGAAAGAATCAGCGATGTTGCATTGTGCTAATGCCGGGAATGCGTTGATTAGCGCCCACCGCAGCGCACTCAATGCCTATGCTGACCATCAGTGGCGACTGGCCATCAATAATCTCAGTCCGGCGCTGGTACGCGCTGTGAAACTTAAACTTCTGGCGTTATCCAACGTCAGCTACCAGGAAACACAATCCGGTCATTATGTAGAGCCCGCCAAAATTGTCAGCGCTGAAATTGGCAAGGCGCTTGTCGGGGCGGCTAGCATAGGTCAGTTCAACATGGATGCAGAACCTATGTTGGAGAAAATCGGGACGCATTCTCCTGCGCTGTCTGGTGTCGATATGGGGCTGCTGCAAAGTCCGATAAAAAGGCAGTTACTTGCTCGTAAGCTGGCAGAGCGTGCTGCTACAAATAAGGAGTAACAGTAAATGATGCGCTGCCCGCTTTGCAGCTCTGTTTCTCACATTCGCACAAGCCGTTATATCACCGAACAGACAAAGGAGTCTTATTATCAGTGCACCAGGCTGGCATGCTCATGCGCATTTAAAACAAATGAAAGCGTCAGTAAAATCGTTAAAAGAGAAAATCTAAAGCGGAAAATATAAATTTCAGCTCGTTTCAATTCCCAAAAAATAATCTCAAGTGCCGCTTTCGAATAAGGTGGCATTTTTCATGAATGCAGTGCAAAACCTTTCCTTCTAACAGCCTTTTCTCTGGCTAGCCTGTCCTTGGGAGCTCTGCATGCATAGGGTGCATGGTTTTGCATGCAATCCGGAGAACTCAAAATGGCACTAACCCCTTGCTACACTGGCTTTCAGGGCTTTTCTTCATGCATCAAAAGCAGTGAGCTAAGTCAACAGCGGGCAGGCGGGGAGAATTGCGCGCGCTGAGGTGTGGAAGAAGAAAAATGGTACAACCTGTCCCTACGGAACATTTTTACCTTCTTTATAGCTTTGTTTATTAAAGCAGATTTGAGGCCAGTATCCCTGTAATAGATCTGATTCTCAGGCAATGCGTACACTTTCTGGCATACCCACCTTTAGAGCACGTATTATGGCCAAAGCCTCTGCAACCTGACCGTCGCAGTCGCTCAGCGTCTGTGATCCACCCAATAACTGTTTAATTCCGCTATCGAGCGACTGCGATAATCCGCAACCCATTTCCAGTGGGTATTCCTTCTATTCAATCTCTGGCTTGCGACAGCACTATTGCGTCTCAACGGCGGCTATGTGCCAGAAGCGCACCGTGCTAAGTTAATCAAGAGGGAGCAGGTCACCAGCAATTTCAAAATAGGCGGGGTTGAATCGGGAATCACTCAATTGACCTCACGAGCATACTGACACGGTGCCAGTGAATGGGTACTTAGGATTTTATAATGTCTAAATATTTGTCTAGCATTGAGATGAATAAACTCATTAAGCAGCTAAATAGAGTTGATTGTGATCGGGTTGATTTTAATTATATTAAAGACATGATGGCTAAATTAACAAATGGTTTGACTATGGTGCTTCAAAATCAAGGTGGCGTCGACTCAATGTATAGAGTTAGACGTTTTGCGCCTATTAAAGTTTCCAATGTAAGCGAGGTTTTCTCACCTCCTTCATCTGCTGTTATCAATTACCAACGCTGTAACAGTCCTGGTGAGCCAAAATTTTATGCTGCATCAACTCGAATGGCTGCTATTAAGGAAAGCCGTGCCGAAGTGGGGGAGATAGTGTATCTAGGGCAATGGATAAATCATGGAAGTTATCCAGTGAATGTTGTGCTGACATCACAAGTTACACAGCATGATTTCGTTTATGAGGAAGTGGAAAAAGTACTTTATCCTTATTTCGATGCATTATTCACAAGACGAATCCATAACACATTTTCCAATGACTACAAACTGACAGCCGCTTTGGCTCAACAACTAATGACTGGTGTTTCGACTGAAATAAAAGGGGTAGGGAAGGATGGTTTAGTTGCTCTGAAATATCCATCAGTTGCTAATTTAGGTTCAAATGTCCATAATACAGTGATGCACCCAGAATTCGCTTCGGCTAGAATGCAGCTAATGCATTTGATAGAAGCGGAAGTTATTTGTGTTGATGAGAGAATATCATTAAAAGTAATGGATACAGCAACAAATTTCAGAGATGGTATAATTAATTGGACTGGTAATCCGAATAATCTTCCCCTAATGCGTGATAAAGATGGCTGTACCCTATTTATCAACTTGGGCGGCTATGCAGGGTTGGTAACGATTGATCATGAGCCAGAAGTTGGTTACATTGATAAGTTGCTGATGGAGTGATTTACACTAATTCACGTTGTTAAATATCTTTTTTGGATAATTTCCTCAGTAATTATAGATTTTATTAGCATTTCATAAATCATAAAGATAAAACCCCTGCTTAACTTTCTTTAAGCGGGGTTTCTAATTTTTGGACTATAGTGGATCTGTATCCTATACTCAGTGCCAGAAGCCGACGTTGCAAAAAAGTCTTATATTAATGAGTGAGGAGCCTATAACTAAGCCTCAAAATCTCACTGGGCTTCTTTTGATTACGCAGGAGAGTGTTATTTTAAATAACTATTACTTATTACCATCTTTTGTATTCGAGTTTCCTGCTTCAGATTGTTTTTTGCTATATTCTGCAAAATTATAAATCAATTCGTTCATTATTTTTTTCTCCACTTCAATTTTGTTCTGTTGATTCACGCTTGCGGAATAATTTTCTAGTAAAAGACTTAATGGTACTAAAATAATCAGCGCGAATAATATACAAAGACCTACTGCGACCCCGCGTTTTATCCTCTTATATCCATTCTCCCCTAATTTTACTGTTTCCCAGTTTGATTTTAATAGTGGGCCTGCAGAAAACCTTATTGAGTCCGATATGTTTATTATTTTATTGTAATTTTCCTTATTGAACTCTTCCCTTGCTAAATTCACCGATTTCATGAGACATGATTCCAAACTTGTAGGATCTAATAGAGCTTGATGGTTAAGCATTAAAGTTATATTTGTTATCGATTTTATTGCATCTTCTTTTTCTTTTGCAAGCGCGGTTAACCAACTTAGATGGTTTTCTGATGCGTTTTTTTTCACTACGTAGTGCTCAGTAATGAATGTTAGGTTCTGTATTGCTGCGGTGAAAGTTGATATTTCATTCCTTAATTCTTTTATCCACTCACATCTAAACTCGGAGACTTTATTTTCTTTTGTAGCAATCATATTTAAGTAGGAAAACATGCCTGCAATTAAAGCAGCGACAAATGCTCCGACTGCCACATAAACACTTGATGGTATTTCTGAAATCGACATTTTTTTCCTTAAAATATAATGCACTAGTAGTGGTATATAAATAACGGGGAGCAGAGTGGTCTTCCTCTAGCTCGGTTCATCTTTTTCTAACCATACAACTGGCTTGATTGTAAGAGTACATAATCAGACTTTATCGCAATGATAAAGGATTACTAATTATAGTATTAAATTTTTAGTTTTCTATAAAGCGTTAGTTTCTAGATAGTATTTCACCATGCCCCCCTATATATACTATTTTGAGATTCTTATATGCCCATTTTTTTCTATGATGCACGTAGACCACTCATAGTTCTATAAAATTTTGAGTGATTTTTTATACTTTTTATCCATTTTTACTTGACAAGCATAAAATTATACCTTTAAGAAGCTGTCCGCTCACAACTGCTTGTCAATGTAGTCTGGTCGGTAGATTTTTTTGGCGATAATCAAGTAAAACGCAAGTGGATGGCCGGGTGAATACAAATACCCATGTTGTGATAACAGCGGGTATGGGACAAAGATCGAGGCCATAATGTTATGTTTCACATACAGCGACGAGTTGTGATGAACAGTAGTAAGTCGCATTGAGCAAAGTTGTATACGAAAGGTGGAGTGAGGGGTTGTGTATAGTAATGTGTATATGAAATTAATTTAATATTATTTATTGCATTATTTTCAGTAACTTGATTGATAATAAATGTTCCCTTCACCCGCTCCAAAAGCTTCTTCCTCAAATCTGTTCAATACCCCAAAAAATTCACTACCCAATCCCGATTATTCGTATTTCCTGTACGTCGTTTCTGCATGTCTAAATTTTGAACTCAAAAGTTTAAAAATGATGCAAATCAGCTCCCTCCCCTGCGAAGGGGAGGGTTGGGGTGGGGTATTAAGAGCAGATCGGAATGCAGACGTTTTTGCTATTTTATGGTTTGCGAAACCCCCTCCCGGCCTCCCCCTTCGCAGGGGGAGGAGCACACCTGCAATCCCTGCAACTCCTTGCAAACCATTAAATTTATCTGGAATCATTAGCTCGGTTTTGTTCTTGGCCACTTGGTTTAGTCATATTTCCTCTGCGGTGTTTTTGCATATCCAAATTTTGAATCAAAAACTAAAAGTCGATGCAAATCAGCTCCCTCCCCTGCGAAGGGGAGGGTTGGGGTGGGGTATTAAGGTCAGATCGCAATGCGGAAACATTGACTGTTTTATGGTTTGCTAAACCCCCACCCAGCCTCCCGCTTCGCAGGGGGAGGAGCACACCTGCAATCCCTGCAACTCCTTGCAAACCATTAAATTTATCTGGAATCATCACCTCAGTTTCGTTCTTAGCCACTTGGTTTAGTCACGCGCTTTACGCTATAGTCGCGTCGCTGCGGCAAAATCCGCAGCCGGGCGTGAGAACTCGAACTCTACTGGAAACGGCACAATTTCTGTTGTGCGAAAACATCAGCTTAGTTAGATGGAGTTCTCAATGAACCTGTATCAGTTATTCACCTTTTTACCTTTCCCACATTCCCCTGTGATC
>Ga0065704_10000828_pt1 | contig 13046 bp, 9 predicted proteins | sample SwiRhicommuniRL2_FD_59091 | JGI IMG/M metagenome (GOLD analysis project Ga0065704, IMG submission 59091) | Switchgrass rhizosphere bacterial communities from Rose Lake, Michigan, USA - RL2 v2 (version 2) | ecosystem: Host-associated > Plants > Roots > Rhizosphere > Soil | place: East Lansing, MI
CTCGGCGCACACGGGCTCGTGCGGCCGTCGGCCTCGGTGCTGCAGGTGGTGCTCGGCCCGGTCGCGGACCAGGTCGCCGCTCAGATCCACCGGCACCTGCGTGCCACCGCCGTCGTCGGCGACTCGACCCCGAGCGCTGCGCAGGCGGCGCCGATCCTGACGACGATGCCAACGTCAGCGACGCCGGCCGCAGCCTCGCGGCGCTCGCAGGCGACACTCGACGCGACGCTGCTCGCGGCATTCGGCGGCGACGCCAACGTCAGCCTCGTCGAGCGCGTCGCGCAGACGCGCCTGCGCGTGCGCGTGCGCGACGATGCCGTCGTGGACGAACGGGCAGTGCGCGCCGCCTCACCGCGCGGCTGCGTGCGCGCCGCCGCAGGCTGCTGGCACGTGCTCGTCGGCGTGTGAGGCACGCACACGCACCCGCCGGCAGTTCGCGTACGGCGGACGCGCGCCGCTATTCGTGTCGCAGTGCGTCGATGGGGTTCAGTGCCGCGGCGCGTCGGGCCGGAAAGTAGCCGAAGACCACGCCGATCAGCGCCGAGACACCGAACGCCAGCAGGTTGATCTGCGGGTCGAACAGGAACGGCACGCCGATCACGGGCGCGAGCGACCAGGTCGCGAGCAGCGCGAGCGCGAGCCCGATGAGCCCGCCGAGGCAGGCGAGCACGGTCGCCTCGACCAGGAACTGCAGCAGCACTTCGCTGCCGACCGCGCCGATCGCGAGGCGGATGCCGATCTCGCGCGTCCGCTCGGTCACCGACACCAGCATGATGTTCATGATGCCGATGCCGCCGACCAGCAGGCTCACGGCCGCCACTGCACCCAGCAGCGACGTCAGGATCCTGGTCGTGCCCTGCAGCGTCGCCGAGATCTGCGCGGTGTCGAAGATGTTGAAGTCGTCCTGCTTGGCGCCGCGGATGTTGCGCCGCTCGCGCAGCAGGTCCTGGATCGAGGCCGTCACGGTCGCCGTGTCGTAGGCCTGGTCGACCTGCACGAGCACGGTGCGCACGTCGCGGTCGCCGGTGAGGCGACGCTGCACCGTCTTGAGCGGCATGAAGACGACGTCGTCCTGGTCCTGGCCGAAGCCGCCCTGGCCGCGTGTCGCGAGCGTGCCGATCACTTCGCAGGCGATGTTCTTGAGCCGGATGCGCTGGCCGAGCGGGTCCTCGTCGCGGAACAGGTTGCGACGCACGGTCGAGCCGACGACGCAGACTGCCTTGCCCGCCTGCTCCTCGGCCGGACTGAACACGCGGCCGGTCGTCACGGCCCATTGCTGCGCGCTGAAATAGTCGGCGGTCGTGCCGTTGACGGTCGTCGACCAGTTGGCCGCGTTGCGCACCGCCGTCGCGGACGTCTGTGCCGTCGGCACCGCGACGACGACACCGGCGACCTGGTCGCGGATCGCATCGACGTCGTCGAGCTTGAACGGCGCGGGCGGCGGCCCGCCACCGCCACGGCCGAAGCCCTGTCCGGGCCGCACCTGCAGCAGGTTCGCGCCGAGGCCGGAGATCTGTTCGCGCACGGCGGCCGTGGCGCCGTTGCCGAGCGTCACCATCGTGACGACCGCGGCGACACCGATCACGATGCCGAGCACCGTCAGGAACGAGCGCAGCAAATGACGCCGGATCTCGCGGACCGCGAGCACGACGGTGGGACCGAGCACGCGTCCGATCACGAGCGACGCTCCGTGCGGTCGACGATGCCGTCGCGGAAGTGCACGACCGTGCGTGCGTACGCCGCCATGTCGGGCTCGTGCGTCACCATGAGGATCGTGATGCCACGTGCGCTGAAGCCGCTCAGCAATTGCATGATTTCCACCGAGCGTGCGCTGTCGAGGTTTCCGGTCGGCTCGTCGGCGAGCAGCACCTCGGGCGAGGTGACGATCGCGCGCGCGATCGCGACGCGCTGCTGCTGTCCGCCCGACAGCTCCGCGGGCGTATGGTCCCACCAGTTCGCGAGCCCGACCTGCTCGAGCGCCGACATCGCGGCCTCGCGTCGCATCCGCGGCTTTTCGCCGCGGTAGAGCAGCGGCAGTTCGACGTTTTCGAGTGCGTTGGTGCGCGCGAGCAGGTTGAACCCCTGGAACACGAAGCCGAGGTAGCGGCGTCGCAGCAGCGCGCGTTCGTCGCGGCTCAACTGCTCGACGTGGAAGCCCTTGAACAGGAACTCGCCCGCCGTCGGCGTGTCGAGACAGCCGAGGATGTTCATCATCGTCGACTTGCCCGAGCCCGACGGGCCCATGACCGCGACGAAGCTGCCGGCGTCGATGTCGAGGTCGACGCCGCGCAGTGCGTGAAATTCGCCTTCGCCGGAGCCGAACGTCTTGGTGATGCCGCGCAGACGAATCAACGGCAGGGCCGACGCGTCGACCGGCGCGCCGCCTGGGGCCGCGGCGGAGGCGAGCGACTCAGCGACCACCCTGTGCTCCGCGCGTCGATGCGTCGGGTTGCGCGCCCGCGGCGAGCCGACCCGTGACGACCTGCGCGTCCGGCTGCAATTCGCCGCTCGTGACTTCCGTCTGGCTGCCGTTGGTGTCGCCGGTCCGCACCGTCACGGCCTGCGGCTGGCCCTGCGCGTCGAGCACGAACACACGCTGTTCGCTGCCACGACCGATGCCGACCTGGCGCTGTTGTCCGCTCGCGGTGCCGCGCGGCGGCCCCGGCATCAGCACGCTGGTCACGCCACTGCGGCCGCCGGCGCCCGTGTCGTCGGGATTGAACCGCAACGCCGCGTTCGGCACGAGCAGCACGTCGCTCTTTTCGCTCGTGACGATCGCCGCGGTCGCCGTCATGCCCGGTCGCAACAGGCCTTCGGGATTCTCGACCGTGAGCACGGCGGTGTAGGAGACGACCGTGCTCGACGAGGAACTGCTGGTCGACGACGACGAACTGCTGCCGGCATTGGCGCCGAGATCGACACGCTGCACGCGCGCGTCGAACACGCGACCGGGAAACGCGTCGACCTGGAACGTCGCGGCCTGGCCTTCTTCGACTTCACCGACGTCGGCCTCGTCGACCTTGACCTCGAGCTGCATCTTTCCCAGGTCCTCGGCGATCATGAACAGCACCGGCGCGTTGAACGACGCCGCCACGGTCTGGCCCGGGTCGACCTGCCGCGACAGCACCACGCCCGTGACGGGCGAGCGAATCAACGCCTTCGAGAACTGCGTCTGGTCGGACGACAACTGGGCGCGGGCCTGCGCGACGGCCGCTTCGGCCGTGAGCACCGCCGCCTGCGCACGGGCGTGCTCGGCACGCGCGGAATCGAGCTCGGTCGCCGACGGCACTTTGCCGTTCGACAGGCGGCTGACTTCCTCGAAGCGCTGCAGTGATGCCGCGGCCAGCTGTGCGGTCGCACGGGCCTGCGCGACCCCGGCCTGGGCCGACTGCAACGCGGCCTGGCCCTGCGTGATCGCGTCCTGCAGCCGGGACGTGTCGAGCCGCGCGAGCACCTGCCCCTTGGTCACGCGATCGTTGTTGTCGACGGAGACGTCGGTGACGAGGCCCGACAACTCGGAGCCGACTTCGACTTCGTTGGTCGGCTGCAGGTTGCCGGTCGCCGACACGGTCACGCGCAGGTTGCCGCGCTGCACGGGTGCCGTCGCGTAACGCGGTGCCGCGTCGCCGGAGCCGCCGAACCAGGCATAGCCCAGCGCCAGCACGGCGACCAGCCCGACGCCAGCCGCGATGCGACGCCAGAGCCGCATGCGTGGCGAGGGCGTCTTGCGGCCGAGGAACTCGTCGAGGGTCGAGGCCCGTGCTTCGGAGCCGTTCGTCGGTGCTTTCGTTCGGTCGTCCATTCGTCCGTCGTCGTGTGGGTCGCAACGGCAAGCCGTCGTGACGGGTTGTCGAGCGTTCAGGGGCTCGCGGGGGCCGCCGGATCCCAGCCGCCGCCCAGCGCCTTGAACAGCCGGACCGACGCCGCGGCGCGATCGGCACGGGCAGTGGCACGGCTGTCCTCGGTCGTGAGCAGGCTGCGTTCGGTGTCGAGCAGCGTCTGGAAGTCGATCAGCCCGGCCTGGTACTGGCTGCGGGCCAGCACGGCCGCATTGCGCGCGGCCTCTTCGGCCACGACGAGTTCGACCTCGCGCCGTTCTGCGACGTCGGCCGAGACGAGCGCGTTCTCCGTTTCCTCTACGGCGGCGAGCAGCGTGCCACGGTAATCGGCCACGGCCGCGTCCGCGATCGCGCGTTGCTGCGCCACCGCCGCGCGCAGGCGGCCGCCCTCGAACAGCGGCGCCGTGAGGCTCGCGACGAGCGTGCCGAGCGCATCGTCGGCCACGTCGGAGAAGCTCGTGCTCGAGCCGCCGAACGAGCCGGTGAGCCGCAGTGCGGGGTACAGGTCGGCTTCGCGCACGCCGATGCGCGCGACTTCGGCGACGACCGACTGCTCGGCCGCGAGCACGTCGGGCCGTCGGCGCAGGCTTTCGGCCGGAATGCCCGCCACGGGCAGCGGCGCCAGCGGGACCGCAGCCTCGGCGTTTGCAAGCAGGCGTTGCTGCACGTCGGCCACGGGCCACGCGAGCAGCACGGCGAGACGATTGACCGCGGCGGCGAACGTCTGCTCGACCGCCGGGACGGCAGCCGCGGTCTGTGCGCGCAGCCGGCGGGCCTGCTCGAGGTCGAGCGACCCGACCAGCCCCGCGAGCACGCGCCAGTCGACGATCTGCAGCGTCTCGTCCTGTGCGGCGAGGTTGGCGCGTGCGATCGCGAGCCGGCGTTGTGCGAGCCGCGCGTCGACGTAGTTGAGCGCGACCTCGGCCGCGACCGTGATCCGCGTCGACTGGCTCGCGGCGGCCGTGGCCGCGAAATCGGCACGCGAGGCGGTGACCGAGCGACGCACGCCGCCGAAGAGATCGACTTCATAGGACGCGTCGATCCCGGCGTCGTACGAGGTGACGGAGCCGCCGCGGTCGGTCGTGGCGCCTTCGCGTTCGAGCGTGGAGAGTTCCCGTCGGGTCGCGGTCACGCCGAGCCCGATCGACGGCCACAAGGCTGACGACGTGCCGCTCAACGCGGCGCGGGCCGCGCGCACGCGTGCGCCGGCCGCTTCGAGGTCGGCATTGGCGGTCAGCGCGCGTGCGACGAATTCGTCGAGTGTCGCGTCGTCGAATGCCGACCACCATTGGACGAGGTCCGCGGTGGTCGCACCGCGCGGCGGCACATCGTTGAGATAGGCCGCGGGCGCACCGAGGTCGTCGACCGACGGCGCCCGGGGTTCGGGCCCGACGGCACAACCGGCGACGGCAAGGGTCAGGGAAAACGCTGCGAGGAGCGACGTCCGGTGCAGCGCGCGGGGGCGCAAAATCATTCGGCGAACAACGCTGACGGCTCGGATCGGTTGACGGGCGGACGGTGTGGGCTCGATGCGCCAGCGCGCGCGATCCGCGCCGGCGACGATCGACGCCGACGCACCGCCGGCCGGTCGGCTCGGCGGTCACGTCGACATTATCCCAGTCCAGGATGCGCCAGTCGCCCGCAGCGTCGCAGGGCCGCCCCAAAGTGGCGACAGCTCTCGTGGCGTGCGGTGGCCACGCGGGCGCCAGGACCCGCGTCGTCACCGCTTTGTTGCCGGGCTGCCCGCTCGCCGGGTCGTCGCCTCAGGGCGGCCCGCCGCCGCCGTCGCACGCGTCGAGCCACTCGCGTCCGTACGGATAGGCCGCGATCACGGGCAGCGCATTGAGCCAGTCGAGCCCGGTCCAGCTCTCGCCGACGCGATGGTTCCAGAACAGGTACGAGTTGACGCACACGCCGCTCGAGCGCGGCTCGCGCTGCCGGAAATCGCCCTTGGTGCCGCCGACCGCGAAACGGAACACGTCGTAGAGGTTGAAGTTGCGGATGCCGTAAGACTGGTTCTGCGCACTGTTGGCGCGGCAGCCGCCGTGCCGTGCGAGCACTTCGTAGATCGCGCCGTTGTGCGCGTAGAGCGAAGTCTCGTCGGGCAGCAGGTCCGGCCCCGACAGGCACGCCCGGTTGTCGGGCACGCGTGCGATCGCGGCGGCCACGTCGTCGATGAAGTCCGGGCCGTTGCGGATGAAGTTCACGAACGCCATGCAGCGGCTGTTCGAGAAGGCGGAAGCGCATTGCTGCACCATGTCGATCAACGCGTCGCGCCAGGCCACGGCCGTGTACGTCCCGCCGTCGCCCACGTCCTGCGAGTACTGGCCGGTGAAGCCCAGCGCCGACTCCTGCAGCACGAAACCCTCGACGCGAGGGTTGCCGTCGAAGCGCGCTCCTGCGGCGCGCATCATCGCCTGCCACGCGCGCTGCACGGCCGGTTCCCACATGAAGCAGGTCATCGCACGACTGCCGTCGGCGTTGGGGCCCGAGTACCGACCCTGCAGGTAGTCCGGACACGGATTGCGCACCGGGCTGTTGTTGAAGCTCTTGTATTCGACCATCACCCAGAGCTGGCACTTCGGGTTGTTCGAGGTTTCGATCGCGCGCAGCACGCGTTCGTAGCTGCTGAAGTCGTACTGGCCCGGCGACGGCTCGACTTCGTTCCAGGTCTCGCGCCACAGGACGCCCCGCACGCCGGGCTGGCTGCACAGCATCGCGACGTCGCCCGGCGTGTCGCCGTAACGGGTCGCGAAGTAATGGCCGTAGTTGGCCTTGCGCGCGGTGGACGACTGGTACGCGTTCGTCGTACCGGACTGCACGGTACGTCCGGACGTATCCGTGGGTGTGATGCTGGCGTGAACCGTCGAGGCGAGAAACAACGAGGAGAGCAGCAGCGCAAGGCCGCGCAGCGTCTTGGGAATCGGCACGTGAACAAGACCATCCATGGAGTGGCCTCGACGTCGCGGCACGACCGCGGCGAAGCGAGGCATGAGCGGGATCAGGCGCGGCCGTGGCTCGCGCCCGAAGACGACGGGCCCGGTGCGTCGTGACGCACGGGCCTTTCGCTCGGACTCTTGCAACGCAGCATGGTTCGGGGGTACCGGACTAGAAGATCTTCACGGCGCTGTGAGGCAGGCTCACAAGCGAGGGAGGAGGGGATGGCTCACTGGATGCCGGCGTGGCTGCAACGAAAAGGGCCCTGCCGTTGCCGGCAGGGCCAATCGCGCGTCGCCAGAGGTGCTCGGGCGGGGAGAGGAAGGGGCTCAGCCCGTGCGGCGCGCGCGAGCCAGGCCGATCAGTCCGAGTCCCAGCAGCGCGAGGCTGCCAGGCTCCGGCACCTGAGTCGGCGTCTCGACCGTCACCTTGCCGATCTTGAAATAGTCGTCGCGCTCGTCGAGCGAGGTCTGGCCGCCGTCGAGGTTGCGCGTGGTGCCCGTGAAGACGTTGTTGTATGCGAGCACGAGCCAGTAGCGAGAGAAGACGTTGGTGTTCGACAGCGTCTTCCAGCCATCGTCGTACGAGTCGTAGTGACCGAGCACACCCCATTCCGGTGACAGCGTGTTGTAGCGCTCGCCGGTGAGGCCCGTGCTGCCCGAACCCGTGTAGAACAGCACCGTGAAGTCGGAATCGCCGTCGGCCCAGCCGAAGAAGAGGTCGGTCAGGCGCACGGCCGTGTCGAACTCCAGCCGGATCGCGTCGAAGCGACTGTCGTTGTCGGTCGCGTGATTGGGCGAACCGGAATCGTTGTCGCGGTTGGTGACGCCGAGCCCGTTGCCACTGTAGTGGCCGAGGTGGGCGGTCTCGATGCGCCGCTGGTCTTCGTTGGCGTAGTTGCTGTCCGTGTCTGCGTACGCGGAACCGGTCATCTTGACGCCGCCCTGCGTGTACTGGCGCGTGTTGCCATAGTTGCTGGAGCAGGCCGGCTCACCCGCGGCGCCGCAACCGTCGTTGTTTCGCAGGTCCCACGTGATGCTTGCGGCCGATGCCGACGCGGTCCACGCGGCGCAGGCGAGGACCGCAGAGCCGCAGGCAAGGGCGCGTCGTGCTGAAAGGTTCTTGTTCATCTTGTTTTCCCCAGTCGTGTCTCGGAAGGCGCCGCCCGACCGGGATGCCGATCGGTCGCAACGCGGCCACGTCTGGTTTAGCAAGCGATGTGCCAACGCAGCTTTTGTCGGGGAAAAGAGGCTGCGGGACGTCGCGGAACACGCCGGTCGGCCGTGCCTGCGACAATCTGTCAAATGGCCCGACGTGGACGCGGCCGGAGACGAGCGCCGCCGCCGCCAAACCGTGAACGGGTTCACATTTCGCCGGGCGGCGACCCGCGCCCCCGCACGCCGACTGTCGGCTGCGCATGCCAAAGTGTGAACGTGGTCACGAAACGACAGGCGACGAACGGTCGTTTTGAGCCGACGAACGGCAGCCCATGCGGACTATCGTCAAGAGGACCGACGCTTCGGCTCGTTCGGAGGCCACTGGCGACCGCCGGCACCTCGCGGGGCAGCTCAGCCTGTGCCGGGCCGCGCCGTCACCGTCCGGAGCGGGCGTTCGCCTCGAAACGGCTCCAGGCGTCCTCGCCCTCGCCCTCGCCCAGGCTTGCTGCGATTCCAGCCGGCGCGAGCGGCGGTGAGGCGACGTGACTCGACACCGTCGAGCGCGAAAAGCGGACCGGCAGCCGCACGCCGGGAACCGTGCCGGTCGCCGTCCACGGCGCGGGCAGGTCCAGGCGCAGGCCGCGGTGCTGGACCTGTGGGTCGGCGAACACGTCGGCCAGGGTGTTGATCGGGCCCGCCGGCACGCCGGCGTCCTCGAGCCGGGCGAGCAACTCGTCCCGCCGCCACGCCGCCAGTCGCTCGCTCAGCCGCGACACGAGTTCGTCGCGGCCGGCGACCCGACCGGCATTGGTGAGGTACCGCGGGTCGCGCGCGAGCTCCGGCGCCCCGAGGACGTCGCACAAGCGCGCGTACTGGGCGTCGTTGCCGACCGCGAGCATGACGTAGCCGTCGCCGGCCGCGAACACCTGGTAGGGCACGATGTTCGGGTGCGCATTGCCGAGCCGCGTCGGTGCACGGCCGCCGACGAGGTAGTTGAGGTTCTGGTTCGCGAGCACGCCGACCATGCAGTCGAACAACGCGAGGTCGACGTGCTGCCCGCGCCCGCTGTGTTCGCGTTCGGCGAGCGCCGCCTGGATCGCGATCACGCCGTAGAGGCCCGTCACGATGTCGGCAAGCGCGACGCCGATCTTCTGCGGCGGCCCGTCCGGGTCGCCGGTCAGGTCCATGATGCCGCTCATCGCCTGGATCATCGCGTCGTAGCCGGCACGCGCGGCGTACGGGCCGGTCTGGCCGAAGCCGGTGACGGAGCAGTACACCAGGCGCGGATTGAGTGCGCTGAGCGACGCGTGGTCGAGGCCGTACTTGGCGAGCCCGCCGACCTTGAAGTTCTCGATGACCACGTCGGCGTCACGCACGAGCGCGCGCACGGCCTCCTGCCCTTCGGCCGTCGTGAAGTCGACCGTGATCGTCGACTTCCCGCGGTTGCAGCAGTGGTAGTACGCCGCGTCGCCCGGGCTGCCGTCCGCGTTCGTGACGAACGGCGGTCCCCAGCGTCGCGTGTCGTCGCCCTGCGGCGACTCGACCTTGACCACGGTGGCGCCCAGGTCGGCGAGCGTCTGGCCGATCCAGGGGCCCGCGAGGATCCGTGCGAGTTCGACGACCCGCAGCCCGGACAGCGGTGCGGCGGTGGGGAGTGTGCTGGGTTTCTGCGCTGGCATGGGACCGGACGGTGGATGGACGCCGCCGGCAGTGTACGCCGGGCACCGGACCGCTCGCGTACGCCCCGCCCGCGCCGGTCGCCATTGCGGACTTCCGCAGACCTGGGGCCTGCGAATCGTGACCTGTGTCTATCGCGGCGACGGGGTCGCGATTCTACGATTGCGCCCGCGCTGACGGTGCCAATCAAAACTCCGTGCGGCTCACCACGACACGCCTCGCACCGATCACCGCACGCTCATGTCCATCGATCTTCCGGCCCAGCTGGTCGGCCTGCTGGCGACCGTCTTCAGCGTCTCGTCGGTCGTGATGAAGTGCGATCGCCGCCTGCGCCTCGCGGCGGCCACGGGCCAGGCGACCTGGACGCTGCACTTCTGGATGCTCGGCGCGCCCACGACGGCGGCCATCTGCGTGCTCACCTGCTCGCGCCAACTGTCGAGCCTCGCGACGCCGCGCATGTCGCCGTTCGCGCAGCACGCGTTGACCGGCTTCTTCTACGTGGCCTTCACGGTCGCCGCGGTCATCACCTGGCAGGGCTGGCTTTCGCTGCTGCCGTGGGCCTGCGCGATGCTCTGCAACTTCGCCTATGGATCGCTGCAGGGGACGGCCATGCGCAAGACCCTGCGTGTCGCCGACGGCCTCGCGCTCGCGAACGGCGGCGTGCTCGGCTCGATCGGCGCGGTCATAACGGCGACGCTCGCGATCGTGCTCAACAGCCTCACGATCCTCAAGCTCGAGGGACGCGAGGTCACCTTGCCCGCTCGCCTGCGCACGCGACTGCTGCGCTGGCCCCGCCTGCCAAGATTGCCGCTGTTCGTCCGCTGAACGTCAGCGCTGCGCGCGGTGCGCGCTCAGCGTCGTCGCCGTCGCCGTTGCCGCAGCAGGCCGCGCAGCGGCAACGTCAGCGCGAGCACGGTGTAGACCGCGGCCAGTGAACGCGGTCTCACGCGCGCTTCCCAGCCGGGCGTCAGCCGCTTCGGCACGAGGTGGTAATCGGTGACGTACGCCGCGGCTGCGACCGCGACGCCGCCGAGCAGGGCCGTGGCCACATCACCACGGTCGGCCGCGCGACCGAAGAACCGCTCGTAGAACGTCGCCCAGAACACGCAGGCGCCCGCGTGCAATGCCGTGCCCGGCACCGTGTGGCGGACGTCGACATTGCCCGCCGTGCCGGCCGATTCTCCCCAGACGATGTGGCTGGTCGCGTTGATCGGCGCGACGGCATTGCCGCTGTCACGCTTGCCGGCCATCGCCACGCACATCGCCGTCGCACCCGCGGCGATCGCGCCCGAACGTGTCGCACTGCGAGCCGCCGCGGGCCAGTTCTTGCCGCTCTCTGCAAGACGCGATCTGGAATTCAGCATGGGTCCTGGGTCTCCACGTTGAACGGCACCGCGACCGGCACGCGGAAGGGCCCGTAGAACACCGGCAGTGGGCCGGGGGACGTGACGTTGATGCACGTGGTGGTCCCCGGCTGCGGCGTGAAGTTCACGCCGTCCGCTCCATTTCCCCGCGTGCCGAACGCGAGCACGATGAGGCTCGGGTCCGTCGCGTAGTCGAGCGTGTCGAGCGAGTCGAGGCCGACACCCTTGACGCTGCTGAACGCCGCGCTCGAGTCGACCGTCGCGCCGAAGGCGACGTGGCCGCCGGCCGCGACTGTCTTGAGGCGCCATTCGCCGCTCGGGCAGTCGCGCCACAGGAACACACCCGAGTCGACCGCACCGTTCAGCGGTGGCGCGCCGCACTGATACGCGCGGGCGACACCCGGCGTGATCGTGGTCAGGCCGCCGCCTTCGTTGAGGCGGTACAGGCGGTCGACCGGCACGCTGACGATCTGTTCGACGACACCGCTCGGCCATTCGACGCGCAGGTCCACCGTCGTCGCCGAGCCCACGCCGAAGTGCAGTCGCTTCATGTCCTGGGCCCAGCGGTGATAGGCGCCGTTCTGCACGCGCATCTGCGTGACGCCGTTGGCAGTGATGTACAGCCGTGCGCCGACCGCTTCGCGCGCCGTGTATTTGGCGGCGAGGTCCACCTGGATCCAGTGATTGCCGTTGCCGGTGGCGTTGCGGAACAGCTTGCTCTCGCCGCCGTACCGCAACGGCCGCAGGTTGAAGCCGTTGGTGACGAACAGGTCGAGGAAGCCGTCGAGGTCGTAGTCCGCGCTCACCACGGTGTCCGCGGTCCCGGCGCCCGTCGCGACGGCGGTGCCGACGGGCCCGACGGCGCCCCCGGCCGACGTGACCGCGCGGAACGTGCCGTCGCCGAGGTTCTCGTAGAGCACGTTGCTGGTGTTCGCGGCGCCCGTGCGGCAGGCGACGTAGAGGTCGAGGTCCATGTCGTTGTCGAAGTCGCCGGCCGTCACGCTTCCGCATTGCAGCGGCGTGGCGAGCCCCGCCGCGGCCGTGCCGTCGACGAAGCCTTCCGGCAGGTTCAGCAGCAGCGTCGGCACGGCCGCCTTGTCCGAGGGCCAGCGGCCGGTCGCGGTCAGTTGCGAAACGGGCGCCGTCGAACTGACCTGCAGGTAAGCCTCGCTGAAGATGTTCGGGCTCGTCGGCGTCAGCTTGGTCTGGATCACCATGGTCCATTGCTGCAACGTCGGGTTGTAACCGATGTGCATCTCCGGCAATGCGGTCGTCGCCGTCGCTGGGGCCGGCACGCCGTGCACGCTGGTGTCGGCGGGATCGAGCACGATCGGCAGGCTCGTGGGACTGCGGCCGCTCGCGCCGATCTTGATCTTGCTCAGGTCGGTCTCCGTCTTTTCGCTGCGCTTGCTCCAGTCGAGCGTCAGCGTGACGACGCCGGGCGAGACGAACTTCACGCCCTTGGTGCCGCCGGTCAGGTTGGCCTCGAACGACGCGCCGCTGGCGCGGTCGACGGTCGTCGGGCGCAGTTGCACGCCGCCGAGCAGGAACATGTCCATGCGTCCGTCGTTGTTGAAGTCGCCGAGGATCGAGTCGGCGACGCGCGGCACGATCGGGAACGCGCCGGAGGGCCGGGTGCTGTCGAACACGGTCCGCCACGGGAGGGGCGCGGTGTCGTAGATCTTCTGCGGGAACTGCGTCTCGTCGGCGCAGACGAAGTCGAGGCGTCCGTCACCCGTCACGTCGAGCAGCTGGGCATAGTGGAAGCGCTTGCAGAGCAGTTGCGCTTCACCCGTCGCCTCGCGGAACGTGCCGCCGGCCTCCTGCTTGTACAGCCGGGCGATGCCGGCGTACTGCGTCATCACGTAGTCGAGCAGGCCGTCGCCGTCATAATCGAGCCAGACCGGCAGACGCCCGCCGACCGTGATGTCGGTGGTCCCGCGTTGCACCGTCTGGTCGACCAGCCGGCCGTACTCGTTGACGAGGAACTGGCTCGGGTTGCCCTGGCCGGCGCTCACGAGCAGGTCCTGGTCGCCGTCGTTGTCGAAGTCGACCCACGCGGCACCGTGCGT
>Ga0065704_10000773_pt1 | contig 13039 bp, 12 predicted proteins | sample SwiRhicommuniRL2_FD_59091 | JGI IMG/M metagenome (GOLD analysis project Ga0065704, IMG submission 59091) | Switchgrass rhizosphere bacterial communities from Rose Lake, Michigan, USA - RL2 v2 (version 2) | ecosystem: Host-associated > Plants > Roots > Rhizosphere > Soil | place: East Lansing, MI
AGGCACGGGCCGAGTTCCCCGATGGTGTTTTCTTTGTCGCGCTGGCTCCGCTGGACCAGCCATCCCTGATACCTTCTGCCATTTCACAAGCGCTTGGATATATTGAAAAGAATAACCTGTCTCCCCAGGAACGTCTCATCGAAGGCATCGCAAACAAGCGGATACTGCTTGTGCTGGATAACTGCGAGCACCTGATCGAAGATGTAGCTCGGCTCGCCTCTTCCCTCCTTTCGGCCTGCTCCCACTTAACAATCCTCACCACCAGCCGCGAAGCGCTAGGAATCCCTGGTGAATGGCTTTATTCGGTACCTGTACTGGACCTGCCNAAAAAGAACTCTGTCGTTGACATGGAAACNATTTCGGAGTTCCCAGCTNTGGTGCTGTTTGCAGAGCGCGCCCGCGCAGTTCGTTCCGATTTCGCACTGAACGCCGAAAACATCCGGGCCGTCGCNGTCATTTGCTCACAGCTCGAAGGATTGCCATTAGCCATCGAACTGATCGCCGCGCGCGTCAAGACGTTATCCATAGAGCAAATCGCCGCACGGCTCGATGACCGTTTCGCATTGTTAACAAGCGGTAGTCGAATTGCACCCTCACGACAACAAACATTGCGCGCGACTCTGGATTGGAGCTATGAGCTGCTGACAGAAACGGAAAGAGAACTTTTTCGACAGCTTTCAGTTTTTGTGGGTGGTTTTACATTGGATGCGCTCGAATCGGTGGCGCTTCTGGATTCAACTCAATCGATTCTCGATGCGCTTTCACGCCTCGTGGACAAATCACTGCTGCTGGTCGAACAGCAAGATCAACCGCGTTACCGGTTTCTGGAGCCGATCCGTCAGTATGCCAGAGATAAACTGAATGAGAGCAGAGAATCGAACTTGATTCAAGATCGTCATCTTAATTACTACCTGCGCGTCGCGGAGGAGGCAGAGCCGTACTTATTTCGCGCTGGGCAACAGGACTGGAAGAATCGATTGGAGTTGGACCATGATAACTTGCGGGTCGCCTTGGCATGGTCGCTGGAAAGCAATCAAATCGAGGCGGGGCTGAAATTGGCCGGGGCGCTGGCATGGTTCTGGCACAGTAAAGGTCATTTAAGCGAAGGCAACCTATGGCTGGAGAAAATCCTTGCATCTGGGATCGGCACCCAGGGCAAGGAGCGAGCGAAAGCGCTGCGCGCATCCTCCATCCTATCAACGGATACAGGCGATTACATTCGAGCCAGAGCCTTTGCCGAATCAAGCATTAAGTTATATCGAGAAATTGGAGACAACCGAGGCGCAGGCTTGGTGCTTGTTGACCTGGGCGGGAGCCTTCACCGTGACGGCAGGGAAGAGGAGGCAATCGAGTCGCTCGAAGAGAGTTTGCGCCTGCTTCGGGCAACTGGCGAGCGCTGGGAGATCGCCTACGCACTCGTCTGGTTGGGCGATGCGTGGTTCAGGATGGGAGATATTGAGCGCGCCGCCACCAACTGGGAAGAGAGTCTGCGCCTCACCCAGGAGTTGGGGGATCACTTTGTGATGGCCTGGTCGCTTGGCGGCTTGGCGGATGTGACGCGTGTGCGCGGTGATTACAAGCGTGCAACAGGAATGTTTAAAGAATCCTTGTCCCTGTATCAGAGTTCAGGAGATAAGCACGGCCCACCGTACTCGCTGGAAGCGCTGGGATTGGTTGCCGCGGCGCTAGGGAATGCTAAGCGAGCGGCGCGTCTTTGGGGTGCCGCATCCGCCTGGCGCGAAGCGATCAACGAGCCGCTCCCCCCGCCCTATCAGAGGGACTATGCCGCATCTATTACCCAGGCGCGTACTCAACTTGGAGAGGAAGTTTATGCAGCCGCATGGTCGGAGGGCCGCGCGATGTCACCCGAACAGGCTATCGCCCTGGCGTTCGAGGAATAAATGTCTCCTGATCAATATAAATTTCAAATGGCAAGCCAAGATTTCCAATCGGCACGGCAGAGGCTTAGGTGAAAAACAGGGCAAGCTGTAGAGCCCGCCCCGCGCTGGGGCAGGCAATTTGTATATTTCTGGTTGGCTGGAAAATAGCACATCAGCTAGGGATAAGGTTGCCCCCAAAACAAACCTTGCGGTTAGTTCTGCCAAGCTTACCTGTTGTTTAGTTTATGAATGCAAAATCAGGATTTTGACCTTCGTATATTTGGTGATTTGCTAAATACTGGGGAAACATCAATAGAAAAGTGTATGGCTTTTTGTACACGTCTTGAACGAAGCAGAGATACGAACCAAGTGAATATTCAATTTTATGAAGGAAAAAATGTGCGGCAAGATCTCGATGAAGTGGTACGAAACCTTTGCTGACGAAACCAACTTGACCAAAAAACTTTGACGAACTCAGAACATAGGATGCAAGGTTGAATTAGAAGATTTGCAGGACAATGTAGACTTTCACGCCTGAAGCATTTGCAGCGCAATTGCGGACGAGCCAGAGACAAAGCCCATTCAGGACAAAGCACATGCCGCGTTCGTTGCGGGGTGTGCGTGGATGCACAGACCTCACGACCGGAAGAAAACAACAAGAACTTGAAATTTACTTGTTGAAAACCAAAACCCAAAAGGCAAAATTGAGAAGAGGACACTGCAAAAAAGGTAACCTAAACCCTGAAGATGAATTTGTGTGCCTAACGGTGTGCGTTTGCGTTAGCACCCCTGCGCAGCGCCCTGTGGGTGTGGGTATGCCCCTTCAGGGGTATTGCGTAGCACCCTGTAAAGGGCTGGTGGGTGGGACGAGACAACGCCATTTTGACGGAACCAACTCCAAGCCACGTAAAGTGCTTGACTGCCCGAAGGGCGTGCGCAGACTCCCACCACCATGGCCCCGACGTACGTTGTCGGGGATCGGATGCACGCTGTGTTACGTCCCTTTTTGGCCTTTTTCCTGCTCATCCCTTGACACAGCTGTTAATCGGTAGCCCGCACTTCTTAATAACTGAAGAGTCTGACAATAGCAAGAATAGCAAATGCTACAGCCCCAAGCGCAAAAGCGAACAAGGCGCGTGTCATGACATCATATCGTCTTTTCAGAAGACGTGAAAGGTTGTGCGCTTCCGATAGGAGCTGTTCAAAGATCTCCTGTTCCGTTAGCGCACTTATTTCCTGTCGATACTCATTCTTCTTCAGGTCTGCAATCCTTATGGACAAATACAAATTGTGCTCAATTTTGGGGTCTTTGGGTACATCCATTATTCGACTTCGGCGTCTTTGACTTAAGAATGGAACCAGGAGTTGAACACTCCAGTAAGTGGAAAATATGACGGATACTAATGACACTAAAGTTATCGCAAGCTGAAACCAATCAAGAGAATTATTTGGTGTGGGCTTGCGAAGGCCAATACCGATAATTACGCTCAACAGAATGGCATCAGATGCGATAAGGGCTCCGAATCTAGTCTCAAGCGATTCGCGCTTCCGTTCCGCTGCTTCTATTACCATTTTCAGGAACTCAATTCTCTTTTCGAGTGGCGCTGGTCGACTTCGCTTAACCATGTACACCTCTTCGGTTTGCCTTGAACAACTCTCGTCTACAAAGTCCATCGCAGCGGGCTAACGGTTTGCGTTCGCGAAGCATGGCGCTGGGGCGGGTGTGGACAAGATTTGGGAGCAGGAAAAACTCGAAGCCAGAAACATGCCTGCCGTAGGTGCCGCACGCTGTTTCTACAGGCGGCAGTCCCCAGGGTCCAGTGCATTACACTTGCCCTGGGGCAGTGCCAGGGTTATCCCGATGCTCTTACGGGACGCTGTGTTAGGCGGCGTAATAAAGAGTACCTTTCACTGCACATCTGATGCCCACTTAGAAAAAAATTCCCTTTGTCCATATGGACAATAGCACAATAAAGTCCGCAATTATATGCAGAGCCGTAGAAAGCTGTTTGTTAAATGGTTTGGTTATCTTGAAAAACTCACCGAATTTTTCTGATCGAAACTCGATCTCATTGCCAGCAGATGCTAATTCATCTAAAGCACCAAGAAGCAACCCATAGGTGCTCCTTATAAGTGTTATGCTTATCAGAATAAAGAAGAGATAAACAGCCGAAAGAATGAGCTTCTTCTGCCAGCTCCAAGGATTGTTCGAGCCACCTAAAAGCCATCCTATCATTGCGACATTAAAGACCACATAAAAGTTCCATTGGAAATTTAAGTAGTCCGTCAGCTTGAATACAATACTTAGAACGTCTTTCAGTTCAATGGTTTTACGCGATGGGTTTTCCAATTTATCCTCCTGATACTTCTGCCAATAAGTAAGCCGTCTAGCGGCTTGTGTTATGCCCCTGCGGGGTATTGGGTTAGCACCCTGATGATGGCTGGTGGACGGGACAACGCCGCTTTGCCGGAACCAACTTCGAGCCAAGGAAACTGCCTGACTGCCCGAAGGGCGTGCGCAGAGTCCCACCATCATGACCCAAGTGCTCATACGGGGTCGGGTGCAGCACGCTTTGTCAGCCTACTCTTTTCGGAATAATAGTGCTCCATCCATAATCTAATAAACTGCCATCGACTCTTATATGCCGATGGATATTATTCTCAGATACTTTCTTCAACATAGTAAATTTGATTACCTTCTAATGCTAAATAATGGAAATGATCGACGGAGACAAATATCCCCGTTTCATTTTTTCTTCTCAATATGCTATCGAAAGGTTTTCCCTCGTTTCCATCCATAATCACAATATTCTTATTGCCGACCGTTGCCCCGTAGATCACATGCTGACTATTTGGACTAAAGATGGGAATCCCAATTCCATGGTAAGGCTTGCCATCTTTTCCATCGATTACAACAACTATCTTTTCATTGAACAACTTTCGGGTTCGAGCAACGTAGGCGATTCGGTTGCTATCTGGGCTGAAAATGAGCGAACCAGGCAAAACCCCGTCATACAGTTTCCCCTCTTCACGGTCCGCTACGACAAGGTACTTGCTACCTGATTGGGCAACATAAGCTATATGTTGACTATCCGGACTAAAGACAATATTTCCTACGTGTTTCCAATATTTCTCCTTATTCTCGTCAATTGCCATATACCAGTTATTGCCTAATTGAGCACCATAAGCGACTCGCTGACTATCTGGGCTAAATATAGGAGAACCACCTGCAGTGCCATCGTACTGTTCGGATTCTTTTCCATCCACGACAACAAGTTGCTTTTTACCAACATTAGCTACATAAGCTACTCGACGGCTGTTTGGGCTGAAAATGAGAGTGCCTTGCAAGATGCCGTCGTATTGTTTCTCCTCTTTGTTGTCTGTAATCACCAATTGCTTGGAACCGATACGTGCAACGTAAGCTGCATGCTGGCTATCGGGGCTGAAAGTTAGAGACCCGCTTCCAAGATCGTCGTATCCTTGCCATTCTCTCCCGTCCACAACCACGAATACCTTATTACCACGTTGAGCCCCATAAGTTATGTGTTGACTATCAGGACTGAAAATTATAGAAGCTCCTTCTCGTATACCATCAAAAGATTGACTTTCCTTGTCGTCCACAACAGCAATTACTCCATTCCTGTGTTTGGCTACATAACCAAAGTGTTGACTGTCGGGGCTGAAGACGAGAGATGCTGCTGCTATACCTTCATATAGCTTTCCCTCTTTTCCATCAAGGACTACACGCGGCATATCCCCTAGGTGCGCCATATAAGCTAGATGCTGACCATCTGGGCTAAACAAAAGAGATGCGGGGTCAACGCTGTCATACGGTTTTCCCTCTTTTCCATCCGTAAACACACGTGCTTTCTCTTTTTCTGTCACGACATAGGCTATCTTTCGCCAGTCCGGACTATTTGTGAATGCTGTAATAGTTGGTGAGAGTAAATCAATTTCAGCAATAAGTTTTTCTGACATGTTTCCCATCTCCTTATTCTGTCTTAATAAAATTAGCACCAAGCGAATTTTTAATAATAAGTAGGCTAATGGCTTGCATAAGCCCCGCATGCCCTCTGCGGGGTACTCGCTGGTGTGTCTCGACACAGCTACACTAGTCGACAACCAGCGGGACGAGACAACGCTGCTTTGCCGGAACCAACCTCGAGTCACGCAAACTGCCTGACTGCCTGCAGGTCGTACGCAGCTTGCTGGGGTGCACGCAGTCCCCTGCGAAGCGCCCTTGCGTAGCACCCTGCTAAGATAAGGGTACGGGCGTTCCCGAGCGCAGCGAGCGGGGCTGTGTGGGGCAGATTTTGACGAATATACCTTGTTGGATTTGATTCATGAGGCTGGTTTATCAGTTTCATTCAACAAGGCTTTCATTATATTAGCACCATTCCCGAATATCGCTGATGCCATTTGATCATTGCCTATTGTTTTGATTGAGGAATTCCCGAAATATAATCCATCTGACACCAGAAATGAAATTCTAATAACACCACCTTTTGGTCTAGGCAATCTTTCCTTTTCCCACGGTTCAAGGACATTGCAGACTTGAATTGCTACTGAATTGGCTTTTTGAATGCAATTATCAACAATGGTCTTGCCACCCTCGTATATTATCGCTCTGCCAGAAAAATTATAATATCGTGCCGTTAGGTCAGAATAATAAGAAAGAACATCATATCCACCCTCTACTGGCACCTCCATAATTGTTCCAAAATATATTTTCTTACTAATTTTAAGTCCAAATTGTAGCGCAGTATATAATGCAAGAAATCTAATTCTGGATTCTATGGAATCATCATTTGCGATGCTGTCCAGTTCATTAATTGTTGGTGTTCTATCTTCATATATCCATGAAATTGCTTTATGATCCTTCATGTCTATAAAATCATCTGGATCGTCCGCAAATAGACTATTATATAGATCCTCATCCAATGCGGCAGTGTCACTCTTCCCTTTGCGCTTAAATATATTCCACATCCTGATTAATTCTCCTTGTTATGACATCTGCCCAACGGGGCGTGCGCAGAGTCCCACTATCACGACTCTGGTGCTCGCCCGAAGGGAGGGATCGGGTGCACACTGTGTTGGGCAGCTGCTTGAAGACATCACAGCATTACTATTGTACTTGCGTGTTTTTGCGGCTTGTATTGATTTTATTTCTTACTCCAAGTAATTTCCTTGCTTTCATCTTGATTGATGCGGACATAACCAAACGGCTTGATTTTGGCCTCGATTTGTTTTATTAACTCATCACTTGGATGAGTAAAACCTTCATAGTTTAGTTTTAGAGTATTTCCTCCCATGACAAACCCGAAATATTTCAGCATACGAGCAGCAATTATCTTATTTTCCTCGATTGGGATTTTGCCTGAACTGTCTCCAAACCCATCTATGTAAATTCTAAATCCTTTCTTCATATCTGCCCAAGTGACTCCCACGAACAATTCTTTCCCGTTGCCTTTGTAAAGCCAACTCTCATACTTGCTTCCTGGGACCTCGTCAATTTGGCAATTTTCCTCTTCTTTCTGCCACTTGACCTTTCTAAGTTCCAGCTGACGCTGTGAGTTTTTCAGCAGGATTACAAGAGAAATAACTAACAGAACAAGGATTAGAATTATCCATAGAATAGTGTTCATTTCATCACTCCTCTCGCTGCCCAACGGTTTGCGTTACCCGCAAGTGGGCGGGACGAGACAACGCCATTTTGACGGAACTAGCTTCAAGCTACGCAACATGCCCAAAAACGCGGCGACTCCCACCCGTAGGGTGCACGCTGTGTTGGGCGCAGCTTGAGTTGCACGTACGTTTTTATTCGCTTCCCACCCATTGTGCCTGCGGATCAACTTTTTCTTCTCCTGAGCGATCAGCTCCTTTTTGGTTGACGGGCTGGATGATTCGCATTTTTTGCTCGTTGGAGGAAATACACCCTGTGGCATGTCTGATATCGCTGGATTTTATACTTTCAAATTGAGTTGACGAAGGAGCCCTTTCAACTTCTTGATGGACGCATTATAGCGTTGGAGAGCCCTGGACAGATCCTTAACGGACTGACGGGCGGCAGCCTTGTTAACCACATTCCCTTGTGCGTCAAAGCCATTGTGGCTCATGACGATGGAAGGCACTGACGCCCAGGCCGCATTGGATATTGCGAGATCCTTCTGGAGTTCAGCCTTTTTGGATTTGGATGCCGTTGAATTATTAGTCGTCCATTCGACCCAGCGGGGGGCGCTGTTATGAATTTGAGATTGGCGCTTGTAGAGGACAACCAGCTTTGCCCATTTTGCCTCCAATCCCCGGTTATTATCTTTCGCTGCGGCAACTGCCGTTGGAAAAGAGGCAAGCAGCAGAGTGACCAGGACAGCCAACGAAATCACTCTTGTTGCGACAGATGTTTTGAACATAGCAACCTCCTTTCATAATTACTATTTGTTGAGCAGGTCTGCCTTTACATAATAGCATCAAAATCAGTGCAAATGTTAAAAGAGTGTATGATTTATAAGCGAACGATGACTACCTTTGCAAAGGTTAGTTCTGCCCAGTCCCGCGCTGCAGCCTGTCGATGCTGAACTGGCGCTCGGCCTCAGGCTCGTTTGACCTTCAGGTCGTCAAATCTCTGTCTTCCATTTCCCAGGCGTGGTCCATGGTGTGAAAGGCGGTGTGCCGAATCAGGAACCGCAGCGGCCATTTCGCCATCTTGCCGGCCAACTTGCCCTGTGAGTGATAGTCCCGTATTGCGTGGCAATAGGCATCGCGATGCGCTTTCAGCCCCTTGCCAGTCAGCATCGCATCGTCGGGGGTGAGCACACCGACCATCTTCGCCCAGTCGATCTCTGTGGCAACCGTATGACGGACGATCTGGTCCCGATCCCGCCCTCCGCCGCGCGGACCCCGCTGCAACTCCGCCGACACGCGCCCACGCACATCGTCGAAAAACGCCCAGCACGCCAGCATCAGCCTCAGTTCACGCTCCAAAGCTTCGCCCGACATGGCTTGCTGGTCGATGCCCGAAAACGCGAACGAGATCCCCCAGAAGTCGGTTGAGCCCGTGCCCGGATAGCGCTCGACCACGTCGACGACGGGTATGGTCGCCAACGCGGCCTCCGTCCCGGCCAGCTTCGTCACCGCTGCATAACGTGGAACGTAGGAGAGTAAGCGTTCGATCGCAGCCTCTTCGGTCTTGGCCCCGCGCTCGAGACCGGGCCAGTCCACTGCCACCGCTACCACCTTCTTGCCCTTCGGTCCCATTTCCAGCGTCACTCGAATATGGTTAGTCATAGCTCCTCCTATCACACTAGTTCCTGCACCGCACACCCTGGAGGCAGCGCGCTGGTTGCAATTCTATCCCACCAGCCTGTTCGGCGACCCGCGCCGTCGTTTTAGGTTGCCTATCATATACGCCGACCACACCGGCACGACGAGCCTTCCAGAATCGCGATCCGCCACATCTCAATCGAGAAAAGGAAGGTCAATCACCTTTCTTCGCGTGCGCCCTGGAATGATGGCAGGCGATCATTTTCCACGAGAGAACGTCCTGCTGTCTACACTGGGGGAGATCAAAAAGCTGCGGTTTTTGAGGAAAATGACGCATTTTCACAATTTTTGGGTGACGTTCTGAGAACGCTTTGTTGGGCGGTTGTGAGCCTCAATCTTTGCTGTAAAGAAGCGGCGTCTGTTATGGATCGCGAAGATCAGGAATCCACACTGGCAAAGAAGTTGATGATGTTCCCATCCGGGTCACGGAACCAAACGGAACGCCTGCCCCAGGTTTGGGTGGTTGGTGGCTTGACGAAGATGACGTCCAGTGTCTTCAGCCGTTCAAACTCCCTATCCACATCATCGACTTCAAACTCAAGTGTATATCGTCCATACCCTGAATCCTGCATCGAGCCAGGTGCCATACGTTCCATGCCTTCCTCAGTGAAGATCGACAAGGCTGCTCCCTGAGTGGATAGCCTCGTAAAGGTGTCATCCCCTTCGGCCTCTACTTGTAGAATCGCTGCATAGAATCTGCGTATCCGTAGCACATCTCTTGTCACAAGGCAAATACCATTGAACCTCATCTTTACCTTCCTACTAGAAGACATCGCTTCATCTTACTAAGAACATTTCTTCGAGCCGGTCAATGCAATGGTGATATCTTCGCCCGCCTAAGACCAGGCCCACCAGTCGGGTCTGCACCCTGGAATGATGGCGGGCGATCATTTTCCACAAAAGAACGTCCTGCTGTTACACAGAGTGAGATCAAAAAGCGGCTGTTTTTGAGAGAGATGACGCAAGTTTCACAATTTTTGGGTGACGTTCTGAGAACGCTTTGTTGGGCGGCTGTTATGCTTTAGACCTTTTCACCTCGAGTCTTTCCGTCAATATAGCCTTCATTTCCATCAGAGTCGCGAATTCTTGCCCAGTTTTGGTCATGATTGCCAAAAGGAATAACGTCATAAATTGTATTCTTTCTCATATGCGTTACAACAGCAGAATTTGTAGAAGGCTCTGAAAAGATGGCAACTTCTTTTTCAAAGAGTTTTAGGCGTAGAGCGAAATTGATTGTAGTCTCACCCCGTATGTAGCCCCATTGACCGCTGGGAAGGCTGGCTGTAATCCATTTCATTCCATCGACGTCTTTTACGACACCTAACTCAAGTTGACTTCCAGCCGCCAGTTCAACAAGCGGTGTTGAATTCACATCTGGTTTCGTATATATCTTTGTCGGTTCGCTTGTGGCACACGGCTTGAAAAATGAAGCGTTGATCTGGAATTGAAGCTTTCCCCAATTGTTTAGAAACAGGATGTTATGGTAAGAATTGTTGAGATTGGCTAGAACATGGTTTCCTTTAGAGATTGCCAGTTCTCGTACTTCAACCTCACTGGTATAAAATCCAGTAAAAGTAAAAATAGAGAATCGTATATTGCCGCTGACTGGCAAGGGACAGGTAGTCGTCGGTGTAAGGCTGGAAAAACATGCTTCTGCGTTAAGTAGGAGATGACGTACCAGATCCGCCACGATTGGATCCTCACGAATGGGGCTTTCCCCCGTGAATTGAAAAATTCGTATTTGCGCGCTGGCTGTTACCCATACGCTTTGGATGTGTTTGCCGAAATTCTCATCAATGAGAACTCCCCATACATCTGGATTTTTGCCAGAAGATTGAATGTTGAATTGGCTTGCACTTGACATTAAGATTGAATTTCTTAGTTTTATGTACTGTTCTGAAGGCTCAGGAGACGACTTGTCTTTTTTAGAGAAGAAGGAAAACATGGGTTACTCCTTTTGGCAACACCGATCAACATAAGTATACAATCTTGCCGCCCAACTCCTTATTAGACGGCGCTTGTCTCACTACCCACAGGGCGATTAATATCCAGACTATCCAAATGGGATTTCATTCCTACACTTAACTTGTGCGGGGGATACGGAACGTTTCCGTTTAACTACCTTTATATCAATCTGTGCAGCAAATAGTATAGACGCCCAAACTTCAAAAATCAATAGCCAGTCCATACCAAACGAGCGGCTTTGTAACTCCGATCGTCATCGACATATAAAAATTGCACGGCTGAGTTTCAATTCAGCCGTGCAATCAAAGGACCTCATCCGGCGCAAACCGCCCACTTTAGCCGATCGGCTCCGAAACTTTCTGCAAGACTTCGGCGGATGTGTCAGGCTGACTATTCAAAGCCAGGTCGCCTAACGAGACGACACCTACCGGGCGTTTATCAGGACGGCCCAGGACCACCAGTCTGCGGATCTGGCTCTCTTCCATCAGCCTGGCAGCCTCCTTCACATCCTGATCCTCAAAGCAATGGATGACGGGAGAGGTCATCAACTCGCGGCCCAGCATGGCATTCGAATTCATGCCTTGGGCAACCCCACGCAACACAAGGTCACGATCGGTAATGACACCCACCAACTGGTCAGCCTCCATCACGGGCAGGAACCCGATGTCATGGCTGCTCATTTTTTGAGCTGCTGCCTGCAAAGAGTCGTCCGGGTGAATCACCTGGACCTCCCTGGTCATAATGTCTTTCACTTTCATAGGGTGCTCCTTTCTTTAACACGATCTTCCAAATCATTCACACTAGGCCGGCTATCTTGTTCCCACATGCCGCCTCTTTTCTAGGTCTTGCTGTGTCGAGCGGCTTGCGCCTTCTTGATGTTCTCGCGGCGGGCCCGCGTTTGAGCGGAGGTAGGCTTCGCACGCTCAGGCACATTCGGTCGGTCTTTGGCTTTAAAGCGGTCACCACTCACATGGACTGGCTGCGAGCCCAGCTTTTTGAGCAAGTCTTTGGCATCTTTTGCATCCGGGACGAGTTTGCCACCTGCCACGTGAGCATCCTCCTTGTTGATCAGCCAGGTGGCTGTAGACCATGAGCCGCTGGGACGTTTGCCTGCCACCCGTTGCAGGTGACCCTGTTCGCCGACATCCTGGGTGCGGAACGTGGTGAACTCAGCCTTCGGGCGCACTTCCACGTGATAGTAATTGCCTCTGCCAGTGGTACCCGGCTTCTTTCGTCCACGGCCCTCGGGTTGTGAAGCTGCATGCTCACGGTGAGACACGCCAAGCGTCTTCCAGCGTGACTGCGCTTTTTTGATATTTCGTTTGGCTGCCTGGGTCTGTTTCCTTGTCACCATAGGAACCTCCTTTGGTCTATGGAACGAAAACTCATACATACCCCCGGGTTAATTTCTAACGACGATCGAGCGCGCGTGTTATGCCTCCCGACTGGGATAGTTTCAGCTTGCCACGTAAAATGGAAACAGCCCGAACTCCTCGAAGAAGTCCGAGCCGTATCACAAAAAATTTCATCCTAGGGAGGTTTTTGCGTAATGTCCCGCCGAGTTTGTAGGCCACACCGGAGGCGAACCGGTCAAACTCCCGTTTCCAGTGGGATGCACAACCCCTGTGCTAGGTGGCCTATGTATACACAAGACGACGGATCATCCCAGAAGAACATTGCGAATAAATTACAACCGATAAAAACGGAGCTGTCCTCATCACCCTCATCAGGGCGCTACGCAGGGGCGCTTCGCACAGCATTAGCCTGACCCACATAAAATCTATTCCATTAGGCTCATGGTGCAAAAAACTGTTTGGGAGAGCAACTAGGCTATTAGGCTATCATTCCGTACCCGCCTTTGATCCGCTTGCGCA
>Ga0065704_10071120_pt1 | contig 13035 bp, 18 predicted proteins | sample SwiRhicommuniRL2_FD_59091 | JGI IMG/M metagenome (GOLD analysis project Ga0065704, IMG submission 59091) | Switchgrass rhizosphere bacterial communities from Rose Lake, Michigan, USA - RL2 v2 (version 2) | ecosystem: Host-associated > Plants > Roots > Rhizosphere > Soil | place: East Lansing, MI
TTAGGCTTCTCGGAACCGCCCTTGGCGCCATAAACATCGATCTTGCGTGCTGCGCCCATGCTTTTCTCCAGGCATAAAAAAACCGCCTCTTGGGCGGCTTCAGTTTTTCGGCTGTTGGCTACATCTGGTCTTCGGCGTAAATAGCGGCACTGATGATCGCGCCACCCCAGCGCCGGCGGCCGGCACATAGCGAGACAGGATTGCCGGAGGCCGTGGTGTTCTTTGCGCTGCCAAAGGCGTAGCCGGGCGTGTTCTCGGGGGCCGCGCTGGTCTTGAGGCCGCCGGCCTGCGGGCTGAGCATCTGGATAACACCGCCCAGCACCATCGACCCACCCATCATGATCAAAGCTGAACCGAAGGGTGCGCCGGCGCCGAAGGTGCCACCGGTAATGACAAGGCCGACAACAATCAGCACGGCGCCAATGATGGTCTGCAGCGCCCCGCCGCGCTTACTGCCGGTGACGATCGGGGCAATTCGAATATCGCCGCCACCCGCAAAACCGAGCTCCTTTTCTGCTAGGTTCGTCTTTCCGCGAAAAACGGCGAACTCGATCCCTTTGGATTTTGCGTTGGATAGGAAGCGCTCAAAGCCTGGAATTTGAACGCACAGAGCTTTCACCGCCTCGGCCGGAGACCTCACAGCCATTCGGAATGAGCGGCCAAACTGCCGAAGCTGACCGTAAAGTAGGATCGTGGTCATGGGCTGATAATTGATGGCTAGTGCCGCCATGTGCTTTTCTCCGGACAGTAAAAAGGCCCGCCGAGGCGAGCCTTGATTGAAAGTGGTTACTGCTACAGGCAGCCCTGCAGTGCGCCCAGTCTTTTGTTGGCAATCCAGTTGCCAACCACTACGTAATACTTTGCCTCAGATCCGGCGCCCTTTGGCTGTATATCAACAAAGTACTGCGAGCCCTCTGTGAATACCGTGTATCCGGAGTCTCTGCCCGGCTGAAGAGTTGCACCAGGTGTGCCGCCGAAGATCGACTGGTTCTGCCATTCGTACTGAACGCATTTCGCCAGTGCCGCGTCAGATTTCTTCGAGGTCAACACTTTGTAGGGTCCCGCCTGGCGAGCCTCGTTCATCGTTGGCGCCATGCACCCCGCCAGCATCGCCACCGCTACCGCCGCTATCAAAATCCGCATGCTGTACTCCTATTTACTCGATTACTGGCCGACACCCGCCTGATTAACAGTTCGGTTGAAGTCTAGAAGTGCCTGCCATGCATTCGGTTGGCATCCGAACATATTGTCGCACCAGAGCTTTGCGCCGATCTTGTACTTTCCAGACCCAAGAGCATCCTTTGAAACCTGTGCGGCCAGAGCAGGACTGTTTGGTATGGGATTGTAGGTGTCGAAATAATCAGCCCCATAGGTCTGAATCTTTGTGCCGGCATGACTCAAAACCCAGCTACGCGCTGCCGACCACATAACCTGGCACTGATTTTCGCTTGTACACACTGGCGTTGTTCGCTGGGCCTCCGATCGCCAAGCGTCAACCTCTTGCGTGTTAGCGCAGCCAGCCAAAAAAGCGAAACCCATCAAAACAGCTACCGTGCGCACCATCTTTCAACTCCTGTGATTTGTAGCGCACTCTAGCACTGCGCCATCACAAGATCGAACCGACCGGAAAACTCCTTAAAAGAATCCTGTCCGGGCATCCAGCGTGGATGGAATGCCAGTAACTGGCTGACTTGCTGCCGTAGTAGCTTTGTGCCTGATTTCTACACAGGGCAGGAAGGAAAATGGCGATCGTAACGGAACAAACGGCGAAGTACGTCTTCCATGAGACGCCAACTATTCTCGGCGGCGGCGACTGGAACGACCTACATCAGATTGGGAGCATAGTTCCAGCCTCGGGCATCTACCGATGCGAAGGCTGTGGCGATGAAATCACCTCGAACAAAGGTGACAAATTCCCGCCGCAAAACCACCACCAGCACCCTACCGTGTTCGGTCCTGAAGTGAAATGGCGGCTTATCGTCAAAACCCAAACAAAAGCGTAAAGGATTTCCCCAGTCCTACGCCTGCAAGCCCAAGGACCGGGAAAGCGCCAATATCGGCGCGGACAATGTAAGGAAAGTGAAGATGTCACCAGGTGAAGAAAGAAAGCTTATCGAGGTAGTGAATTCACACGCTGCAGACATTCAAGCCCTTCAAGCGGTAATTCTCGGTTTGGCTGCACAGCTTTATTCAGAACAAGGCGAGTCCGGACTTGACTACGCCAAAGAAAAAGCAATTGCAGCAGCTAATAACGTGGGCTCACCATTCGGGATTCGCCCAAATCGCAATTTGATCAACAACTTATTCGAGGTGGCAAAGAAGAGTTAAGTGATCTCAGGAAGGTTTAGCTCTTTTTCCAACCGTGAAAGCCGGCGCTCCAACAGGTCGGCGACCTCTTGTGACCTTTCCCCGAAGCCTTCTGGCAAGCCGAGTCCAAATCCGGCAAATCGCCCCGCATCAATGATTGCGTTAGTGATATAGGTTTCTCGACCATCAGTTTCACATGCCTGGCTCATATCTACTCCAGCGGCCCTGCCGCGTCATGGTTGTTTTGCATCTTTGTGCCTGAGGATCAGGCGCGTCCTGTCATGCCACGGGCCGCCGAAAACGATGATCTCGGACGGCCTGCCGTACAGGTGATGAAGAAGAAATGGGCCAGGCCCGAAGGCGCCCGACTCTTCACCAGGTAGATCTGGATCAGTGCCCAGGTAGATCCCGGCATGGTTCGGGTGAGCCGTCCGCCCGACGTACATGACGATCAGATCACCGCGCTGCGGCCGGTCGACGCGAACAAAGCCCGCTGCCTCGTAGTGCTGCTCGTACAGGCTCGCGTTCTCCGCACTCTCCCACCAGCCATCAGTGCGCTGGAAGGCTTCGAATTCCAGGCCCCACTCACGTTGATACCAGTCAGCGCAGACCTGCCAGCAGTCCCAGGCGCCGTGCACGAACGGCCGATTGAGCAGCGGCGTGCTGCCCGTGGGAGTGATCGTGCGCATGTCGCCCTCGGGCCAGGACAGAATGTGCCATGGCAAGGCCGTAGCCTCGCACATGGCCAAGTCATGAGGCGACGGCCTGCTGGTGGCGTCCGGGTGTGAGTGAACGATGCCGATCACTTCGCCCAAGTCTTCCGCCGAGGCGTAGTCCTCAGGATCGAGCCGGAACTCTTCGTTCGGCTCCGTGGCAATGTTCCGGCACGGGAAATACTTCTGCTTGCGGCCGATGGCCAGCAACAACCCACAGCACTCTTTCGGGTACTGAGCCGCCGCGTGCGCCTGGATGGCCGCGATTATGTGCTTACGCATGGTCAGCTCCGGGCTATGAGGGACACGGCGGGGAATCCACCGAAGGACAGTTCGTTGTTCTCGCCGAAGCGCAGCTTGCAGGACGACAGGCACCCCTTGCACTGGTCCAGGGCCGGGTCATCCGTGGGGTTGTCCTCGTCGTCGAACATGGCCGCGCCGGTGTAGCCGCAGTCCGGCCCCCGGTAACCATTGGTCATGGCCCAGTGGCAGAACGTGGTCATCTGCCGCCCGGGCAGGCCGTGGTTATCGATCTCGCCCGGGGAGGACAGGTCCCAGACCACGGTTTCCCCGTCCTCGCTGGTTTTCTGGTCGATGTACCAGATCTCCAGCGCCTCCTGGGTAGGGTCGGCGGTTGGGTTCCCCTCGGGGAAGTTAGCCGCATCGAGGTACTGCGCCAGGGTCTCTCGGACTGTCAGCTTGAACTTGAGCATGTCCTCGAAGGCCAGGCACAAAGCCGTAACCCGTCCATTCACGTTGCCCGCGGCGAACGTCGGCCGAGAGGCGGTGCCGTCGCTGCTCGAGGAGATGCCCTCAATCTGCACCGGCCAGGCCGCGTACTCCTGGCCCTGCCAGATAATCGACTTGGCGGGTAGATCATCTTCGGAGCCCTCGTAGGCCAGCAATTCCTCGGGCGTGTGCGGGATAGCGTGACCGTGGAAGCGAAGGTAATCGGCGCCGTATTCGGTACCGTCAATTTCGAACAGGCGAATCTCGCCGCCGGGCTCCAGTTTCTGGATGTCCGTGATCAGTGCCATGGGTGGTTATCTCAGGGATGAAAGGTTTGCTGGAAAGTCGCAGTGATGGCGTAGACCTGGCCGCCGCGGTGAATCGGCTTGTAGCCGTTGCACTTGTAGAGCCCAAGCTCACCCAGGGGCGGCTCCCAGAGGAAGCCCTTTGCCCCCTTGTGGCGGTCGAGGAAGTCCATGATGTCTTTGATGCGCCCTTTCAAGCCCGTAAAGGTCACCGGCCAGGATTGCGATCGGTTATTGAGCCCATCCTCGACCGACTGCTCGTAGCCATCGCCAAACTGCTTGGAGCGGACGCGCTGGGCAATATCGCCCTCCGCGCCCTTCTCTGTCGCCCAGGTGAATCGTTCGATAGCCATCATCGCCCCTTGATTGCGTTGTTGATCACTCCGCCCTGGCGCATGTCCCTGCTCCTCAGTTCCTGATATTTCTGCTCTACGAACGTCGCCAGCTCCTTGCCGAAGAGGTCATAGCCAGGCGCATCAGCCGAGGAGGTAGCGTTGCCGTCACCATCGATATGCACCTCGACATTGATCTGCGTTCCGCCAGCCCCACCGCCGCCCATGGCCATAACCCCCAGCTTGCCGCTCGACGTCCGGGCCAGGGGCATGATTGCCTCCTCACCAGCTTCACCCATGACTCCGGTTTTGCCATTGGCCATACCGAACGCCGTTGGCTTGCTAACGATGGAGTTCGTAAACGCACCGCCGTCGGCGAACATCTGTACACCGCCCGACCACGCGCCGCCCTTGGCTTGCGGGAAGTAGGTGTTGGAGTAGCCGGCCGATGACGCCCCGAGGTTCGACGACGTGGCACCGGCAGACCCGGCGGCCATGCCGTTGCCTCCACCAGCAGCGCTACCACCGAAGTAGCTCGCCGCCGCCCCAACCAGGCTACCCAGCAAAGCCGAACTGGCCTGGCGGGTAGCGATATGCGCCATGTCCGCCAGGATCGACTTGGCGAAGTCCGAGAACGACGCCTTACCGGTCATGGCAAAGTTGACGATGGAATCCTCCATGGAACTGAAGGCGTTGCCGAACAGGCTTTTGGTTTGCCCGGCGATGTTGCGCGCCGAATCCAGGTAGTTATCCCAGGCTGCCGTTGCGCCCTTCGTCCAATCGCCCTGGGCATTTTCCACATCCGCATAGTTCTGCCGGATCTGGTCCGTCGCGGCCTTGTTCGCGTCTGCGAGAGCCTGCGATTTGCGCTTAAACTCTTCCTCCGACATGTTCCGCGATGGGTCAGATTTCTGGTTGGCAAGCTCCAGCGACTGCTGAGCAAACCGGTCCTGCTGGCTGTTCAGTTCGCCGCTGAGCGCGTTCTGTCGATCGCCCTGCCCAACGCCGAGCACTGCGCGCTGGCCTGCCAGTTCCAAAGCCCGCTGTTGCTGCCCCAGCGCCTGCACGTACGTGCTGATCGCCCGCTCCTGCTTTGCCAGGCGCCCGGTTTCGTTGGTGGCGAGCACTTCAAGCTGACTGTCGGCATCCTTCTGCGCCTTGACCATTCCTGCGCGCGCGTCGGCGATCTTCTGGTCCAGCAGGATGCTTTGCGCAGCCGACGTGGACTTCTTGCCCTTGGCTGCCTCAAGCGCCGCAATTTCTGCTTCGTAGGCTGCCGTTGTCTGGTCGAGCTGATTCCCTATCAGCGCCTGGCGCCGCAGCAGATAGTCTTCCTCAGACAGCAGGCCAGCCTTCTGTGCCGCCTCCAGTTCCTTCTGGTAGTTTTTGTAGGTGTCGGTGATCGCTGCCAAGTCGTTCTTGGCGTTGTTGAAGCTGGTCAGATCAACTTGGGTGCCGGCGGTTTTCGGGTCCTTGTTTTTATCCTCAAGGCCTTTCAAAAGAATGTCGTACGCACCACCGGAAAACTTTTTGCCGTCGTAGCTCACACCGTCAAGCAGTGGCGACTTCTGCCCTGCCTTTTCTGCATTCTCGTAAAGCGCTTTGAACTGATTGTTCAGCTTCTCCAGTCCCGCTTTGCGCTTGTTCAGAGGGTTGACGTTGTCGAGTTGCGCATCCAGCGCTTTCTGAGCCTCGATTGCCTTCTGGTTTGCGTCGGCGTTCTCACCGGTGACAATTGCCAGGTTAGAGCTGGCAGTCTGTCTGGCCTTCAGGTCGGCAAGTTTTTTCTCAAGCGCCTCAGTTGAGTCGTCATGCTCACCGGCGCCCAGACCAAGAGCCGAGTTCAAGGAACTAAGACCGTTAGAGATGGCGCCCGCAATTCCGCCGCCCTTGCGGGTATCCAGAACGCGCTGGGTGATCTCGATCTGCTTGGCCAGGTCAGGGAATATCTCCGACCGGACTTCTGCGTACGCGCCTTTGATGGCGTTCTTGATCCTGTCCCAGTCGCGCTCTACGTCGGATAACGACTCGCGGTAAGTCTTCAGGCGCGTCAAGGCGGCCTGATTCAAATCTTCGCTGAGCACATCCAGGGCACGCTGGCTGTCGCCCTGGTCATCCAGCCCCTTGATCACCTGGTACTGCTCGAGGGTGATCAATCCGTACTGACTGCTGATCTTGCTGGCGGCTTCAGTTGCTGTATCGCCAGCGGTGGCAAAGGACTTGGCGAGTTCACCCGCCCCCTGACCGGTAACTTCACTGACTGCGGCTGCAGCTTCAGCCAGATTGCGCATCTGGGTACCGCTGGTGGCCGCGCCAGACGCAAGCGAAACAACGGCCTCTCGCGCACCGGACAGGTTACCGGTGACGCGCCCAGCGCCGTCGGCCATATCCTTCAGGCTGGCAATAGTTTGCCCCGCGCCGTTCGTACCCCCGCTTATTGCAGCATTGAACTCGCGCGCCTGTTTCATCGCGTCGAAGTAGGCATAGCCAAGCGAACCGATCACAGCGACCAGCAGGCCGGCAGGAAGCAGCATCCCTGCCAGGCTCTTCGCGGATTCACCGGCGCCAGCACCCAACTGAGCGATCGCGCGCGCCCCACTGCCCAGATCGCCTGCCTGGATCGCGTTAGCCAGTTGCATGACGTTTTCTTGGGCTTGGCGGGTACCGAGCTTCAGTTTGTCGAATGCGCCGGTTGCCTCAGTCAGCCCAGCCCGATCCTTACCGATTTTGGCCAAGGCCTCGTTGTAACGGTCGGCGTCGATCTGACCAGACTTGTGCAGATCATTGAGCGCCTTCTCCTGAGCCTCCAGCTTCGCCAGCTTGGCGGTTACTGGATCAATACCGTTGACGGTGCGCTTCAGAGCCTCAATTTGGCGATTCTCAGCCTCGATCAGCTTTTGCTTCTGGGCCAGCTCTTTGGCTTCCGCCTTTTCAATCTTGTCGTAGGCCTTTCCCAGCTGATCCTGGTACTTCGCCTGCTCTTCGATGGTGACCAAGCCGCCCTTGCGGGCGCGCTCCAGCAAACCCTCGGCCTGAACCAGCGATTCCATGCTCGAGATATTGCCCGTCATGGCCTTGTCGAGCTGACTGATGACGGAGATTTCCGCTACTGCGCTGTCAGTGGCTTTGCGACTCGCCCCGGCTTGACGGTCCCTCGCTGCCGTTGATTTATCGACGCTTTGCGCAACGTCCGCTTCGGCCTGGGAAACCTTTTTACCGGTGTTGGCCAGGCCTTCGCCCGTTTTGCCCAGATCATCAATGGCTTTCTGGGCGCCTTCAGCGGAATCGACCAGCTTATCCAGATCATCAGCAGCCTTTGCGGCCTGCGACGACTCGACCGCAATACCCAGGGAAGCGAAGTTGGTGCTCATTTGTTTTCTCTCTGTTCCGCCATCACCTGCAGGGCTTCAGCCTCCATACGGCGGAAGTCGCTGAAAATGGTTTGTCGCTGGCTGATCGGTACGCCACACATCCGAATAACCCCGGAGAGAACGCTGTAGTCCATGCCTGTTGCGCCGCACGCACCTGTGCGCCACTGGGTGCTCATGGCCTCGAAGACTCTGAAGGCGTCCCAGTTGTCGGGCCAGATGCCTACTTCCTTGTCGGGAATGTCCTGGCGAGACAAGCCGAAGGCCAACAGATCTGCATCTGACGGCCCGGGCTCATACAGCGCGCGGGAGGCGCTTAGGAGTTTCCCAGGCGGGCCTCACTGAATGCTTCGGCGTAAGCGTTCAGCACGGCCTTAGGCGCCGAGTTGATCGAGTTGACGAGGATGCGCACATTTTCAGGCGTGAACTCCTCTTCGATGTCCCAGCCCACAACCACATCCAGCAGTTGATCGGCTTGCAGTGCGATCTGGGCGGCGGTGAAAGCTTTGAGGTCCATGTCGCCGACCTGCTTGCCCAGTTCGTCGTGCCGCTCGTTCCAGCCGGTGTACAGCTCGGCGAGCGCAGTACGGTCCAAGTACTTAAACTCGAACTCCACCTTTTCGGCGTTATAGCCGGCGCGCTGGATCATCACCGGCGCCTTGAAGGTCGGTTTCTGGATCAACTTGAACTTAGCCATGGATTACACCGCAGCCGCGTAACGGGTTGGGCGACCGGTCAGCGCCAGGCTGATAACACGGGTCATCAGGTTGTTACGGGACATGGTCGGGGTCGATGTGATGGACACGTAGCCGTTGTAGATAATGCTGCTACCGCCCGGCAGGTTCAGGCGAAGCAAGCGAGCCTGCTTATCATCGTCCGCCGCCTCACAGACGGCCACATAAGGCTTGGACGGATCGTCGGCGACGGTGAAGGTCAGCGTGATCGGGTTCTTTGTGGTCGGCATCTGGCGATCATCATCGTCAGCCAGAAAGCCGAAGGTCAGGAACTGCTGATCACCACCACTGGAATTCATCTCAGTAATCTGCGAGATCTCGGTGAAGGCCGTCACCTCGCGAACGGAACCAATCCCCGAGCCCGCGGGATACTGTTGAATGCTGGTCGTATTGACGCTCTCCAGCGCGAACGTGCCGCTGGCGATCTCCCCAACTCGCACGCCGCGACCATCCAGTCGTGTCCAGCCAGAATTTACGGCAATGACGTCGCCCTCGGCCAAGCCGTGCGCCGCAGCAGTCGCGACGGCTGGATTGGCGTTGGTCAGAGCGGTGAATGGGATCGCCGTGCCGTAGATGGACGCGATCTCAAGAGTGGCGCCGTTGGGCATTTGCATGGGTGTTTCCTCTTCTCAGAAATGACAAAACCCGCACAGAGGCGGGTTTCGGGGTTTTGCCCAACGGGCTTAATCAGGTGGCGATGTCTGCTCGGTATTCGAACGACACAGGCACGGTGAACGTGGGTGGGTCGGGTATGCCGGGGCCAGGGTCTACCGGTGACATCGTGACGACGGTGACGCCCGCCTTCGTGTCTCTCGCGTACAACGGAAACAGTGCGGTCAGCTCAGCTACAACCGGGTTCGTCTTGGTCTTGCCGGTATTGGCCGGGGCCACAATGCTGACCTGGTAGACGCCGATGAACGCCCGATGGTCGCCAGCAAGCGTGCTACTGGCGGTATCGCCTGGTAGCGCGAATGCACGAAGGTAGGTCTCGCCGTCCGCAGGGTCATACTGGATATTCTCAAACACGACCTTGATGGGCTCTGCCCGCGCCTTGCTCCAGGCAATCAGCTTGGCCTCGTAAATGGACGCAATGATGGCGTGGCTCATACCTGGTTGTTCCTTGTGGCTTCGTCGACGATCTGTTGGAAGCGGGCCAGGGTAATCCGGACCATGCCGCCAGGAGCTTGGGTCGAATGCCCATACTCCAGCGGGATGCCGTACGGAAGATTGTTCACGATGTAGGCCGTCTCGCCAGCCGTAAGTGCCTGGACCTGCAGTCGCAGCTTGGCCAACGTCACGCCACCAGCAGGATCAACCTGGTCAAGCGTGCCCTCCGCCGGCGTGCCGATGGAAAACTGCCAGTTCCCCCGAAAACGCCCGCCGACGTAGTCCCTACCCGCGACCAACCCGTTCACGTTGAAGTTCTGGTCGCGCTCGGTCTTGGTCAGGGGCTTGGCGTACTTCACGCCGCGCCGCAACTTGCCAGCCTTAGTGAAGTTCGATTCGTTGAGGTTGATGATCGTGTTGCGTACTGCAACCTTGAAGTCGTAGTCATCGGCTGCCCGGGTGTTCGCCTGGCGGTGCGCAACGTTCGCCGCCCAGATCTCTGGATTGCCCACGGGCGACATGCGGATCACGCTGCTGCCGATCTCAATAACGATCTCTCGAATGGTTGCGTCGATACCGGCCTGAGCGCGCTCGGCGAAGTCACGAATGTTCTCGGCAAAGCTGCCGTTCCTGCTCGCGTATTTATTCGCCATGTCACTTCCTCAGTTGAACCGTCCACGTAGCATCCGCTGGGTCAGATGACACGTTCATCACACGCAGGCCGTTGATGATGTCGCCAATGGCCGGGGCAGCCGGTAATGCTGTCGGCACTCGGGCCTCAGACACGAACAGTTCGTTTTGCAGCACCAGCAACTTCTTGTCGGTGGTCTGGATGAGCGAGCCGTCAATTTCCTTGTACAGGTAGCCCCCCAGGACGCCGCGCCCCGAGTACGTCACGGTGGTCTCCGGCGTTTCGCCGCCCAGGTCCGGGTCATACTCGCCCGCAACCTTGCGAACGCCTATCACCGGCTTGACGGCATCTGCTAGGCCATCAGGGTCGTCGAACGACTCGGCCAATTCGGCCTGGATCTCTTCACGCATGCCCATGATCAGATCCTTTTCAGCATCATCACGCCGGGGCGCTTGATCCATGGTTCTAGCAGCGCCAGGGCGAAGTTGACGCCCGCCGACTGGTCGGTAGAGCCCGCCACGTAGGTCTTGCTCACGGACGTGCCGGATTGAGCCGAGACCGTCTTGCTCTGCACTTCCTTCTGAGTTGCCGTGTAGAGCTTGTCCGCCGCCGCCTCTTTGGCGACCTGGGCGCCGGCTGTTTTGATCTCGGCCGGGACCGGGTCGGGAACAGCCCGCTTTATCTTGGCTGTGAGCCAGGCATTGGCCATGGTCACAGCAAGGACCGGATCACCGGTGCCGGCCCAGTCAGGACCGAGCTGGGCGTCAACATCGGCAACGGTGATGAAGTCGGTCATGTGCTTGTCCTTATTCCGCTGGCACCAGGGCCTGCAGGTCTTCTTTCTTGGCGGACGGGTCGAAGGCAATGCCCTTCTCGGTCAGCCACTCTTTCAGCTCGGGTACCTTCATTTTCAGAGGGTCAGTTTCTTTGTGCTCTGGCTCCTTGCCGTCGGACACCTTGATGCCGGCCGCTTGGTAGGCGTCGTAGATGTCCGGTGCATCTCCATCGACCACTACCTCGGTAGCGGAGCCGATGACACCGAAGAATTCGCTCAGCAGGCGGTAGCAAACGCCGCGCTCTTTTCCCGGCTTGTCCGTGTAGATCACTTTCATGAGTCACCTCAAAAGCACCCCAGCGCCCATCAAGGCGCCAGGTTGTGTGGGCCGGATTACGGCGTGGTGGTACCGCTGATGACGGCGGCGAACGGGACCTGCTTGCGGCTGAACACGCGCTGCCAGTTCGCCGCAGAGGCGTACTGGGTTGCGGTTGGGCTGAGGTTTTGCGCCTCGGAGCCCTTCCAGCTGAAGCCGGCAGGCTGGAGGATGTAAGTCTTCCGCTCCCACAGCACTTCGGCACCACCACCATTGCCCCCGCCTGGTTTACGCTCCAGCTCTACCGGCACCTTAGGAGTGCCTTCGCCGTAGCCGAAAGCGCCCTGGCCGAAGAACACGGACAGGTACTTGCCCGCGCCATATACCAAGGCATCGTCCATGAACACTGGCTTGCCGAGGTAGGTGGCCAGGATGATCTTGCCGTCGGAGTCACGCAGGTACTCGATGAGATCCTGCTTGACCATCTGGTTCATCACAACGGAGTGCACGCCAATCGCGCCGAACTGGTCAGCGGCATCGCCGGCGGTGAACGCAGCATCCTGGAAGGCGTTAGCGCTGATAGTCGCGCCCGCGTCGATGACCATGTCACCACCGTTGTTTGCGATGTTCGAGGCGATGATGCCGCGCGACGCGCCCAAGGTGTAACGCTGCCACTGGCGGGTCCAGTAGGTGCCGAAGCGGTTGCGAATCTGCTGTTGGGGCTCGCTGTTCGCCAGCTCAGCGGTGAGGTCGGTGACGCCATAGCCTTTATTGAGGTACAGGACGCGGGTACGCATGCTGTCCTGGGTGACTTTGCCGACTTCACCCTGGTCGTTCGGGTCGTCGTTGCTGATGTTCGGCGCTTCATCGGCGTTGAGATCCTGCCAGTAGCTGATCTCGGCGGTGCCCTGGCTGCCGGATGCGATCGCGTCCAGCACAGGGGAGCGAGTCACGATGCCCGACTCGTATACAGCAGTCTTTTCCGGGCTGTTAACCGGCGCCAGAGCGGCGTAGTAGTCACCGACGAAGATGTCGGTCAGTTGGGTAGTTGCCATGAATTAGGTTCCTTTGGTGGCCTGGATTTTCTTGAACAGCTCAGGGTTGTCACGGGCAATCGAGGCGCGCTCGACCTCCGTGTACTCGCCCCACTTTTTCGTGGCCTTGCCACCTTGATCGCCGACCTGTCCGGCGCCCTGAGCCCTTGGCCACAGGTGTGTTGCTGTTTCACGCAGAGACTCCGCCCATTCGAGCGGCGACAGCGGGGTTTTCCCGTCCTTCCCGTAAACGACCTCGCCGTCACGGTCAGTGGCAATCGCCTCGCCGTCCTCACTGAGTTTGAAAGTGCCCCGGGCGCGCAGAATGATGTCTTCGGCAGCCTCGGGGAGTGCGCCGGCCTTGATGGCAGCTGCGCGGATGGAGTCGGCGAGCACCTTGTCGCTGTACTTGGCAGCGAAGGCTTCAGCCTTGTCGGCGCGGCCCTTCTCAGCAGCCAGTTTGGCGTCATAGTCGGTGCGCAGGCGCTCGGTGCGTTTGGTGATGACCTCGTCGAGCTTGCCCTCAGCCAGCAGTCGGGTTTCTTCGTCCTGGCCGACCTTGGTGAGCAGGGCCTTCACCGCATTGATGTCCAGGCCTTCAAACTGGGACTTGAAGCCGTCCAGCTCGGTTTTGGTGGTCCGGAGCGAGCCAAGCAGCTCGGTGTTTTTGTTCTTGAGGCCCAG
>Ga0065704_10001401_pt1 | contig 13032 bp, 8 predicted proteins | sample SwiRhicommuniRL2_FD_59091 | JGI IMG/M metagenome (GOLD analysis project Ga0065704, IMG submission 59091) | Switchgrass rhizosphere bacterial communities from Rose Lake, Michigan, USA - RL2 v2 (version 2) | ecosystem: Host-associated > Plants > Roots > Rhizosphere > Soil | place: East Lansing, MI
GCGCAACCGTTCCGAACAGTTCGAGGGACGCGTCTGTCTGGTCGAGGTGCGCGACACGCCGTCGATCTTCTATCGCGGCATGGCGGGCTCCGTGCTGCCGATCGCGGTTGCACACGGCGAGGGCCTGGCGGAGTTTGCCGACGCCGCCGCCGAACGCGCCTGCGTCGACAGCGGTCTCGTGAGCCTGCGCTGGGTCGACAACCACGGCCGCGTCGCGACGACGTACCCGGCCAACCCGAACGGTTCGCCCGAAGGCATCACCGGGCTCACGACCACCGACGGTCGCGTGACGATCCTGATGCCGCACCCGGAGCGCGTCTATCGCACGGTGCAGAACTCCTGGCACCCGGAAGACTGGGCCGAGGACGGCGGCTGGATGCGCATGTTCCGCAACGCCCGCGTCTGGGTGGATTGAGCCGCGGACGAGCGAGCTGGCCCGCTACTTCAGCAGAACCAGCTCTTCCGCCATGGTGGGATGAATCGCCACGCAGGCGTCGAACTGCGCCTTGGTGAGGCCTGCCTTCACGGCCACCGCCGCCAGTTGCAGGATCTCCGGCGCGTCCGGTCCGATCATGTGGGCACCGACGATCCGGTCGGTCGTCTCGTCGACGACCAGCTTGTACAGCGCGCGCTCGTTGCGGTTGGCGAGCACGTTTTTCATCGGGCGGAAGTCGGACGTGTACACGCGGACCGTACCCAGGCGGTTGCGCGCCTGCGACTCGGTCATGCCCACGCCGCCGAGCGGCGGGTGGCTGAAAACCGCGGAAGGAATGCAGCCGTAATCGACCCGGGTGGGCTTGTTGCCGAACACCGTGTCGCCGAATGCCTGGCCTTCGCGGATCGCGACGGGCGTGAGCTGCACGCGGTTGGTGACGTCGCCCACGGCGTAAATGGACGCGCAGGTCGAACGGTTGTCTTCGTCGACGCGCACGGCGCCCGTGGCCTCGTCGAGCTCGACGCCGGCCTGTTCGAGCCCCAGGCCTTCGGTGTTCGGGACGCGACCCGTGGCGAACATCAGCGCGTCGCACTGGAAGGGCTCGGAGCCCTCCAGTCCCAGCGTGAGCGTGCCGTCCGCGCTCCTGGTGATGCTGTCCAGCTTCGTGTTGAACAGGAAGCGAATGCCCTTGGTCAGCGAAATCTGCAGCAGGCGATCGCGGATCTGCTCGTCGTAGCCACGCAGTATCCGGTCGGAGCGATTCAGCAGCGTCACGTGCGCGCCGAACTGGTGGAAGATGCCCGCGAACTCGTTTGCGATGTAGCCGCCGCCGGCGATGACGATGCGTTTGGGCACCGCGTCGAGGTGGAACGCCTCGTTCGACGTGATGGCGTGCTCGGCGCCGGGCATGGCGGGGACGCGCGGCCGCGCGCCGGTCGCGACCAGAATCGTGGCTGCGCTCAACGCGCGATCACCGACGCGCACGCCGTGCGGCCCGGTCACGACGGCCCGACCGTTGAGGATGTCGACACCGTGGCCGGTCAAGGTCTGGGTGTAGATGCCGCTGAGGCGAGTGACTTCGGCCAGCACGTTGTCGCGCAGCGTCGGCCAGTCGAACGTCGCGTTGTCGACGCTCCAGCCGAAGCGCCGAGCGTCGACCAGGTCCTCGGCGAAGTGCGAGCCGTAGACCAGCAGTTTCTTGGGCACGCAGCCGCGGATGACGCAGGTGCCGCCGACGCGGTGTTCCTCGATGACGGCGACGCTCGCCCCGTGCGCGGCGGCGACGCGCGCGGCGCGGACGCCGCCGGAACCCGCACCGAGGACGATCAGGTCGTATTCCTGTTTCGCGGGCACGCTGCACCTGGCTCGCAGTGGATCCGCCGACGAGCTTACTCGCGTCGGCGGATCCGTTCGCGCCTGTTCGCGCGGCCAGGTGCAGTCGTCGCGCCACGCGGGTCGGTGTCCCGTGCGGGATGCAGGTACGGCTGGTTTAGGCTTGCGCGAGCCGCATTGCTGTCAGCGCAGGCGTCCCGTTGCCGGACACGCTTGTCAGTCCGCGCCGCGACATCTGCGCACGTTTCGCTACGCCGTTGCGCGTCGAAATGCCAATGCCGGGGCACGACCGTGCCATTCGCCGGTACCGTCGTGCCCGTGTCGACGTCATTCGTGTGAGCCACTGGCGCGCGGCGTGTGGTTCGCGACTGACGCGAACCGGTTTGCGACCCTACGGCGCATTGGGTGTCCCACCGATTCGTGAAGTCGCGAGCTCGCAGGATGCTGCACGCGCTTCCCTTCTGCCTCATCGACCGATCGCGAGCGACACAGCCCGCTGTCCAGCGGGCACCGCCTTGCTCACGCGTTCGTCGGCGGCAGTCATCCCATCCGTTGCAACCGTTTGCGCAAGAGCAGGTATCGCTGAATGGCAAGCAAGAAACCACGATCGACGAAGCCGACATCGGACCCGACCCCGGCGACACGCACCGTCCGCGGAACGAAGGCCGCGCAGGGAACGCCCGACGGACGTTCGGGCACACGGTCCGGTCCGGCGAAGACGAGCGCCCGATCGACGGTCAGTGGCCCGTCCCACCTGCCCGCACAGGCNCAGGATGCGGCCGCNGCGAAGCTTGCCGCGAGCGAGGCTCTCGCCGNGGGCATGCCCTACAACGCGGGCAAGCCGGGCGAGTACGGCGANGCGGCCCGTGCGCCGGGNGCCGGCACCGTCGTCGAAGTGCCCGATCCGTCGGCGACGGCCAGCACGCTCACCGAGGGCCAGACGTCACCGAAGGTCGGTGCAGGCGAACCGGCGCTCGGCCTCAACCCGACGAACGGCCCGCTCGACCGTGTGCGTGTCGATTCGGCCGAGCGCGTGCTGACGACCAATCAAGGCGTCGCCGTGGCCGACAACCAGAATTCGCTCAAGGCCGGCCTGCGCGGCCCCGCGCTGCTCGAAGATTTCATCCTGCGCGAGAAGATCACGCACTTCGACCACGAACGGATTCCCGAGCGCGTCGTGCACGCGCGTGGCTCCGGCGCCCACGGCTACTTCGAGTGCTACGAGCCGCTGACCGACCTCACGCGCGCCTCGATCTTCGCCGAGGCCGGCAAGCGCACGCCGGTGTTCGTGCGCTTTTCGACGGTCATCGGCGAGCGCGGCTCGACCGACACGCCGCGCGACGTTCGCGGCTTTGCGGTCAAGTTCTACACCGACGAAGGCAACTGGGACCTCGTCGGCAACAACATGCCGGTGTTCTTCATCCAGGACGCGATGAAGTTTCCCGACCTGATCCACGCCGCCAAGCCNGAGCAGCATTTCCAGATGCCGCAGGCNGCAACGGCGCACGACACGTTNTGGGATTTCATCTCGCTGATGCCCGAGTCNGCGCACATGATCATGTGGGCGATGTCGGATCGGGCGATCCCGCGCAGTTACCGGATGATGCAGGGCTTCGGCGTCCACACGTTCCGGCTCGTCGATGCGCAGGGCCGGTCGAGGCTCGTCAAGTTCCACTGGAACCCGGTGCTCGGCACGCACTCGCTCGACTGGGACGAAGCCGTGAAGATNTCCGGCGCCGATCCCGACTTCCATCGCCGCGACCTCTGGGAGGCGATCGANGCCGGGCAGTACCCGGAGTACGAGCTCGGGCTGCAGGTCTTCACCGAGGANCAGGCGGACCAGTTCACGTTCGACGTGCTCGACGCGACCAAGATCGTGCCCGAGGAACTCGTGCCGGTGACTCCGGTCGGCCGCCTCGTGCTCAACCGCAATCCAGACAACTTCTTTGCCGAGACCGAGCAGGTCGCGTTCTGCACGGCGCACGTGGTGCCCGGCATCGACTTCACGAACGACCCCTTGCTGGCCGGGCGCATCCACTCTTACGTGGACACGCAGATCTCGCGGCTCGGCGGCCCGAACTTCCACGAGATCCCGATCAACGCACCGGTCGCGCAGGCGCACAACAACCAGCGTGACGGCATGCATCGCCAGGCGATCAATCGCGGGCGCGTCGCGTACGAGCCGAACTCGCTCGCCGGCGGGTGTCCGTTCCAGGCCGGCGTGAGCGGCTTCACCTCGTTCCCGCGGTTTGCGGAGCCCGACAAGGTTCGCGGCAAACCGGAAAAGTTCGCCGACCACTACACGCAGGCGACGCTGTTCTACCGCAGCCAGTCGGCGGTCGAGCAACTGCACATCCAGCGCGCACTGCGCTTCGAGCTGACCAAGGTGCAGGTGCCGGCAGTGCGTGCGCGCGTCGTCGCGATGCTGCGCAACGTCGACGAGGCGCTCGCCGCCGCGGTCGCCGAAGACCTCGGGCTGGACCTGCCCGATCCCTTGCCGCGCGTGCTCGAGCGCGTGCCGGAGCCCGAAATCGCCGAATCGCCGGCGCTGTCGCTGTTCGCGCGACCGGGTGACGGCAGCGTCCGGACCCGTCGCGTCGCGATCCTCGTGGCGACCGGCAGCGACCTCGCACACGCCACACAGCTGCACGAGCGGCTGACCGAGCTCGGCGCGACACCACGCTACGTCGCCAACGTGCTCGGCACGGTCGTCGGCGCGAAGGAAGACACCGTCGAGGCCGAGGTGACGTTCGAGACGATGCCGTCCGTGCTGTTCGACGCCGTCGCGGTGCCCTGCGGCGAGATGGCCGCGAAGGCGCTCGCGAACGTCGGGCAGGCCGTCGAGTCGATCGTCAACGCGTACCGCCACTGCAAGCCGATCCTGGCGTGGGGTGCGGGGCGCAGCCTGGTCGAGAACTGCGGCGTGCCGCCGAAGCTGCCGTCGGGTGAACCCGATCCCGGCTTGCTGCTCGTCGCGACCGGCGACTTCGATTCCGGCGTCGAGGAGTTCATCGACGCGATCACCAGGCATCGCCACTTCGAACGCCAGCTCGATCCGCCGGCGGTCTAACGCTCCCTCCCGAGATCACACGAGAGTAAACCGATGCCAACGAATCCCAGCCAGATGCACGAACTGCTCTATCAGGCGCTCGAGACCGAACAGGGCGGTATCAAGGTGTACCAAGCCGCGCTCGAGTGCGCACTGAACGACGACCTGCGCAAGGAGTGGACCGAATACCTCCGACAGACGCGCGAACACGAGCGCACCCTGCGCGAGGTGCTGCAGAGCCTCGGGCTCGACGCCTCCACCGAAACGCCCGGACGGGGCGTCGTGCGCCACATCGGCGAATCGCTGGTCGCGGCGATGACGATGGCCCGGCAGGGTGGGGGACCGCCCGAGGCAGCGGAGCTGGTGGCTGCGGAGTGCGTCGTGTTGGCCGAAAACAAGGACCACATGAACTGGGAGCTGATCGGCCGGCTGGCGCTGGAGTCGTCGGGCCCGGAAGCCGAGGCGTTGAAGAAGGCCTACGACCGGGTCGAGGACCAGGAAGACCAGCACCTCTACCACAGCAAGGGCTGGGCCCGGGAGCTGTGGATCCAGGCGCTCGGCATGCCCGCGGTGCTGCCGCCGCCCGAAGAAGTGCAAAAGGTCGAGACGGCGATCGGCGCAGCGAAAGCCGAGGCCAGCCGCGAGACGCTGCTCGGCAACACACCGCAGACGCGGCGACGCTGACGCGCGGCGTCTCCTCATGCGTCCCGCCGCGCGCGTTCGCGATGCCACGCAGCCGGTCACGTTCGAGCGTGGCCGGCCGCGGTGAGCCTCAGTAGCGATAGCGGAACGACACCGACGCCTGTCGCGGCGCGGCGTAGTACGATTGGTCCCAGTACAGGCTCGTCAGGTACTTTTCGTCGGTCACGTTGTCGACGTTGACCGCCACCGCGAAGTGTTCGTCGACGTCGTAGCTCGCGAAGACGGAGCCGAGCAGGTACGCGTCCTGGCGGATCACGCCGACACCGTTGTCGAGGTACACGTCTTCGCGCCACTTGAGGCTGGCGCCGAGTTCGAGACCGGGCAGCAGTTCGGGCCGGTAGAGCGTGCTGACGTTGAACGTCGTGCGCGGCACGAACGTCCGCGCGTCCTCGCCCTCTGCGTCGGTCAGGTCGAGCCAGGTGAAACCCGCGCGCAGCGACCAGTTGTCGGTGAGGCGGCCCATCGCTTCGACTTCGATGCCCTCGGAGGTGAAGTCGAGGCCGCGATAGAAGCCGACACCGGCCTCGGCGTTGAAGCCCGCGTACTCCGCGTAGTTCTCCTGCTCCGCCCGGAACACCGACACCTGCGTGAGCAGGCGGTTCCCGAGGAGTTCGCCCTTGAGCCCGACCTCGTAGCTCGTGCCTTCGGCGGGCCCGAGCGGACGCAGGTCCTCGGCGACCTCGGGTTGCGGCTCGTAGATGTCGCTGTAGCTCGCGTAGGCCTGCCAAGTCCCGGCGATGTGATAGGTGAGTCCCATGTACGGGCTCAGCTTCTGGTCGTCGCTGTCCTGGGGCTCGTCGAAATTGAACCCTTCGGATTCGACGTCGATGGCGTTGAAGCCGACGAAGACCTTGAGGTTGTCGGTCGCGTTGATCCGCGCCATGCCGAAGAACCGGCGCACGTCGGTTTCCCAGTTGCCGGCGACCATCCACTCGCCGAACGCGGGCCGCGGCACTTCGCGGCCGGTCCAGCCCGGGAACGCTGGCAGTGCGCCCCACGCCGGATCGTCCTCGGGGATGAAGCGCTCCTCGTAGCCGTTGTCGGCATGCGAGAGGCTGAGGCCGAAGGTCAGGTCGTGCTCCCGACCGCCCACTTCGACCGTGCCCGCGAGTGTCGCGTCGAACAGCAGCCGGTCGACGGTCGACATGAACGCGCCCGGCCAGCCATAAAGCCCTAGGCCGGTTTCGCGGTCGGGCGAGCCGTAGGTGTAGAACAGGTAGGACGGCTCCTCGTAGTCGTTCCAGGTCGCCGTCGTGAGCAGCTTCCAGCCGCCGGAGAACTCGTGTGCGAGTTCGGCGAACGCCGTGCGGCTGTGCGTGTCCCACTGCACCCAGTCCATCGACGTCGTCGTCGAGACGTCGTAGTCGGTCTGCGTGCCGTCGCTGTACAGCATCGGCAGCGCGCCCCAGAGCGCGCCGTCGGAGGCGCTGTCCTGCTGCGTGTAGCCCACGGTCAGCACGGTGCGTTCGCCGATCTGGCCCTCGACGACGCCGTAGAAGATCGTGCGATCGGAGCTCTTGAGGTCGAGGTACGAATCGGCGCTCTGCGCCGCGCCGACGAAGCGGCCGGCCCAGCTGCCGGAGTCGTTGAAGGGACCGGAGACGTCGACCTCGAGCCGACGCTTGTCCCACGACCCGAGCGTCGCCTCGCCATAGGCGCGCAGGTCGTTGGTCGGACGCTTGCGCACGTAGTTGATCGTGCCCGACGGGTTGCCGGTGCCCGTGAGCAGGCCGTTGGCGCCGCGGATCACCTCGACCTTGTCGTACACGAACGTGTCGAGGTCGCCGACCACGTTCCAGTTGAAGGGCAGGCCGATGCCGTCGACCTGCATGCTCTTGATGTCGAATCCGCGTGCGTTGTAGTAGGTGCGATCGGTCTCGACTGCCTCGACGTTGACGCCCGTCATCATGCCGAGCAGCTGGTTCACGTCGTCGAGACCGAACGACTGGACGAAACCGGAGTCGACGATCGAGACCGCCTGCGGCGTGTCGACCAGCGACAGCGGCAGCAGAACCGCGCCACGACTCGTGCGGCTTTCACGGACGCCGAGCACGAAGATTTCCTCGAGCTCGCCGGTGGCCGCAGCGGTCGTTTCGGGCGAGGCCGCGGTCGCCGCGACGTCCTCGGCCTGTGCGGCGTGCGAAGCGAGGAGCAGGGCGACCGCGGCGGTCAGGACGCGCGAGCGGGGCGAGAGACGGGTCTGGGACATGTGAGTCGTTCCGGTGAGGGGGAGGGCCGAACCGGACCGGACTCTAATCGGGTCAATTGCGAATCACAATAGGAATGATTCGTATTAGCGTTTCGAAATCAAGGGACAGCCATGGGAGGGGAGCCGGGGTCTCGCGGCGTTCACGAGCTGGAATGTCCAGGGGGCGGGGGGTGCGACCCGCCTGCCGACCGAAGGGGCCGCAGGACGGGTCACTCGGCGCGTGCGACGCGGCCGATCGGCGTGATCTTGTCGAGCGTCTCGTCCGCGAAAAAGCGCCGCACCATCATGGCCTGCTGCAGCTTGCCCTTGCGCACGTAGGCCTCGTACAGCATGTCCTTGGTCAGTTCGAGCAGCACGCCGGCTTCGCTCGCCCCGAGTTCGGGCAGCTGCGGCTGCGGATCGGTGTCGGCACCGAACAGCACTTTCTTCACCGCGGCGAAGGTCTCGACGTCGATCTCGGCGAGCTCGCGCGCCTCGCGCACGTGCTCGAAGATGCGCAGCCGGCCGTTGTCTCCGAGGTCGGCGAACACCATCTGCGCGGTGCGCCGGCACATCGCCGCGAACGCGATGAAATAGCCCGACGAGTAGCAGCCGAGCGCCTCGCGGAAATGCCGCTCGATCTCCTCCGGCAGGTAGGTGAAGTTGAACTTCTCGCGCGCGCGTTCGAGCTCGACGAAGGTGTTGGCCAGTTCGACGCGGTTGGCCGCGTACATCTTGACCGCGAACTTGAGGAAGATCGGCGCGCTGCAGGAGTCGCAGCGGTAGACCACGCCGACGTGGTTCGGGCGGCTCGCGACGAGCTCGGCGAACTGCGGCACCGACACCGCGGTGATGTGCGAATACACCTGGCAGTGCGGGCACGGCAGCGCAAGACTGCGTTCCTGGTCGTGGTGCAGCCTGCTGCTCGAATCGACGTAGACGGACATCGCTCAGCCCTGTCCGAGCCCTTCTTGGCGCGCGAGTCTAGCGCATCGCCTTAGCGCCCGCTTCGTTCGCTGCAGTCGCGTCCATCCGCGCAGCGATGTCGGCGGGGTCGTGCCTCATCCAGACGTCGTAGCGCGCGCCGTCGACCAGTGGACGCCATGGACCGTAAACGCGTCCGGCCTCGACCTGGGTCGTCCAGCGCTGGCCCGTGCGCGCCTGCGCCCAGACGTCGGTGCCGGCCTCGTCGGCAGCGGCGAGATCGAAACTGTCGGGCGGCGGCAGCGGCGCGTCGGGCGGTACGTCCACCGGTCGCTGCGACTGCACGTATCGCGCCGCGAGTCGCTCGAGACGGTAGTTCGGCTGCAGGCCGACCTGGGCCGCGCGGCCTTTCCAGAGCAGCGTGCGTGCCTCGAGCCGCCACTGGTCGCCGTTGAGCCGGTAGACCTGCATGCGGCCTTCCGGCAGGCGCGTCAGCGTGACTCGGAATTCGCGGGGGCCGGTTCGCTCGCAATGGACCTGCGCGACCAGCGTGGGCCGCTCGCGCAGTCGTTCGTAACTCCGGAGGTTCGCGGTCGCCGGCCAATAGGCGTTGGCGATCACGAACAGCACTAGGCCGATGGCGACGTTGCCCGTCGCCGCCCAGTGCCGGTGCGCAAGCCAGCGACTGAAGCCGAGCAGCAGCGCGATGCAGCCGAAGGCGACGAGGAGGACGAGCGCGCCGTGCATGCCGTGCGACGTGGAGGGGCGCGCTCAGGCCTGGGCGACGTGCGCCGACAATGCGCCCGACTCGACCAGGCGAGCCAGGCGCTCGATGTCGCGATCGAGCCGGTGGTCGGCCGGCCGGTACGGCGCGATCGCACGCACGGCGGCGTGGACGCGTTCCAGATCCGCGGTGCTCGTGAGCGGGCGCATCGAGTCGAGCGCATGCGCCGCGGCGAGCAACTCCACGCCGAGCACGCGTGCGGTGTTCTCGCAGATGCGCAGCAGCTTGCGCCCGGCCCACGGCGCCATGCTGACGTGGTCTTCCTGGCCCGCCGAGGTCGGCAGGCTGTCGACCGACGCCGGGTGCGCGTAGGTCTTGTTCTCGGAGACCAGCGCGGCCGCAGTCACGTGCGCAATCATGAAACCCGATTCGAGCCCCGGCTCGGCGGCCAGGAACATGTTGAGGTTCGGGTTGACGCGCCGGTCGAGCAGGTCGATGCGACGTTCCGAAGTGCTCGCAATCTCCGCCACCGCGATCGCGAGGAAGTCGCTGATGAAACCGACGGGCTCGGCGTGGAAGTTGCCACCCGAAAGCACGTCGTCGCCGAAGATCAGCGGGTTGTCCGAGACGCCGTTGATCGCGGTGCCGAGCACCTCGCGCGCATGACGCAGCGTGTGCTCGACGGCGCCGTAGACCTGCGGCATGCAGCGCACCGCGTACGGGTCCTGCACGCGCTCGCAGTTTTCGTGGCTGCGGCGGATTTCGCTGTCCCCGGCCAGCAGCGCCCGGATCCGGCGCGCGGCTTCGATCTGGCCGGGCAGGCGGCTCGCCTGCTGGATGCGCTCGTCGAACGGCGCGTGGCTGCCGGCGAGGCCTTCGACCGTGAGCGCACAGCAGACGACCGCGGCGTCGAGCAGCGCCTCGGCACGGAACAGGCCGTCGAGCGCGAGCGAAAGGCTCAGCTGCGTGCCGTTGAGCAACGCGAGGCCTTCCTTCGCCTGCAGCTCGAGCGGTTCGAGGCCGACCGCGCGCATCACCTCGACGCCGTCGAGCGCACGACGCGCAGTGTCGCCGCCTGCTGCCGGTGCAGTGGCTTCGCCTTCGCCGATCAGAGCTAGCGTCAGGTGCGCGAGCGGTGCGAGGTCGCCCGAGGCGCCGACCGAGCCCTGCGCCGGGATCACCGGCAGCACGTCGGCGTCGAGCAACGCGAGCAGGGCCTCGACCACGAGCGGGCGCACACCCGAGTAGCCGGCCGCGAGGGCATTGGCCTTGAGCAGCAGCATGCGGCGCACGAGCGCCGGTGGCAGCGGCTCGCCGACACCACAGGCGTGGCTGCGCACGAGGTTGAGCTGCAGCTTCTGGGTCTTGGCGGCCGGAATCACACGGTTGGCAAAGGCGCCGAAGCCCGTGTTGATGCCGTAGGCGACGCGACCCGAGGCGACCGTCTCGCGGACGGTGGCCTCGGACGCGGTCATGCGATCGCGGGCGGCGGCGGCAAGCCGCACCCGCGGGCGTTCCGACTCGAACCGGCGCAGCGCGTCGAGCGCCAGCGAGGAGCCGTCGAGCTCGAGGATGCGGTCACGTTCAGGCATGCGGGCTGCGATACCTCATCCGATGCGGTTCGTCGGCTTCGTCGCCACGACGCTTCTTGAGGTCCTCGACGTACTCCGAGTAGTTGCCCTCGAACCAGACTACCTCGCTGTTGCCCTCGAAGGCGAGGATGTGGGTCGCGATGCGGTCGAGGAACCAGCGGTCGTGCGAGATGACCACCGCGCACCCCGGGAACGACAGCAGCGCTTCCTCGAGCGCGCGCAGCGTCTCGACGTCGAGGTCGTTGGTCGGTTCGTCGAGCAGCACGACGTTGCCGCCTTCCTTGAGCACCTTCGCCAGGTGCACGCGGTTGCGTTCGCCGCCCGACAGCTCGCCGATGATCTGCTGCTGCTGCGAGCCCCGGAAATTGAAGCGCCCGACGTAGGCGCGCGACGAGGTCTCGTAGTTGCCGACATTGAGCTGGTCGAGGCCGTTCGAAATCTCCTGCCAGACGGTCTTCTTGTCGTCGAGCGACTGACGCGACTGGTCGACGTAGGCGAGCTGCACCGACGGCCCGATCCGGATCTCGCCGGCGTCGGCGGTTTCCTGGCCCGTGATCATGCGGAACAGCGTCGTCTTGCCGGCGCCGTTCGGGCCGATGATGCCGACGATGCCGCCCTGCGGCAGGTTGAAGTCGAGATTCTCGAACAGCACCTTGTCGCCGTAGGCCTTCGACAGGCCCTTGGCCTCGATGACCAGCTCGCCGAGGCGCGGGCCCGGCGGGATGTAGATTTCGTTGGTCTCGTTGCGCTCCTGGAACTCGCGCGACTGCAGTTCCTCGAAGCGCTGCATGCGGGCCTTGCTCTTGGCCTGGCGCGCCTTCGGGTTCTGGCGCACCCACTCGAGCTCGCGCGCGAGCATCTTCTTGAGCGCGTCCTGCTGCTGCTCCTCGACCTTGAGCCGCGCTTCCTTCTGCTCGAGCCACGACGAGTAGTTGCCCTGCCACGGGATGCCGTGGCCGCGGTCGAGTTCGAGGATCCAGCCTGCGACGTTGTCGAGGAAGTAGCGGTCGTGGGTCACGGCGATCACGGTGCCCGGGTACTGCTCGAGGTAGTGCTCGAGCCAGCGCACCGACTCGGCGTCGAGGTGGTTGGTCGGTTCGTCGAGCAACAGCATGTCGGGCTTCGACAGCAGCAGCTGGCACAACGCGACGCGACGGCGCTCGCCGCCCGAGATCTTGGTGACGTCCGCGTCCCACGGCGGCAGCCGCAGCGCGTCGGCGGCGACTTCGAGCTGGCGCTCGAGGTTGTGGCCGTCGGTCGCCTGGATGATGGCCTCGAGCCGCGCCTGCTCGGCCGCGATCTTGTCGAAGTCCGCGTCGGGCTCGGCGTAGGCCGCGTAGACCGCGTCCAGCTTCGCCAGCGCGTCCTTGATGTGCGCGACGGCCACTTCGACGTTGCCACGCACGTCCTTGGTGTGGTCGAGCTGCGGTTCCTGCTGCAGGAAGCCGATGTTGATGCCCGGCTGCGGGCGGGCCTCGCCCTCGATCTCGGTGTCGAGGCCGGCCATGATCCGCAGCAGCGTCGACTTGCCCGAGCCGTTGAGGCCGAGCACGCCGATCTTGGCGCCGGGGAAGAAGCTCAGAGAGATGTCGCGAAGGATGACCCGCTTCGGGGGCACGACCTTCCCGACGCGGTTCATCGTGTAGATGTACTGGGCCATGTCTTGGGGGCTCGGTGACTCGCGCTGGAGGCGCCTGGCTGGCGCGAAAAAGGCCGGGGATTATCGGCCATCCGGGCCCGGCGACGCTACCGCGGCCGTGACCGGGCTGCTAGGCTGCTCCGGTCCGGTCGTTCGGAACGTGCCCGCCCGCCGTGATGACGCAGACGCCATCGTCGCCCGCCTCGCACCCCCCCGTCGTGCTGGTCACCAGCGACGGCCTGTCGCGCTACGGTTTTGGCGACGGGCACCCGTTCGGCTTCGATCGCCACGACGCGTTCCTGCGCGAGGTGCGGCGCAGCCCCGCGTATGCGTCCCTGCGGCTGGTCGCGCCCCGCGTCGCCGAGCGCGCCGAGCTGGAGTGGTTCCACCGACGCGACTACGTCGACTACGTGCTGCAGCGCTCCGGCGAGGGTCGGGGCTACCTC
>Ga0065704_10001009_pt1 | contig 13020 bp, 15 predicted proteins | sample SwiRhicommuniRL2_FD_59091 | JGI IMG/M metagenome (GOLD analysis project Ga0065704, IMG submission 59091) | Switchgrass rhizosphere bacterial communities from Rose Lake, Michigan, USA - RL2 v2 (version 2) | ecosystem: Host-associated > Plants > Roots > Rhizosphere > Soil | place: East Lansing, MI
CCCGCCGAAGGCAGGGACGGGTGGGGCCTTGCCCTGACAATACTGTTAGTAACCCCTTTACAAAGAACGTGTCTTGTATACTGTGAGCTGACCATAGGCACATCATCGCCATCAACTTCAAACAATCTATTTCTAAGGCAGGATCACATGGGTATCTTTACAAACTTATTTTCTCCCAAAACACAGGAGAAAGCTTCGACCAAGAAAGAGATCATTTCTCTAACCGACGGCCTAAAATTTGAACTGGACGTTGCGGGGACGGAGCAATATCAAGCCGCCCTCGAAGCCATCGGCGGAGCACGCGTGCCTAAGGGCATCAGTCGTTTCGAAACGGCTCAACTTATCCTGAATAACAAGAACCCCCTTGATCCTAATTTTGTCTGCGTGGAGATCCGTGGGAAACAAGTGGGCTCCCTCCACCCCGAAGATGCCATCCGCTATCGTCATCAACTCATCGTAAAGGGCACGCCCAATGCCATCGGTCAATGTCAGGCAGTGATCCGCGGTGGCTGGATCAGCTCCGATGGCCGAAAAGGCGATTACGAAGTCTGGCTCGATCTACCCATTTTGCATCAATAAAGAGAAGGATCTCCTCTTTATAAAGCACAGCGACTGCCGTATTGCAGTCGCTGTGCTTTTTCCAAAATAGCGGATACATGTCTATGGGGGTAATCTTGTATGGGATGGCATGCTCATCCCCTCCTTCAAAATAGCGGATGTTGCCCAACTTCCACGTTATTCATTAATAGAATGAAGTTGAGCGTTGTAATCTTTGCCGCTTGTCTCATAATCGTAAAGCGTTTGGTGGAAATTAAAGCCTAAGGACATGATCTCTAGTTTAGTCGCACAGGTAAGACATAGGTGCGGCAACCCTGTACCATCTTCAGCAATGCAGCCAATAACCAAATCTTTAAAAGAAAGGAAGTCAGAAGAATGATAATCGGAGATGCTATGTTGATGATGAAAAATGGCCACATGCTTATTTTGAGAGATCGTGAAATGATTGCCCTGCACGAAGACATCGTTCTAGTAGATGGCACCCGCATTGGGCTCAACGGCCGGGTCACCATGACCGACGGTACCTACCAGGAATTGCTCGAAGGCCAGGCCATCATGATTGATAATCGCACGACAGCTGCGTAAGAAACGGAAGAGGATCCGTCTGCCCGGCAAGGTCAGGTGGATTTTTATTTAGAGGCTCCATCCACTGGGTAAACTTCGAACGGAGGGAAGCCACTAGCCAATCGGTCAGCCTTTTGAAGGCGCCAGCGAGCCCCCGCGCCAACTCGATAGCGCAGAGAAAAACATACCAACCACAGAAACCCAACAAACCTCACAGGCAAAAGAACCTGTGAGGTTCTCTTGCCTATTACTTGATTAAGGCCTGATTACTTGTCCCGCGTAGATAATGTTCGCGTTCCAGATGCCGTTCCTCGATTGCAGGTACGTCCAGCTTACCCCGTAATACTGAGCGATTCTTCCCAGTGTGTCACCGCGGCAGACGACATAGTAGCTGCCGTAGTAGTCATAGGAAGGGCCGCAGAAGTACCCAGTTGGACCGGGATCATACGATCCACCCTCTGCACCGGGCATGGCAAGCACTTGCCCTGGATAGATAAACCGTTCATAACGCACCCAGGGATTGGCTGTGTACAGGTCCGCGAGCGACACGCCGCAGTTGCGGGCGATCCTCGCCAGCCAGTCGCCGCGCTGTACTATGTAGCTGCCCCCACAAGCTGACCAGGCTTGGGCTTTGCTTGTAGTTGCAAAGCTTGCTACCAATAAAATCAAAATGAGAAACAATTGGGTGACCCGTTTCGCAGACATACTCTTTTCCTCCTCGCAATGAAAGTATGAACGAACGCTCCAGGATTAGTGTACAACTTTTAAAGGAGTAATTCAATTACGATTTCATCACAAGCCCCCTCCTCCCCCAAATACGCATAAATTCTTTAGAAAATTATTCTATTTTTTTCCAGCATATTTGGAGGAAGCTGGGTGGGGGTCAGCTCTCACACCCGATCCCATCCCCATCACGATCAAACTTGTGTGGATCCGGAGCTAGCACCTGAAAATGCTTATAGGGAACATCTTTACAATCCAGGTCAGGCGGCGGGGGTGGGATGCATACGCCCGGGTAGGATGGGTCACAATTCCCACTTCCGCTCACGGGGATGATCGCCGTATTGCTCGGTTGCAAAGTGAATGTAGGAAAAGGAGTAGGCGTGGAAGTCAGGGTAACCGTCAGTGTGGCTGGTTGGGTTGGTGTGGACGTCCTTGTCTCTGTTGGCGAAGAGGTAGCAGTGAATGTGGAGGTTTGCACGGAAGTTATTATCTCAGCGCCAGAAGCTGTGGGCGGATGAGTGATAGTGCTCGTCGCTTTTTGAGCCGCCAGGCTCGTTGCAGTGGGGGAAGCCGTCCCCGTCGGGATCCAGGAGATAATGGAAACAGTAGTCGCGCTCACCGATGACACTACCTGCGTCATGATCAGAGCCATCGCCAGAGGCGCGGCGACGATCCCGCGTGAAGCCAGCGAGCGGCTCAGGTAACGAGGGAACGTAAATGGCGCAAGCTGCCTCAGCCGCTCCCGGAAGGAGAGCAATTCATACTGGAGCATCTGCTGGCTGGCACGCGCCTTCCGATCCGTGGCATTATTCTGCCCGTGCAATGCCTGAACCTTTTGCTGGATGGCTGTCAATTGTTTCTGCGGCAGTGCGCTGGGTTGGGTGCTCTCCAGTGTATCCAACACGGAACGCCGCCAATCTATCAGCGCCCGACGTTCCTCTTCTCCAATGCCAGGGAGCGCCGTGATCTTGTCCGTGATATCTGCCGCGCTCAGAATGTCGTATCCAGCGAGTCGCTCCTTGGCCGTTGGTCCAACCCCCGAAATGGAAGTCTCCTGGATCGAAGTCATCCGCAGCCCGTTTTGAATGTGGTTCTTTTGCAGTGTCCCCAAAGCGGTACTGATCTCCTCCTTTTCCGCCTGCAAAAGACGCGCTCTTTCCCTGACCGCCGCCTGAATATACTGCTCCTCTGTGTGAACGCCTTTCTGGAATTTAAGCACCAGCCGTTCCAGCTCTCTCTTCTCGCGCATAACGGGAAGTTCTCGAAAGCGCGCATACAGCCAGAGTAGAATAATAATGAAAATGATTAGCGTCAGAACTGAGAGCGCGATCGCGAGGAAGACAAGATGGCGCAGACTAAGCACCAGGACGATCCCCATCCCGATGATCTGAAGCAAGAATAAAAATCTTGTTACTTTTCGAGAAGAAGGATCTTCCATAAAAGTAATGTTTGACATTGGTCTCTCCGTGATGAGGCTGGATTAGGTTATGAACATTCCTCTGAGAAACTTACTTAATACTTGACGTCAATTCCCCCATATTGGTACAGTTCCCGGTTAACTTAATATCGTATTGCAAGTTGGGCGTAGGCTGTTCCCGCGTCGTCCACTTGCGGCAAAGAGAGCAACGCCAGTGGCTGAGGCTTGAGCAGCGCGAGTAGGGCTGTCGTTTGCATCGGATAAGCTGCACTGAGAGTCAGATCAAAAAAGTACCTCCCTTAGATTCTTCCAAATCTAAGGGAGGTAAAAACGGGGTAGGGGCGCACCTGGACAGATCAAATAAAGAAAGTCCCAAATGCCTCTTCTCGTGCCCGCTATCCTTTCAATGCCTCTAGCAGCCGGACCCTCCTGCACAGGTAGTCAGCGTGGCGGGAGCCGATTGGTTGCCGGCCGAATCCACGGCGATCACCTGGTAGGTGTTGAAGACGCCAGGATTGCCATAAAGAATAGTGCGATCCGCGCCCATCAGGCTGTGATCCAGGGCGCCATTCACGTAAACATCATAGCGAATGAACGATTGGGGATCAACATTATCGGTAGACTGTTGCCAAAATAACCACGTCTCGCCATCCTGGAAGGACATCCCATTATCGGTCAGGTTGCCAGGTGTAGTGGGCGGAACGGTGTCATTGGTACCGCTGGCTTCAGTGGTCACGGTGACAGGATCACTGACTGGCGAGAAATTCCCAGCAAAGTCAGTAGCCTGCACCGTGAATGTATACGTGGTCTCGGGCTGCAGCGGACCAAAATTGCCGGAGGTGTTCTTTGAACCCTGTAGGACCGGACTGCCGTTCATCGAGACATTGAACCACACATTTGGCCCATCCTCGACCGAGGACCATGACAGTGAGATGTGGGTCGCGCCCACGTCTGTCACTGATACGACGGGTTTGGTTGGGGGCGTGGTATCACGAGGTAACGTGAATGTCACCGTGTTGCTTTGCTTCGAGTAGTTTCCCGCAGCATCCCTGGCGACGATAAACAAGGTAAAGCTGCGTCCCGCCTCCAGCCCTGCCTTATAGACGTGGCTGGAGGCAGGCCCGGGAAACGTCTCACTGCTCACATTCGCACAACAGATCGTGTACGTTACACTCCCGGAATTGTCGGTGGATGGGCTCCAGGCCAGGGAGACGGTGTAAGGTGTCATCCCGGTTACTCGCAGGTTGGTGGGCGTCGTTGGAGGCGTCCGGTCTTTTGCAGCAGCCAGGGCGGGGGTTACCATCAGCGCCATCACCACCAGAACTGTCGTCATTACTGAGAGTCTCGTCATAAGCCGCATGTTCATCCTGATTACTCCTTTTCTAACCTAAAGGTTGGGTCACGGATGCCAACAGGGGCATTTATGAAAATATACGGGAGGAACGCTTCGCTGGATTTGTTTCTCAGAAGAAACTTGACTGATTTTTCCCCTCTCAAGGAGGTACAGCCCTGTGTTTCGGCCCGTCTCTGCCCTGCCTGACCCGGATGTTTAGGATCAATCTTAAGGAAACCCCGGATTCGGTTGACTTTACTGACGCGCTTCCGTAAAATCATTTTACGCATTACAGTCTTCAACAGGGCATTCCGTAATTCAACTCCGAAACAGAAAGGAGGTGAGGAAAATGGAAATGAAGGAAGATATGGTAATGATGAAGGGCGGTAAGATGATGATGGTCAAGGATGGCGAGATGAGGCCGATGGACATGGTGGTGACCATGTCCAATGGGACCAAAGTGACAATGGATGGCACCATCACCATGCCCGATGGCACAAGCCGTATGATGATGGACGGCGAAGCCATGACCATGGATGGTGAGATGACCACCATGGAAGATATGAAAGGCAATATGGAGAACAAGATGGACGATAGATAATGTCCGTCTTGTTGTTATCTTAAATCCGCCTGAGTATGACCCTCCCCCAGATCTGACGAACTCCAGTCATATTTTGGGGAGGGTTGGGAGGGGCCCAACTTATGTGCACTGGATATCCAGGTCTTCGATAAAAGCTGTCATCTGGCCGTTTTCACTGATCGTGATATGGTAGGCCACGTGGATCAGCAGATTGCTGCTCGAACCGCGGCTGATGAGGAGAAAGCTCCGCACCGAGGTAATACTGGAGGGAAAGGGGGCGCTCAGTCGAATATGATCCACTGCATTCGTTTGATAAGTGTTTCCACTCGTCAGGCCCACTCCGCTGACATTCAAATAATTGAAGTGTCCCATTGCACTGCCATCTGCCTGGATCTGGTTCACCATATGGATGGTGCCGCCGATCTCAACCATTTCCCCCGTGCAATCGGCAGACCGCAGAAAATAAAGTGGCATGTCAGTGCTTGTGGCTCCCAGCGCAGAAGCACCACTCACCTCAAGGAATAAAGAGGCGATCAGGGTGAGGCCGGTAAGTGTTGAGATCAAGGAACTAAGGATCTTGGTTGGTTTGAGCATGGGGTTGCCTTTCGCTTAATGGGTATTCCCGAGAATGTGGAGGCTTAACGAAGCTGTATTATTGTTGGGATTGGGGTCGAAGGTAGCCGACTCTGCGATAGAGGCCGTTTTTGTAAGTGCCAAATCTGCAGTCGGTTCCAGGGCAAAGGCGGTGGGGACGAGTCCCAGTATGAGCACGATCAGCAGCGTGACTGGAAAGCGTAAAATCCATTTGTTCATTTGAATAACTCCTAAAGAAATAACAAATAACAAATAATAAGGCTCATAGTTTCAAGGGTTTCCGAGTCACCTCCTGTATCCATTGATATTCGGAGAAGATTTGTCTAAATCAGTATAGCATCGATAAAGGCGATGAAAGCGCCGCCTGTAACCTTTGTTAACATATGTAACCTTTTAAGTGTGATTTGAAATGCTGAACGCATGCCGTCCGCAGTAGAATGAAAGGCAGAAAGTCCGAAACCTTGTGGATCGTCAGTAAGGACATCTAAATGACGGAAACCAACTTGACAGACCCAGTGGCTCCCCAAGGTATGCGTCTCGAAATGCAGCGCCATCAGATCTTTGTAGGAATTCAGATTTTCTTTTTGGTGATCTCACTCATTACCGGGGGATTTAATTTCAAAGTCTGGTCCATGCTGGATACCTCGATCCTGATCATTTCCATCGGCGTGACAGGACTTTTGTTTGTCCTGGAGAATACAAAATTACGCCAGTCTATTTTTTATGCAGCCATCGTCCTGTATCTTCTGGCCGTCGTGGATATGGCAATCAACATTTTGATCTCTGGAACGGTAGGCTGGGGAGAGCTTTAACATTCACCCATCCTGAGATTTGGCAGGTATTGCCTCCATTGACCTTGGGGGAACAAGGAACTCGATGACATTTTGAACGCTCGCTGGCAGATGTTGAGTATCCTATTGGCACTGCTGCTTGCTGCAGTAGTGTTTTCGTGCTTATTTAGTTTTCTTCTGCCGCCCACCCCGACTCTGACACCAACGGTCACAGTCACGCCCATGGCTACACTGACAGCGAGCGCCACACCCAGTCCGTTGCCAGCCATATTGATCACACCGGCTATTGCTCAATTCCCTCCCTTGACGATCTATTGGAGACGCGCGCTTTGGGAAGAGGCTGTTGGTCAAGAATTGGTTATCGAAGACTTCGAAAAGGACTCTGCTGATTATAGTGAACTCGGTTTCCCTTACTCTACCGGGAATCGGTTTCTACTGACTGGGAAAAGTGTGGCTCCAATCCTCAATGCCCCTGAGCTTTTACCAAGCCAGAATCTGTTGCACTTGAGTGATTGGGGGCAAGGGCTGACGTTCACGTTACCCGATGATGCCGAGACCACGGCTCTGGGATTCGATTATGCCTCTCAGGAAGAGTGGCAATTGACCGTTCGCAACATTGACATCATACTTCCCAGGGGAAGAAGTCAATTTGTGGGCGTCGCCTTGTACGCAGGGCCGACAAAGGTATTTAAACTTACTGGTCCCAACACTGCTCAAGGTGGTCTGTTTGTGGATAACATCTCGTACATTCCCTGATTTTGCTTGAATTCATAGGGGGGATATGCTAAGATAATTTTGAGACGAATGGTTTCGAACCTGGGGACTGTTATGTTCTCTTGAACGATCTTTGGAGGCAAGTCATGAACGAAGTACAAATTGTAGCTGCTAAAAAACAGTCAAATCAATGGCTGGAGATCCTTAGCCGTAACCTGCTCTATGCCCTTGCTTTGCTGGTGCTTGTCGTCTGTTATCTGCAATATCGTGTGGCGGGTTGGGCGTGGACCCATTGGGATCTGATGCTGGTCTCCGGACTGCTGGCTTTCATGATTGCGCTTTCCCTGGTGCAAACCATTCCGGTCAGGATGACCCAGACGCTTGAGCGCCTGACAAAGCGCGGCGTCTTCGAGCTCTCTGAGCCTGCCCTGGCGGACTTTCAATCTCAAATCGAAAAGCGCGTCCAGCGTTATGCTCAAGTCGGCGCGGGTGTGGTCAGCCTGGTGATCCTGGTTTCTTTTCTGGCTGCGTATGGACGCTATATCATTTACGATATTCCGCTCACGATTCTGGAGATGTTTCTCGGCGCCGTAGCCGGTTACTATATAGGTCAGATGATCGCCTATGGCACACTGGGAGGACTTGTGCGCCGGGAAAAGATCTCTATTATCCCCAAGTATGGTCATATCGATCGGGCGGCTGGTCTCAAACCCATCGGTGATTTTTATTTCTTTCAAGCCATGATTGTAGCGATCCCCTGCTTGTATATTGCGGTCTGGTGGTTCATCATCCCCTTGCTGCCCTGGTACTCACATTGGAGGAATCCTTATCTGGGCTTGCTGACGGTTGGTCTGATCTTTGAAATCCTGTCTTTCCTGGTTCCCATGTGGATCTTCCACCTGATCATGCAGGAACAGAAGATCAAGTCCCTGGGCGAGGCAGATGAACTCAGTAAAAAGATCGTTGAGTTGGAAAATAGGATTCTCATGGCGGCAGACCCCAGGGAAACGAACGATCTGCAGAAGCAACTGGATTTTCAACAGCAACAATATTGGGAGATCGAGCATATGCCCACCTGGCCGGTGGATGCTCAGACGCGGCGCAAGTTCACGGTGAACAATCTGCTTTTGTTCCTGCCACTTCTATCTGATCTCGTTCGGACGTCCCCGCCTTGGAAGAAATTCCTTGAGGTATTCATTAAGTTCCTGACAGCCCAGTAAAAATTGTCGCAACCTGACCTTCTCCCGAGAACACTTCGCCCGTCGAACCCATAGGATTCGGCGGGCGCTTTACACTCACTGACTTGTCTTTAGGCCTTTATGATACTAACAGGGTATGAGGGCAGCACTTCTGTGCTCCCACCCAGCAGCAAACCTCACTCTCGAATAATTGAGGGCTAGGCAGTGGAGAAACGAGTTCGACTGGACCGAGCAGTCGAAGCACCTCATCTTCTGGTTTTTGGTTTTCTTCTGGGTCACCCCAATTGGGCAGTTCGTCTATCGCCCGCTTCGAGACTTTTTTATGGGCGGCTGCGGTAAGGACCTTCCCCAGGCTGCTTCCTCCAAGCGTTTTAAGTTCAGTATCCCAGATGCGATCCACGATCTCAACCAGGCGTGTCAGCAACTCTTCGAGGGACACATCGATGAAGGCAGGCAAGCCCTCATAGGGTTGGCTCTGAAATTTGGATGTGCCTTTGTCAAGGGACTTATTGAAAGATGCAGCTGCATCGGAAGAAAGCTTCTTCAGAACCTGGGCATGGATGTAGGGGCGCAGGAGTGGCGCCGGATGTGTTTGATCCGCGCGAGCAATGATTTTTTCTGGCACGGTCATGATAATTGCCGCGCTTCTGGCAAACGCTTCACCTTCCAGGGCTGTCCCAGCCATATCAGCAATAATTTCATTCAGCCAGTTAAAGATCACTGAATCCATGGCCCGCTGCTTTTTGGTTGGTTCCACCACTGACGGTTTGTTATCTATACTGACTCTAAATTTCAGTTCATCCAGGAGGTCTGGGATCTCCTCAAAGATTGCATGGGCTACTTCATGAGGGATGGTCTGGGTGGATAACGTTTGGGCAAGTGCATTCTGCTGATTGACAACGCCAAACGGCGTACTAATCACGCAGGGCCCTTTTTCATCGAACACAGATAGGCGCGCAATTGGCCCCAGATACACCAGCGGTGGCGAGTTGGATAGATTTTTCAGACCCGAGACGTCCTCCAGGGCCTGACGCAGTCGTTCGTAATCTTCCTCCGACTTATCATCCAGAGACTGGAGCACATTCAAGTAGGGATTGCCAGGGGCGCGTTGCAGTGCAACCTGTCGCAGCACCACCCAATTGCTGGCGAGCAAGCTGACGATCACTGATTTGAATGTAGAGCGGTCCAGGTCTGGCCAGCGGTCAGAATCATACATGCTGTCGATCTCATCCACCAATATCCGTGTAGCCAGTACTTCAAATTGCTCCACATGGTGTTGGATCGCGCTGCCAGGGCTAAGCAGATTCTTCAACTGCGCAATATCGTATAAAAGGCTTTCACTCTCCGCATCGACCCGTTTGACAAAGATTTTTGGGCGACTTTCTATCGGTTCCATGACTCCTCGCTTTCTGTTGGCTCGACCTGTTGTAGATGGGCAAAATAGTCCTGCAATAAGCGGTGCTGAAAGATGTATCCGCCACCCACCCTTTGCAGGAGGATGCGATCTGTGGCGTGATCCAAAATCCGAACCAAATGCCAGGGCAGCTTTTCTGTGCGGGCCAAAATCGATCGCACGACCAACTGCTGGAGGCAGGCAGCTCCGCCAACCACTAAACCAAAAGGCGCAGCCACCAACCCAATTGTCGAAAAGACTAACAGAACGGTGGGCAGCAACCCTTCTGGATTCCAAATGTCCTGCTGGTGTCCCAGATTATCACTCACACCGGTAGTGATGCTGAGCGGCGTAAGAATGAGCAGAAAGAAGAGCAGGATCCCGCCTGTATTCCGCAGCGACTGCCAGAATCCCTGATTGGGTTTCACAGTGCTGGCAACCCGCAAACTGGGGCGCCAGCCAAATGTCAGCAGAATGCTTGGGCCCATCAACAGGGCAGCGAACTGAAGCAGTTGGACCGAATTGGCAATTTCATTTAAAGCAGCGCGACCGGCGGTCCAGTAGATCAACAGACCTATCAAGAGTTCAATTAAGATGACCGTCCCCACACTCAGCGACATGCGCTTCCAGGACCATTGTAGTTTCTCCCTGATGCGAGGATTCTTGGCCGCAACCACGGCTGCCCCTGTAGGAATGCCTACCACGATCGCGGCGGCCAGGCCTCCAAGAGGTGCCTTAAGCGCCCACAGTGCCCACGTGCATGTGAGCCAGCTAAGCAGGATATGCAGCAGCAAGGTTGCAGGATTGTTCAGGCGTGAGCTGGCGAGCCCTGTCACCAGCGCAGCTAACCCAATCGCCGCAGCCATTTTTAAGACAATGGAAGCGGGAGAATCCGCGCCCATATAAAACAGCAGAGTACAAAGAGCCAAAAGGCTCGCAAGGAGCAGACTCATGCCAAGCGTACATAGCCGCCGTTGCCATTTGGTCTTCAGCCATTCTGGAGTGAGCCCCTCCATAAGAAATACTGTTTGCCCCTGCCCGGACAGATTACGTGCCAGCCAGGGTAATACCTGCAGTATGGAATTTTCAAGCTGAGCCAGGGAACGGCCCCGCCGCTTGAACACAGAGCTTAGATACACATCAAAGAGCCGCTCGCGGTGTGCTGCCATGCCTCCCAGCTGGCTCCAGTCCTGAGTTGAGACCTCCTGGCTCGCGAGCAGCATAATATTGAGCATTAACGGACTCCTGGCGAGTTGTCGCAGGGTAGCATCCTGATCTAACATGGCAGCAACATCCTGGCCGTGACGATGCTCGGTGAGGATTTGGTCGATTTGGCTCTTACCCAAAGGCTGCAGGAGGAACGCCCCATCCAATTGCAGGCGTTGAGTCTGGTTTTCATAATCTGTTCGCCGACTGCAAACCACAATTTGAGCGGGCCCATGGGTATGCCTGTAAGAGTTAATGGTCGCAATACAGGCTGGACGTTTGTCTTCTGGAACTTCATCCAGGCCATCCAACAGCAGGGTCAAAGCATCCTTGGCAATCCAGGCTTCGGCCACAAGTTGTGGCACAAAATACTTTCCGCGTAGTTCTTTGATTATCCAGTTTTCCAAAGGCATGTGCTCTTCATCCCATGAGGATAAATTCAGAACAATGGGAATGGGACGGTTCGGATCTGTTTCTGCCCTTATTACCAGTTCGTTTGCCAGCTGTAATAGCGTGATTGTTTTTCCCGCCCCAGGCTCGCCCACGATCAACAGGTTTCCGTTGGCTGAATCAAAAGTATTCAGAATATGATTGCTCGTTAAGGGTCTGGAGGGAGCATTCTCTTTCCGTTGAACAATGCTGGTCCATGGACTTTCGACGAGCCCAGCCTGGTATTGCATATTTATCGCGATGAGGGAATGAGAAATTCTGGCAGGTTCCAATACACCTTCCAGCCAATCCTTCCGTATCCTCTTGAGCATGTATTCGCGGTTGACGACCCAATGGGCATCTGCCTGGAGGATGGATTTGATATTGATGGTTGCGTTGCGAAAATCACCGGATAAATTATAGGTATCTCCGGAGGCGTTTGAATTTTCCGCTGGCTCCGACGGTTGGTTGAAGCCAGGTGTTTTATTGGGAAGCTCGCTTTGAACATCCATGGCATGAACCTTTAATAATCCATCTGAGGGCCACAATTCTTCTTATAGCTATGAACGTCAAAAAAGTCTAGATTCAGCCAGTTGCACCAGCTGGGTTTATCCACCCAATTTCATGACCGTCGTCACGATCTGCGCGGCGATAGTAACAACGGTCGGAAGCACATCGGCAAGATTTTGCGCGGCCTGCTTGAGCCCTTCACCGGTAATTTGTAACAGAGGCTGATTAGGTTTTTCGGATTTGGCGGTATCTATTAACGCCTTGGCAGTTTGGGCAACGGCTTCGGCTTGTTCCTGCCTTGGGTCTGGCACGTCTCGCAGTACATCGCTCAGTTGTGCAATGAGTTTTGCCAACTCCTGACGAGCATCCAAATTATCCGTTCGGATTTCATTGACGCTCTGTTGTGCGTTTGTAAGTGTAGATCGGATGTTGAGGATTGCTCCTCGGAAATCGCCAGACATATTGAACTGATCGCCCATAGCGCCCTCCTAAGAAAACGATTAAACGATAATTCAGTATACTCTCTCGTGGAAGATGAATCAAGCTGGAGAGCAAAGAATCTGATATTCGAACCCTTTTCAGGAAATATCCTCCGCAGTCATCTCTGTGGTGTTTGGCGAGTCTCGACGATGCCAGAAAATGGTATCTCAAAGACGAGAGTCATTTCTCAGCTTGAACCGTACCCCTCCAGCGTCTTGTGCGTTTCCCTAACCTCGATGCCAGGAAAAAGACAGTCAGTTATCCAAAGGAGTGAGGACGATTCTGGATGTGCCGAAGCGCTCGACCAACTCTGCGAACCGACTTGCTCTTCTAAATTCACGAGAGGCGATGATGGAACTTCGTTTCCTGGATGAGGTATCCGTTACCGATGGTAGATCGACGATAAAGCGCGAAATGATGTGCCAATCAGAGTCAGCCAGAAGTCTGCCGCATTCTCATGCCAATGAGCCGAGGTGACCTGTCTATCCCACACCACCAAGACCACGCCTTTTTGCCCGTCTGAGTAAGG
>Ga0065704_10071125_pt1 | contig 12991 bp, 12 predicted proteins | sample SwiRhicommuniRL2_FD_59091 | JGI IMG/M metagenome (GOLD analysis project Ga0065704, IMG submission 59091) | Switchgrass rhizosphere bacterial communities from Rose Lake, Michigan, USA - RL2 v2 (version 2) | ecosystem: Host-associated > Plants > Roots > Rhizosphere > Soil | place: East Lansing, MI
CGCCGCGGCGGCGCGGCGCGCCTCGGCCTGCGCGCGCAGCCGGCGCAGCTCGGCCGGATCGATCATCGGCAGCGCGTCGCGCTGGCTGGCGTCGCCGATCTTGGCCATGTACCAGCCGCGTGCCCAGGCCATCAGGAAGCCCAGCGCCGCCAGCAGCGCCAAGACCAGCAAGGACATGTGCGGCGTGGAGAACGCCAGGACGAAGGCACCCAGCGCAAGCAGCAGAAAGAGCCAGTACATGACGACCTCCCCAAGGATGGGCGCAGTGTAGCGCTGCCCGGGCGAGCGGTTCCACGTGAACCGCCCAGTGGGGGGGCAATCGGTCGCGCGCCCCCATACGTGGGTCAGGCCGCAAGACACCGGCGTGGCGCCCCAGCCGGTCCGATCGCCTGCGCGCATCGCGATGCTGCCCCGCCCGCAATGCGGGAGGCGCTTGTCTTCGAGACGGGTGTAGTGCCGCAGCGGCGTCGGCGTCGGCAATGACAAGGGCATATCGAAGCGATACTGCGCTCGGCAGTCGGGGGAATTGCGCGGGAGCGGTGTTGCGCAGCCTGCGCCGGTCGGCGGATCGGCGATCCATCCGCCGGGGGCGCTGCAGCGCCGCCCTACCCTGGGGTGAACCTGCACCGCGCCGGTCGCTGTCCGCAGCGATCGGCGCGCCAGTGCGCCCCCTACAGCAGCGGCGAAGTCAGCCGCGCCAGCGCTTCGGGCAGGCGATAGCGCCACAGCGAGCGCTTGCGGTCGTCGCGCACCTGCACCGCGTCGGCCATCTCGCGGCCGATCAGCGTGGCCAGTTCCTGGGTCAGCTGGCGGTCGCGGAACATCGCCGACACCTCGAAGTTGAGGCGGAAACTGCGGTTGTCGAAGTTGGCGCTGCCGACGATGCACAGCTCCTCGTCGGCGATCAGGGCCTTGGTGTGCAGCATGCGCGGGCCGTATTCGTAGATCTTGACGCCGGCCTGCAGCAGTTCGTCGAAGTACGAGCGCGCCGCCAGGGTCACCAGCCGCGAATCGCTGCGCTTGGGCACCAGCAGGCGCACGTCGAGCCCGCCCAGCGCGGCCGAGGTCAGCGCCATGCGCGCGGCCTCGCCAGGGACGAAGTACGGCGTCACCAGCCAGACGCGACGCTCCGCCGCGTAGATCGCCGCCACCTGCATGCGGTGGATGCTCTCCCACGACGAATCCGGGCCGGACACCAGCACCTGCGCCTGGATCGCGCCGTCGTCGCGGCCGGGCATGTCGTGCGGCCAGATCTGCGCCATGTCGAAGGTGTCGCGGCCCTGGCGGGTGGCGTACAGCCAGTCCTCGACGAACACCAGTTGCAGGCTGCGCACCACGTGTCCCTCGCAGCGCACGTGCAGGTCGCGATACGCGTCGGCGCGCAGCGCCTCGTTCTCCTCGTCGGTGACGTTGATGCCGCCGGTGAAGCCGATGCGCCCGTCGATCACCACGATCTTGCGGTGGGTGCGCAGGTTGACCCACGGCCGCTTGAACTTGAACGGCCGCAGCAGTTGCGCGGGATGGAACCAGGCCACTTCGCCGCCGGCGTCCAGCAGCGGCCGCAGGAAGCGCTTGCGCACCTGCGAGGAACCCACCGCATCCAGCAGCAGGCGCACCTTGACCCCGGCGCGGGCGCGCTCGACCAGCGCGTCGCGGATGCGCGTGCCGCTGCGGTCGGGATTGAAGATGTAGTACTCCAGGTGCACGTGGTGCAGCGCGGCGGCGATGTCGCGCTCGATCGCCGCGTAGGTGGCCGCGCCGTCCACCAGCCACTGCGCGCTGGTGGCCGAACTGGGCGCCAGCCCGGTGGTGGCCTGGGCGATCTTGGCCAGCTCGGTGCAGTCGGCGTCGGGCGGGCAGACGCTGCTGTAGTGCTCCATGCCCGAACGCGAACGGCCGCGGCGCAGGCGCTGCCGCTTCACCTTCTGCGGCCCGAGCAGGTAGTAGATGACGAAGCCCAGGTACGGCAGCGCCGCCAGCGACAGCACCCAGCTCAGCGTCGCCGCCGGTTCGCGCTTCTGCAGCACGATCCAGCCGCTCAGCCACAGGATGTACAGCAGATAGGCGGCGGTGACGTAGGCGCCGAAATGCGGGATGCCGGTGAGCCAGTCCCAGGTACTTTGCAGGGTCGCGATGACGAACATCGGCGGATTCTACGGGGCGCGCGCGCCGCTTGCGCGTGGCGCTGAAAGATTCAGCGTGGCCATCGCGCCGTCGCACAGGCTGAGACGGCGGCGGCGTACCCTGCGCCGATGAGCACGGCCATCAAGGGACGCGGCGCCGGCAGCCACCTGCCCGGCCGCTTCGAACGCACCATCAGCCAGGCCGAGGACGACGGCTGGCATCCAGACGACAGCGAGGAATTCGCCGCGCCGCGGCTGCGCACCGAGGTGCGCGAGGAAACCGCGCGCAGCATCATCAGCCGCAACCAGTCGCCAGACGTGGGCTTCTCGCAATCGGTGAACCCGTACCGCGGCTGCGAGCACGGCTGTAGCTACTGCTTCGCCCGGCCCAGCCACGCCTACCTGAACCTGTCGCCAGGGCTGGACTTCGAGACCCGCCTGTTCGCCAAGACCAACGCGCCGGAGCTGCTGCGCCGCGAGCTGGCCAAGCCGGGCTACGTGCCCAGCCCGATCGCGCTGGGCATCAACACCGACGCCTACCAGCCGATCGAGCGCAAGCTGCAGCTGACCCGGCGCCTGATCGAGGTCTTCGCCGAGACCCGCCACCCGTTCTCGCTGATCACCAAGAACGCGCTGGTCGAGCGCGACCTGGACCTGCTGGCGCCGCTGGCCCGCGACAACCTGGTCAGCGTGCACTTCTCGGTGACCTCGCTGGACCCGAGGCTGTCTGCCAGGCTGGAGCCGCGCGCCTCGGCGCCGCACGCGCGCCTGCGCGCGATGCGTACCTTGCACGAGGCGGGAGTGCCGGTCGGGGTGATGGTGGCGCCGGTGATCCCGTGGATCAACGACCACGAACTGGAGGCGGTGCTGGAAGCGGCGCACGCCGCCGGCGCCGACAGCGCCGGCTACGTGCTGCTGCGCCTGCCGCACGAGGTCGCGCCGCTGTTCCGCGACTGGTTGCAGGCGCACCATCCCGACCGCGCCGCGCATGTGATGAGCACGGTGCAGCAGCTGCGCGGCGGCAAGGACTACGACGCCACCTTCGGCAAGCGCATGCGCGGCGAAGGCGTCTATGCCGACCTGCTGGCGCGGCGCTTCGCGCTGGCGCACAGGCGCCTGGGCTATGCCGAACGCACGCGCCCGGCGCTGGACTGCAGCCGCTTCGTCAAACCGCTGCCGCCGCGTGCGCCATCGCCGCAGGGTGTGCTGTTTTGAGGCGGGGATTGGGGATTCGGGAGTGGGGATTCGCAAGAGCGCTCGGCGGCTGTTTCAGATATGGCTGCCGTTCCACTGATCCTACTTTCGGGCGCAAACCGTCTCTTTGACTGGAAGATCAGCCGCCGGCGAGACCGTGCGCCATCGCCGCTAAACGGAGGCCGGTGGCAAGGAGTGGCCGCATCCCGCCTTTGCGAATCCCCACTCCCGAATCCCTAATCCCGGCCATAAAGCGCCTGCGCCGACTGGAACAGGATCCAGCTGGTGGCGATGAACTTGTCGCCGCCCTGCGGCCGGTTGCCGCGGTGGGTGTGGGTGAAGGCGGTCGGGGCGATCAGCAGGCTGCCGGCGCGCGGCGCGATCTTGCGCTGCTGGAACAGGAACTCGGTCTCCCCGTCCTGGAAGTCGTCGTTGAGGTAGAGCGTCCACAGCAGGTGCCGGTGCAGGGTCTCGGCACCGGGATCGCGCGGGTACAGTTCGCAATGCCAGTACGGGTAGCCGCCCTCGCCCGCTTCGTACCACTGCAGGTTGATCGCGCCCGGGCGCAGGCAGGTGCGCGCCAGGTTGGACAGCGCGGCGTCGTCCAGCAGTGCGAAGTCCTCGGCACTGAGCCGGTGCGGCTGGCCGTCGGCGCCGGGCACCTGCAGCATCAGCGGCGAGATCAGCGTCTGCGGATACTTGCGCAGGTAGCCGAGCAGACCGCCGAACACGGCCTGCTGCAGGCGCTGTTCCACGTCGCGCCACGGCTCCAGGCCGCTGATGCGCAGGTCGCGGCTGCGCTTGAGTTCGGGGAACACGCCGCTGCCGACCTCGCCCGGCCGCAACTGCGCACTGCCGCGCAGACGGCGCATGATCGCGGCGCAGTCCTCGCGGGACATGGCGCCGTCGAAGACTTCGATGAAATCGGCAGTGGGATCGGGCATCGGGTGACCTTGGCGGCGTTGCGGCGGCGTCGCCGCCGCGCGGGAATCGGGGGGCGGCATCGGCCGAGCTAGCGTTTGGCGGAGGACATCGCGCCGCCGCGGATGGCATAACCCAGCAACACCAGCCAGGCGGCCAGCGCCAGCAACGTCGGCAGTTGGAACGTGCTGGAGGTGCCGATGGTGAAGCTGCGGGCGGCGAAGAAGATCAGCGCCCACAGGACGAGGTTGCCGGCCACGATCAGCCGCCGCGCCTTGTGCCGGGTCAGCCAGGAAATGACGCTTGGCATCAGGGCGATCGGCGCGGTCGCGAAGAAGAACAGCAGGAACACAGTCTGGTTCATGGCAGTGCCTACGTTGTCCTCTCCGGCGCCGTGGATGGAAGCTGGCACATGGCGCGGGCGCTACGCCAAACCGCAGCCCGATCGATCGACCGCGACAGAAGTGGCGATGATCGCCGTGCGACGATTCTATGCGTTTCCGGGGTCTTGACGTACCGGACGACACGCGGCAAGGACATGGCGAGCATCGGGGACGGATGCGTTGACCGAGCCGGAACGAGCGGCGGCGGGAGATGCCTAGAAGTAGCCGCCCTCCGCGTCGCGCCACATGTCGTAGCCCTCCAGTTCCTCCGCGGTCACCGAGGATTGCTGGACGAAGCGGGCGTTCCAGCCGGAAAAGGAGGCCTTGGAGATCGGCAGATGCCCCATGCCCAGCGGCTCGTCGTCGCGCCTGTCCACACCCGCCATGTACAGGGTGGATTCGTCGATGGCCTTGGGAGGCGCGCGGAACACGTTGCTGTACACGCGGACATGGACACCGCGCTCGTCCACCTTGAGGATCTTCAGCGGCACGAAGCGGCCGGACTCTTGCTCGGTCACGTAAAGGCCGCCCTCCACCCACCGGTCGGCGGCGGCGGACGACGCGGCGATGGCGGTTCCGAACAGAACCGAGAGGAATTTCTTGAGCATGTGCGCGCCGCCTGCATGGACCGACGCATCGCGCGTCGGCTGGAAGTGATGGGATCGGTCGTCCGGCGCATACCGGACCCAGCGCATCCTACGACGGCCGGGATCGGCCAGCAAAAAGCGGGTGCGAGCGGGTTGCGCGGCGATATGTCTCCGGTGCGATGGCGCGTGCGCGGAAGACGGCTCATCCAGTGCGCTCGTAACAGTCGCAAGCGTGCACCGCTTGCCACGCCGTAGCCGCCGTTCGGCGACATCCATCTAGCACCGAAAGAAGAAGTGCACGAAGGCCAGGGCGAAACCGGCGATCCACAGCGCGAGCATCCCGACGAACCCCGCTGCGAGAACCGCATGGCGCGGCAACCGGCGCAAACCACGCGTGCGCTTGACGAGAGACGCGAACAGCCATCCGCCCACGGCCACGCCCCCCGCGACGACCAGCCAGCCGATGACGTTGACGAGCGGATCCTTTGGGCCGAATTCCTGCGGGCATTGCGAGGTCGCGTAGACGGGTGCGGAGAAAACAAGCGACGCTGCAAGAAGGCATCTGCCGCACTTGACCCACCCCGTCCGTGCACCGCAGCCGAGGATGCGGTGCACGTCGGCGACCATGCTGGCGATCCAGTGCATGTTGAAGTTCCTGCCGCGCAAGCCTTCGCCGCCGGCGAGCAACTGGACCGCGTCGCCGTGCGCGGGCGAACTCACCTCGCGGGGCCGTCGCCGGAGGCGCGCGACCGCTTGCGTTCCTTGCGCCGCCGGTTGTCCGCGCGCAGCGCTGCCGCGCACGCCTCGGCGGTAGGCAGCGTCGTACTCCGGTCGACCGTGTAGAAGCCCGAGCACCCGGCGTCGGAGCAGCCGCAGGCGGTGAACCGCGCCGGATGCCGGGTCAGGCCGAGGCGCTTCTGTTGTGCGTTGATGCACTCGCGCCGCTTGATGGCGTCGATGATGGCACTGCGCTGCAAGAATTTCCCTGCCATTGCTCCTCCCTTGCCGGCGCCATGGACGGTCCATGGAACGAGCACATGCGCTTCATCCACCGCCGGCTCCGGCATGATAGCCAAGGCGCCGGTCGGCCGCCTATCGCGGCATCGGTGCCGCGGGGCGGCGGAACCCAGGCCGGCGGCGGCGGGTGGAGATTGCTTTTTCAGGACCGATTGGAGGGCACCGGATTGCCCCGGACCGCGATGCCCAGCAGGACCAACCACACCGCCAGCGCCAGCAGGGTCGGCAGCTCGAAGCGGCTGGAGTTGTACAGGGTGAAACTCCTGGCGGCGAAGAACAGCAGCGTCCACAGCGCCAGGTTGACCAGCACGATCCGCCGCCGCCAACGGTGGCGGGTCAGTAATGCTATGACGCTGGGCATCAGTGCGACCGGGGCGGTGGCGAAGAAGAACAGCACGACGAGGGTTGGGTTCATGGGTCTTCTCGCGTCGACGATCATGCTGGCGATCCAGCGCATGGTGACGTTGCTGCCGCGTTCGCTGCCGGTGCGATGCGGAATGGCAAGGGCGATGGCCCGCGAAAGTCCGCCCCGGTTGCGGCAGGTCGCTGATGCAACTGCGGCGAGGAGGAACCGCTACTCCTTCGCCTTGCCGGTCTCGGCATCGATCAGTTTCTGGATCGACGCGAGGTTCTCGCTCAGTCGATCCAGCCGCAATCCGAAGCGCAGGGTTGCGGTTCCATCCTGCTCGGCAACGACTTCGACCGTCATGGCGTAGTGGGTCGGCGCAGCGCAGACGAAGCTGGCGCGGACGCCGTCCTCCCACTCCAGCGGTGGGCAGGCGGAGTGATAGAGGGAGTTGAGCAGCGCGGCCTGCGATTCGAATTCGGCGGCCGCGTCGCTGGGCGACCGGAAGTTGCGCACCGCCCAGATCGAAACGATCGTGCGCGACTTGGGCGTGGCGATGAGCTCCACATGTTCGAAGTCCTGCAGATCGGGCGTAACCTGCGCTCGAGCGCGCAGTAAGCCATCGGGCAGAAGATCCTCGGCGTCGGCCCTGCCCTTCGGGAGGGCGGCTCCCAATTGATGCCCGGCGAATTCGCCTTGCCGGGGATCGGCCCATGCCGAAAAGCTCGATAGGCTCAGATGGAGGAACAACAATGCCGCAAAGACGAGCGTGTTGCGCATTCCGGGTGGCTCCAGCGGGCGGAAACCTGGCGCTGGAGCCGGGTCGGTGGGCGGGCCCGGTCCAACGCGCAACGATCAAGCCGGCGCGAAAGCGGGTGCCGGCAGGCACTCCGCCCTCGAGCGGCTTGCGGCGGACTCAGCGGTGCGCTTTGTCATGCTCCAGATGATAGCGCACCGCCTCGGCGACCTCGTTCTTCGAGCCCAGGAACACCGGCACACGCTGGTGCAATTGCGTGGGCTGGATGCCGAGGATGCGTTCGCGGCCGGTGCTGGCGGCGCCGCCGGCCTGCTCCACCAGCAAGCCCATCGGGTTGGCTTCGTACATCAGGCGCAGCTTGCCGGGCTTGCCCGGGTCCTTCTTGTCCCAGGGGTAGATGAAGATGCCGCCGCGGGTGAGGATGCGGTGCACGTCGGCGACCATGCTTGCGATCCAGCGCATGTTGAAGTTCTTGCCGCGCACGCCCTCCGTGCCGGCGAGCAGGTCGGCGACGTACTGCTGCATCGGCGCTTCCCAGTGGCGCTGGTTGGACATGTTGATCGCGAACTCGGCGGTGTCCTCGGGGATGCGCATGTCCGCCTGGGTCAGCAGGAAGCTGCCCTCCTCGCGCTCCAGGGTGAAGGCGTGGGTGCCGTGGCCCAGAGTCAGCACCAGCATCGTGCTGGGGCCGTAGATGCAGTAGCCGGCGGCGACCTGCGCGGTGCCCGGCTGCAGGAAGTGTTCGTCGCCGGGTTTGTCGGTGCCGGGCGGCGCGCGCAGCACCGAGAAGATGGTGCCGACGGAGACGTTGACGTCGATGTTGGAGCTGCCGTCCAGCGGATCGAACAGCAGCAGGAAATCGCCGCTGGGATACTTGTCGGGCACCGGCTGGCTGTGGTCCATTTCCTCCGACGCGCACGCGGCCAGATGCCCGCCCCAGGCGTTGGCTTCGAGCAGGATGTCGTTGCTGAGCACGTCCAGCTTCTTCTGCGCCTCGCCCTGCACGTTGCCGGTGCCGGCGTCGCCGAGCACGCCGCCCAGGGCGCCCTTGCTGACCGCGATGGAGATGCGCTTGCAGGCGCGCGAGACGATGGTGATGAGCTGGCGCAGTTCCGGGCCGATGCGGCCGGCGTGCTGTTCTTCGATCAGGAAGCGGGTCAGCGAGGTTCGCGACATGGGCGCAGGCAGCCTTTCGTGGGGGAAGGCGCCTATTGTCGCGGCTGTCGCATGAGATTTCGATTAGCGGGCGAGCGGTGGCGTGCGGCGGCGCCGCATCGCCATCGGCCGATGGGCGTTCGGCGCGTTCGGAGGATGTCATGCGTCGGGGCTGAAGCCCCTCCCACAACCGGGGCGATGGCACGCACAAAAAAGCCGGAAGCGCAGGCGCTTCCGGCTTCGTGTTGCGGCGCTGCCGCGCGCGATCAGCCCTTGTGCACGGTAGCCACGGCCTGGGTCACGTAGTCCAGGTTGGCCTGGCTCAGCGCGGCCACGCAGATGCGGCCGGTGCCGACCGCGTAGATGCCGAACTCGTCGCGCAGCCGATCCACCTGCGCCTTGCTCAGGCCCGAGTAGGAGAACATGCCGGCCTGCTGCTGGATGAAGCTAAATTCCGGTGCGCCGAGGGCGGCCAGCTTCCGCACCATGCCGGCGCGCAGGGCGTGGATGCGTTCGCGCATCTCGGTCAGTTCCTGCTCCCACATCGCGCGCAGCTCGGGGCTGTTGAGCACCCCGGCGACCAGCGCCGCGCCATGCGTGGACGGGCTGGAGTAGATGGTGCGGATGATGCGCTTGACCTGCGACTGCACCGCCTTGCTTTCGGCCGCGTTGGCCGAGACCACCGACAGCGCGCCGACGCGCTCGCCGTACAGCGAGAACGATTTGGAGTAGGAACTGGCGACGACATAGTTGTCGATGCCGACCTCGGCCAGCAGGCGCACCGCGTAGGCGTCTTCGTCGATGCCCTTGTCGAAGCCCTGGTAGGCGATGTCGACGAACGGGAACAGCTTGCGTTCCTTCAGCAGCTCGGCCACGGTGCGCCACTGCGCCTGGGTCAGGTCGGCGCCGGTCGGGTTGTGGCAGCAGGCGTGCAGCAACACCACGCTGCCCGGCGCCAGCTTGCCCAGGTCGGCGAGCATGCCGTCGAAGTTCAGCCCGTGCGTGGCCGGATCGAAGTAGGTGTACTCGACCACGTCGAAGCCGGCGGCGCCGAACACCGCGCGGTGGTTCTCCCAGCTCGGGTTGCTGATGGCGATGGTCGAGGTGGACAGCAGCTTCTTCAGCAGGTCCGCGCCCACGCGCAGCGCGCCGCTGCCGCCGATGGTCTGCGAGGTGGCGACGCGGCCGGCGGCCAGCAGCGGCGAGTCGGCGCCGAACAGCAGTTTCTGCGTGGCCAGGTCGTACGCCGGCAGGCCGTCGATCGGCAGGTAGCCGCGCGGCTTGGCGTCCTGCGCCAGTTGCTGCTCGATCTGCTGCACCGCGCGCAGCAGCGGGATGCGGCCGCTCTCGTCGTAATAGATGCCCACGCCCAGGTTGACCTTGGTCGGGCGGGAGTCGGCGTTGTAGGCCTCGGTCAGGCCCAGGATCGGGTCGCCTGGGACCTGTTCCACGTTTGCAAAGAAGGACACGGCGGTACTCGTTCGGTGGCGAAGGGTGGGGGCCGGGAGGGACCGGAGCCGGCGCGGTCAAACGCCCCATCCTAACAAACGCAGGCTTGCGTGGCGGGGCGTTGCGGCACGCGGCGTGCGGGCCGGCGACGCATGCGCGATGATGGCCGCATGCCCGATCGCACCCCCCTTGCCCTGCTCTGCGGCCTGCTCGTCCTGGGCGCGCCGCCCCTCGGTCGCGCCGCCAGCGCCGCGGCCGACCCCGCCACCCTGCCCGCCGTGCAGGTCCAGGCCGCGCGGGTCGGCGGCGTCGACGATTTCGACCTGCCGGCGTCGCTGAGCACGCTCGAGCTGGGCGACAGCGACCGCACCGGGGTGCAGGTGTCCGAGGCGCTGTCCGGGGTGCCGGGACTGCTGGCGCGCGACCGCCAGAACTATGCGCAGGACACGCAGCTGTCGATCCGCGGTTTCGGCGCGCGTTCGGCGTTCGGCGTGCGCGGGGTGCGCCTGTTGCTGGACGGCATTCCGGCCACGATGCCCGACGGCCAGGGCCAGTTGTCGCACTTCAACCTGCTCGGCGCCGAGCGCATCGAGGTGCTGCGCGGGCCGTTCTCGGCGCTGTACGGCAACTCCTCCGGCGGCGTGGTGCAGCTGTGGAGCGCCGACGGCCAGCCCGGCGATCCATGGCGGCTGCGCAGCACCGTCGGCAGCCATGGCACCTACAGCGCGGGGGCGCAACTGCAGGGCCAGCAGGGCGACGTGCACTACAACGTCGCCGCCACCCACTTCCGCACCGACGGCTATCGCGACCACAGCCAGGCGCGGCGCGACTCGGTCAACGCCAAGCTCGGCATCGACCTGGCCCCGGGGCGGCGCCTGGACCTGCTGCTGAACTACCTGGATGCGCCGCGGGCACAGGACCCGCTGGGCCTGACCCGCGCCCAGTTCAGCGCCGATCCGCGCCAGGCCACCTCGGTGGCCACCCAGTTCGACACGCGCAAGTCCACCCGCCAGGCGCAGGCCGGGGCGATCTTCACCCAGCAGGTGGAGCAGCAGACCTGGCGGCTGATGGCCTATCTCGGGCGCCGCGACGTGCAGCAGTACCTGGCGGTCCCGGTGGCGGTGCAGGCCAATCCGTTGCACGCCGGCGGGGTGATCGACCTGGACGGCGACTACGGCGGCCTCGACGCGCGCTGGGCCTGGCAGGGCGAGTTGGCCGGGCGCCCGTTCCAGCTCACCGTCGGCGCCAATGCCGACCGGCAGAAACAGCACCGCACCGGCTACGAGAACTTCGTCGGCAGCACGCTGGGGGTGACCGGCCGGCTGCGCCGCGACCAGGAGGACGCCGTGCGCAACGTGGATCAGTTCGCGCAGGCCTGGTGGCAGTTCAGCCAGCGCTGGTCGCTGCTGGCCGGCCTGCGCCACAGCCAGGTGCGCTTCCGCTCCGACGACGCCTACATCGTCGGCCGCAACCCGGACGACAGCGGCCGCACCGACTATGCGGCGACCACGCCGGTGGCCGGGGTGGTGTTCCGCGCCAGCGACGACCTGCGCTTCTACGCTTCCGCCGGCCGCGGCTTCGAGACGCCCACCTTCAACGAGCTGGGCTACCGCAACGACGGCGGCGCCGGCCTGGCGCTGGACCTGGCCGCGGCCAGGAGCGAGAACCTGGAGCTCGGCGCGAAGTGGCGCGACGCGGCCGGCGCGGCGTGGGAGGCGGCGCTGTTCCGCGCCGACACCGACGACGAACTGGCGGTGGCCAGCAACACCAACGGCCGCAGCACCTACCGCAACATCGGCCGCACCCGCCGCCAGGGCGCCGAGGCCAGCTACCGGCTGCCGCTGGGCGAGGCCGCGCAGTTGCAGGTGTCCTACACCTGGCTGCAGGCCACCGTGCGCCAGGCCTACCTGACCTGCGCCAGCAGCGGCTGCGCCACGCCCACCGCGGTGGTGGCGGCCGGCGCGCGCCTGCCCGGCGTGCCGCGCCAGCAACTGTTCGCGCGCTGGCAATGGCAGCCGCGCGCCTGGCAGTTCGCGGTCGAAGGCGTGGCCGCCGGCGCGATCGTCGCCAACGACCTGGCCACCGCGCGTGCGCCCGGCTACGCGCTGCTCAACCTGGAAGCCTCGCGGCGCTGGACCACCGCGCATGGCGTGCTGCGCACCTTCGCGCGCATCGACAACGCGCTCGATCGCGCCTACATCGGCTCGGTCATCGTCAACGACGGCAATGGCCGCTACTACGAGCCGGGGCCGGATCGCGGTTACACGGTCGGCCTGCAGTGGGATTTCGCGCACTGACGTCGCCCGGTCGCCCGGACGACACGCCGCGATCCTCGCGCCTCGCCTCCGCCGCACGCGCCGTCGCGCGACGATCGATCGGTGCGCGCCGACGTGGGGCGCGCTTCGCGGAATACGCCACGTCGGCGCCGCGGCTCAGCTGCGATTGATCGAGATGCCGCCATCGACCAGCATCGCGCTGCCGGTCATGAACGAGGCATCGTCCGAGGCCAGGAACAGCGCTGCGCGCGCCAGTTCCTCCGGCTGCGCCAGGCGCTTGAGCGCGTGCAACTGCGCCACCTGCGCCAGCGCCTGCGCATTGCCGTTCATCGCGTGCGCCATCGGCGTATCGGTGCCGCCCGGCAGCAGCGCGTTGACCCGCACCGCCTGCGGCCCGAATTCGGCGGCCAGTGCCTGGGTCAGCCCGATCAGCCCCGCCTTGCTGGCCGCATAGGCGGCGGTGCCGGGGAAGCCGACGGTGTGGCCGACGAAGGTGGAGGTGAAGATCAGCGCGCCGCCGCCGCGCGCGCGCAGCGCCGGGAGCTGGTGCTTGGCGCCATAGAACGCCGCGCTGAGGTTGGTGTCGATCGCCTCCTGCCACGCGTGCGCGTCCAATGCGGGCGTGGGCGCCAGGGTGCCGAGCGTGCCGGCGTTGTTGAAGGCGATGTCCAGGCCGCCGAAGCGTTCCACGGCCAGCGCGACCAGCGCCTGCGCATAGGCTTCCTCGCGCACGTCGCCGGCCAGGCACGCGGCGCGCCCGCCGGCGGCGGCGATCTCGGCCAC
>Ga0065704_10071126_pt1 | contig 12989 bp, 10 predicted proteins | sample SwiRhicommuniRL2_FD_59091 | JGI IMG/M metagenome (GOLD analysis project Ga0065704, IMG submission 59091) | Switchgrass rhizosphere bacterial communities from Rose Lake, Michigan, USA - RL2 v2 (version 2) | ecosystem: Host-associated > Plants > Roots > Rhizosphere > Soil | place: East Lansing, MI
CATTTCATCATACTTATTTTTATTTAAGTTCCAAAGAGATTAATTTTACCGCAACTAGTGGCCGATGTGATTGATTGATTCTTGTTCATTGTCTCAACACACGCATTAACCACTAGTTGCCTTATTTTGTTTTTTGTTACTAAGAACTAACGCTTTAATTCATTTTATTTTATCTTATTTTACCGTGTAGACCTTTTGACAATGTTCAGCCAGGTTAAACGACTTGTTGGGTAGGTTGGGTAGGAAGATACTGTGCGTAACGTTTGATTAAGCGTAGCTGAATTAGATATTAGAAATCCTTAAATAAAATTTTCACGTTAAAGTGACTCTATTGTCTGCGGCTCACAAGGTCGATAGATGATAGGGTTTGGTGCTATTACTGCAGTATAAGCACCAATCTTTATCTTCTTAATTTAATCTTTTAGTTTTAATAAAAATCATTTTCGGCCTTTGCAAGTAAACCAATATCAACCTAATGAGCAAATTATTATCCAGTTTAAACCTGCGAATACACATATATTGATTAAACCAATAGGGTAAATCAACCAATTATGATGCATAAAAAAGTAAAGGTCGCAATAGCAGGCGTCGGAAACTGTGCATCAGCACTATTGCAAGGTATCTCATTTTATGGTAATAGTTACACGGATAATAACGAGAAGAAAGGTATCAATCAGGACATTCCTGAAGGTCTAATTGCATATACCCTTGGCAACATAAGACCAAGTGATATTGAATTTGTCGCAGCGTTTGATGTTGTAGAATCGAAGGTGGGGCGCGACCTCGCAGATGCTATATTTGCCAGCCCAAATAATACAATAAAGATCTCAGATGTACCTTCAACAGGTATTAAAGTTCAGAAAGGAAAAGTACTTGATGGAATAGGTAAACGTCTTAATGAAAGAGTAAAGATATCTGATAGTCCTGCAACAGATGTATCAAAAGAACTAAAAGACAGTGGAGCTGAAATTCTTATAAACTATCTTCCTGTTGGAAGCAGAGAAGCAACTCAATATTACGTAGAACAATGCCTTGATTCAGGTGTATCCTTTATCAATGCAATACCAGTCTTTATTGCATCTACTCCAAAATGGCAACAGGCTTTCGCAGATAAAAATCTCCTTTGTGCCGGCGATGATGTAATGAGTCAATTAGGAGCTACTGTACTGCATAAGACTCTTGTTAAACTGTTTGTGGATAGAGGAGTAAAGGTGGATGAAACATATCAGCTCAATGTAGGAGGAGATATGGATTTCTACAACATGCTTGATGAAGAACGCCTTGAGGATAAGAGAATTAGTAAGACGAGCGCGGTAGCTGCCATGGCTCCCTATGAAGTGCCAATGCGAATTGGACCATCTGATTTTGTCGGATTTCTTGCCAATGATAAGGTGTGCTATATCTCCTTGCGTGGTAGATACTTTGGTAGAGTTCCAGTAGAAGTGGATGTTAAATTGAAGGTGGTTGATGCATATAATAGTGCCGGGGTTATGATTGACGCAGTAAGAGGGACTAAAGTAGCATTAGACAGGGGAATCACGGGCCAGCTTGATAGTGTATCGGCATACTGTTTTAAACACCCCCCGGTACAGAAGCCCTATTTAGAAGCAAAGAACTCGTTCATGGAATTTATTGAAGGGAAAAGAGAGCGTTAGGAGCCCATAAAACGTACTGATTCCCAATTTTCTCTTGTATTGTCTATAAAAATATCAATTTAGATTTAATTATTTTGTCATATAGAATATATTTACAACCATGCGAATCTGATATTAAGATATTTGGTATATATAAAGAAACTTGAAATTTACGGATTCAAGTCATTTGGTTTTAAGAATACTGTATTACATTTAAACAATGGACTTGTTGCTGTTACTGGACCTAATGGCTCAGGCAAAAGCAATATACTGGATGCTATTATGTTTGCATTAGGAGAGAATAGTCCAAAATTATTACGTGTTGACAAATTTCAATCACTATTCCATGACAGCGAAAATTCTTCACACAGACTAGTACGAGTTAATCTTTCTTTTGATAATTCCGATAGGGGAATTCCGATCGACATCGATACTGTTTCCATGAGCAGAGAAATGGAAGGTCAAACTGGAGAGAGTCAATACTATCTCAACGGTAAAAAGGTATCAAAGAACACCATGCTAGAGTTATTAGAAATCATAGTCGCAGTTCCAAGCAAACTCAACATTGTACAACAAGGTATGATAACAAGAATTTCTGAATTAAATTCTGAAGAGAGAAGGAAGATTATCGAGGACATTGTCGGACTATCATACTTTGATGATAAAAAGAGTGAATCAATAAATCAACTTGACGAATCTGACAGGCGACTAGAAGTGGCACTAGCCAGAATGGATGAAATTAAGAAACGAATAAACGAACTTGAAGCCGAAAGAAATGACCAATTAAGATATACATTCATTGAATCTCAATTAAAGAAATTTAAGGCAATCAAATACTCAAATAAAATTAGATATCTAAAGGGTGAAATGGATAACCGCAGCAAATTGTTGGGTACAAATGAGAGTAACCTTATTGCCATTTCTAAAACTCGTGATGGGCTAAGAAAGGAAATTGAAGAAATTGAGCAAGAGAAATCAAATTTCATGACTCAAGTAGATGCATCAAACAAGTCGAAAGCACAAATAGATACAAAATTGACCAACGTCATTTACCAAATTGAGAGGGAAAAGGCAGTAACTAAGGAAGCACAATTACGAATGGCTTCTATTGAAGAACGACTTACATTCATTCAATCCGAAGGTAAAAAAATTGAAATAGAACTTGAAAATTCCTCAAAAGTGCTACTCGACAAAAAATCTCTCGCCGAAAAAAAACGATCCAATCTTGCTCAATTGAAAAATGATTTAGAAACCCTCAACATACGGATTGACGAGATATCTGGCCATGTAGACAGAAATAGGAAATTAATGGACAGGTTTTTACAAAAGAAATCAAGGTTAGTGGAATTAAGTAGTCGTCTTAATATTCAAATTGCAAGACTTGAGGAACAGAAAAAATTTTACATCAATAAGATAAATGAAAATAATCGAGCAATTGAAGTTATGAAGAGATCATTGAATGACAAAGAATCAAATCTAAAGGATTCAACTATGCACACGTGTTACTCTGAATTAGTTACAGAAAAAAAACTTGTCAAAGATTTAAGAAGTAAGAGTGATTTATATAGTAATGAAATTGAAGTGTATAAAAATACAGTTAACGAGGTACAAAAATTTGCAATGCCATATGAAGAAAAATATTCTGTTGCAGTTCAGTTATCAAATGAGGATTTTGCAATTGCTGATCTAATAAAGGATTCACAAGATTTCAGGATCCTGGGCATGGTAAGAGATCTAATAAATTATGATGAGGTGTACAAAAAAGCAGTTTTTGCAGCTGCAAAGGATTGGATGAAATGTTGTATTGTTCCAACTGTTAAGGAAATGTTACGTCTTGCGTCATATGTCAAGGAAAAGAATTTACCCTGCTTCAGAATAATTTCATCGGAATTGCTGAGTTCTCTAAATAAAGAACATGTTGTATTAAAAGATTATGATTTTATAGGAAAGCTTGCAGATTTGGTACAATCAAGTATTCCAAACTTGGTTGATTTTATTTTTGGAAATGTATTAGTTGTAAGAAATTCTAAGACAGCTTATAATTTATCCAAACAAGGGTATAAATGCGTTACTATTGCAGGTGAGCTATTTGACCCACATGCAAGCTCTCTCTCATTGGAGTTTGGTTCTAAAATATCTGATCTTACCCATGAAATAATATTAAATGAGTCAATAGGTTCGTTGCTAAAAAATTCTCACATTTTATCACAATATTTGGCGAACAACAAAGTGGAATTAGAGAAAATTAACAAGGAAATTTCTAACAAAGAATTGCGTATTAGAGGATTAGAAACGCTTGTCACTGAAAACAGGATTAGTGTTAATCATTTGAATGAAGCAATTGCAAGTTTAAAAAACGAAATTGATAAACTTGAAGCTATGAACAGATCCCTATCTGGAGAAATTACCGACATTGATACGGAATTAACCAAAAATAAGAAAAGAGATAACATCATTTCCTCTTCTTTAGTAAATAACTCAAAAAATATTCAATACATAGTCGATGACAAAATTGATAAGGAACTGTCAGAATTAACGTACAAGAAAAATGAAATTTTAAGAGAAATTGAAAACTGCGAGATTGAACTTAGAGAAATTATTACATCCGCTACGTCGCTTGAAAATGGAATAAATGCAGTGGGTGAAAGGAAGAATGAAATACTCTCTGAAAAAGAAAGTCTTGAAGGAGAACAGGTAGAAAGAAGGAGCCAAAAACAAATTGCTGGCCAAAAACTGGTAGAGCTTGAAAAGGAATTGATTTGTCTGCGTGAAGAAGAACAAAAAATAATTGATGTATCCGGTGATTCTTATTCAATATTACAAAATTATGAAAAGCAGATCAAGACACTAGATGACAAAGAAAGACATCTGTATAAAGAAATAAATGGAATTGAAAAGGAATCAATTGCAATCAAGAAGGACATTTCTAATTACACAGTTCAGGAGTCACAAGCAATGAATGATTTGATGTGGTTAGGCTTCAAGGAACTTTTGGAAGGGGAAATTACTAACGTAGATACACTGATAACAGAATTAACTAAGGAAAATGATGAACTCAAGACAAGATTAAACCTACGCGCTCATGAAACATATATTCAGGTAATAGACGGCTACAGGGGCATGTCTACCAGAAAGAATTACCTAGAAAATGAGAGGAATTCCATCGTTTTGTTTATCAATGAAATTGATAGAGAAAAAAGGGACGTGTTTATGGATGCCTTTAAAAAAGTAGACGATGATATTAGAAAAACTTTTTCTGAAATAGCAGGAGGTTCTGCATATCTTCAAATTGAAAATGAAGATATTTTTTCAGGCGGACTATCATACCTTGTCCAATTTCAAGGAAAGCCACCAAGAGAATCAACTGCATTATCTGGTGGAGAAAAGACGATGGCTGCAACTGTATTTTTGTTAGCACTTCAGTCTCTGAAACCTTCGCCGTTTTACCTTATGGATGAGGTCGATGCGCACCTTGATGCTCAAAACACCGAAAGACTATCAAAAATCATGGTTGAAAGATCAAGTGGTAGTCAAATATTAATGGTAACACTGAAGGAGTCTACAGTAGCAAAAGCTACTCAGATTTTTGGAATATATTCAAAGTCCGGCCAATCCCAAATGGTTCATTATAAGAACCCGGATAATGTTCCTCTAGCACAGATTAAAACATCAGAATAAGACAAGTGACCTTGACCCGAGTCATTAGTTTAAATAACTTATAGAGACCCATCGGTGGCAGGTAGTTTGCTCATAATCATTTGCCGCAATTAAGTTTCATAAATATTCACTCATTGGAGATCTTATTTTTTCAAATTTATATCTTTACCAGAACCAAGAACATTTGTCTATTTCATGAGGAGAATTGGGTTGTCGTGTTACCGAGTTGGCGTTCAAATACTAGATTTGTTATGACATATTTCAAATCAAAATGACATGTCTTTCCATTAGATAGAAGGAATTAGATCGCACAACTTTAAGCTACTTTGCGCATGGTATTGTTATGTTTGCATAAATTCGCTTAGCTCCAATGTCGAATGTTCCGTCGGCATTAGCATCATCACCCAAATATAGTTTATAATGACCATCTTTTAGGTCATCAGCAAATGTGACATCATTAAATCCACCTGTACTATTTGTATCAAACTGAGTGTATAGTGGGATTGTACTATTAGATGTTACAAACTTCACAGCCACAGTACTGTTTGGCTTGAATCCATTTGCATTAATGACAATGTTAAATCCTGGTTCAGCAGGACCGCAAGTCGGAGACACTTCTAGTTTTGGTTCTGCAAAAACAGTTAAGAGCATTATACTGCCTAGACCAAAAATACCAAAAACAAATGATGTAGAAATAAATCCAAACCTTTCTAAACGATACATTCCAAGTAATTATTATACTGCTTATTAATAAAAAGTTTGGAATGCAACTATAGAAAAGATGGGGGATATTCGAGATAATCCGCGTGAGTTAACATGAATTAATGATTAAGAAAAAGAGTATAAATTTTTGATCTGGTTCAGAAGGTTTTGTTACATTTTTAATGAATTAATGTAATTTGTACATTATTTCTAAAATTAGTTTTTATAATTGGCATAATTTGATGAATAAAAGTACCATGGAAACCTAGAAGATAATTTTTGATTAGGTTTTTTAGTAATATCATGATAAAGTAATCTATTGTCTCCCAGCTTTGGCTTTATTAAAAGAAAGACATCTGGCTTTTTTCAAGATAGAAAGAGTAATGCCAATTCTGTTCAATCCGTCACTGATAAAGAATTGTCAGAAATAATAGAAAGCGAAAAAAAAATTCTTGAAAAGGATTTATCAACTGATCTTGAACCCATAAGAAATTCTGTATTACATTGTCTAGATAATCTAAGAGAGAGTGCAGAAGAACTTGAAGAACAAGAAATTAAGGTAGAAAATCCTCAATTTGAGTCATTAATTAATACTTCAAAAAATATTTTGATAACAAGCATAAAGAAGGAATCCTTCATAGGAACTTTTGAAATCAAAAACTACGAAGATGCAGTTAAATTCAAAAATAATTTAGAATTACTAGTAAATAGATTCGGACAGGTTGGAGATTCCCACAACAGAATTCTTAATGAGTTCATGCGGAAACAAGTTAATAAATTAAAAAATGAGTTTGATAATTTATCATCCTTACTGAAGGGGGTAACTAAAGTATTATCTGTCAAAGAAAGTCAAATTAACAATTGCGTCGCATGCAGGGACGACTTGATTCTGTTGAAGGAAAAACTCGGAGAAAGAAAAGACAAAGAAGATAGACTTTCAGAATTAATGGAAGAAAGACAAACTATTGACAAAAATATTGAAGAATGTAATAGAGAGTATGAAGACTTTCAAAAATCAGAAGAATTTCTGAATGCATTAAATAGTATGGAGAAAATTAAAGAGAAGAAAAATGAAATTGATGTATTTGAAAAGAATATTATAAACAGGGTTTCTAATCTATCCCGCCCAATAACCAAATTTTCATATCAAGCCTCTAAGGAAACTCAGGGAAGACTTGCTACTGTACAAAATGAACCTCTAGAAATTTTCAAGGACAGTTCTCAATACCTGCAGCTATTCAATGAACTTAAAAAACATGTACTTGAAAGGAGTATCCAAATCAAAGATCCTGAAAAAACAATTCATCAAATCGATGAAATAGTCAGTTCTTTACCTTCATTATCTTTAAACCTGAAAAATCTAAAAGAAGAATTGAATCGATTAGAATCGTCAGTTAACTTCAAAAATATAAAGTATCTCGAGGATATAAAAACGAAGACAGAGCTATATGAAAAATACCGTTTAGAAAATATTTCAAAGACACAAGAAACAAAGAAAAGTATCGACGAGCTTGATTCAGCATCTAAATTACTGAAAAAGAAGATCGAAGACAATGTTTCGGAGATAACAAATACAAAGTATTCTATTCTGCAATAACAAAACTAGCTCGGAGACAAACTTTATCTCCAGAATACAGATATTACACCAAGACCCATGATACAAAGACCCCCATAAGCAACTGGTGGTACATTCACAAATAATCCTCCTACAGCCAGGGCAATTCCACAACAAATGGTAATTAACTCACCCACTCTTCGTTGATGCTTCATTGTCCAGAAAAGTTGTAGATAGGTATTATAAAAGCCTATGTAAAATTGAAATAATCCTTTGTTCGGAGTAACATTCAGCTAACATAAAACCCTTTTTTAAGCTACAATTGTTCACATTTTGAGTGGAAAGCTGGAGATACTATCTATCGTAAAATTTTAAAGATTAGTAATGCTACTTTCAGGGCTAAGCATTTAAGGTACCGAAGCAAAATGGTTGTGTTGGTAAGAATCCTATACCAAAATCCCCATAGTAACGCCGATGGTGACAATTTTTACGTAAGCATTCCAAAGGATTGGAGCGGAGGAGCTGATGATGAAGTTACTGTAATTGTAGATGATGTTTGTGTTGTAATTCCACAAACGATTGCTGGTGCAACAGGTGAATTGATAGTGTTAAGGTTGCTCGAAGCAATGATTGAAGGGGATGTGATAGACGCCGGAGATGTTCAAAAGGCTGTAGAGCATATATTATAAAGTAAATTTCATTATTTGTAAGTGAAGAATACCGAAAACATCTTTTTTTGCGGTGACCCAAGATGCAAATCTTAGTTTAAGCTAAATTACGTATAATCGCAAATACAAAGTAGAAAGGTCATCATCTTCATGCTGAATTGAAATTTTGTCAAATAATTTGTAGACTAGATCAATTAAAAGAGTGAATGTCGTATTGATATACTAAATTACTTTGTAACCTGATTTAGTGTTTCCTTTACCTGCTGAATCTTTCCATTATTCGGATCTATTTCCAGCGCCTTATCAATCCATGCTACAGCCCGTTGAAGCTGGCCTGAACCATAAAGAGAATCTGCCTTACCTCCTAATGCATACACATCATTTGGATCTATTGCAAGAACTCTATCATACATTACAATTGCATCTTGATACTGACCAAGGCCCCTCAGTGCTGCGCCCTTGCTTATCAATGCCATTATGTTGGATGGATCAATTTTCAGTGCTTTATCAAGCCATATTATCGCCTGTTGACCTTGACCTGCATTAACAAGATTAGTACCTTTTTGAACAAGTGCTGGAACATTGTTTTGATTTATTGAAAGAGCCCTATCATACCATGTAAATTCCCCAGAATTCCCTACTTCTTGATAACCATAAACTATCGATGGAAATCCAGTAAGTGATAACAGAGATCCTACCATTGTTGACATTGATAGTAACATAATAGGTACAAGTGAGGCAATAACTGTATTCTTTGTGTAAATATTTTGGTTTTTGTTTTTAAACATATTTGTCCCTTCCATTACTCCTAACGATACCATTATTTTTCGACCAGTATGTTACCATATACGGCATTTAACTTGTTGAAAATTCTGATGCAATCATAACTGTCGAAAACATAGTTTTCGCCTTGAATTTCAATAGGTATCATGTTACTCATAGTGATTTTTTTTCTACACATATCACAAAATCTATCACTCTTCATGACACTGAATAATGCTTGATATTATAAGAAAGGTAGCGTTACAAAGTACTATAAAGTGTTAGATTGTGTTAGGTAGCTGAATCTTATAGAAGATTGTATCTGGAGCATTTTAATACTTTGTTGCACAAGTTGATTTAACGCAACCAGTAACAACTGGTGGGCCCTTGATTGTTTCTTGTTCATCATTCAGTCAGCCGATAGTTCCCATCAGTTGTTTAATTCTAACTACAGTATATGAAACTTTATCTAAAATGTTTCTTTAATTTGACCAACTCTTACAAAACACGATAAACTGATTGATTGATACATAGGACTGAATTTCGCGAATACAATAAATCTCCAAAGATAAGCAGAAAAAGATTCAGATACACTCAAATCATCTTAGACTCAGATTTTTAATGAATAAAATTTAGTCAATTCGCTTCAGCGATATTGTTCTCCTTGAAGCAGTTTATCTATAATGTATTTGTCCTACTTTGTTGATAATAGTATTATGGAAAGTGAGATGATATGTGACTATTGTAAGCAAAAGATAGACTCACTTTTTGGTTTATTTGATATGAAGGTTTGTTCAAACTGCCATATGAGGTTAGTAAATTCTCTCAAATACGTTAATAGAGTATAGTTCTCATGTGCTAGTGTTCCTTTAAATTGGTATGGTTCATGTCAAAAATCATAAATGATACTTATAGTACAAAGACCTTTTTTGAAAAATAAATGATGAACGTTCGAGTTGATCTCTCAATTAGTAGTCTGAATTATCATTATCTTGTCAGTACCAGATTCTGCACCCAATACCTCTCCAGCCCTGCCAAGAAGTTGACGTACTTTAGCATCTGGACTCGGTAATGGAAAAGATTGAAATTTTTCTAGTGATGGGTCAAACCGCACGATAGCATTAGAACCAAAATCACTTATCCAGACAATATCCTTATCATCAACAAAAATTGCGTAAGGTTGAGGTTTTTGACCTGGCAACTTCCATTCTTTCCATTCATTGGTAACATGGTTATACTTACCCAACTTGCCGGCATTCCACTCGGTAAACCATACATTTCCTGAAGAATCAGGCCAGACACGTCGTGCTCCCTGGTCCTTTGTGGGTGGTTGTAGGACAGTTGCATTTCCTGTTTCTAAGTTTATCCGAGCAATGTAGCTACCTGCCAAAGATGCAAAGTAAACCTCTCCATTTGGCGTAGTAGAAATACCATAAGGTCCTTGTCCTCCAGGAGCTTTTAACACTTCGATTGTTCCAGATCTTGGGTCCAATCGCCCATAAATCCCGCCCTGACCGGTAAACCATAGAACCCCATTGTGATCAAAGGTGGCTGTATTGAGGTTCGCATTGCTAGTGTTCTCAGGAAGTGGAAACAAAGTAACGTTCTTAGTATTAGGATCCACACGAACGATGGAATTTAGACCTCCGTCTGTAATCCATGGTGCGCCATCCGGCCCTACAATAACACCGTGTGGAGCCGACCCGTTACCTAATGCAATGTGATGTGTCTTATTCGTTAATGGATTTAGCAATCCCAATTCTCCGGATTGCTGTGCAGTATACCAGACCGATCCATTCTGAGCAGGTGCAACATCGTGTGGATGAGTTCCAAGTGGAACTTGGAATTCTCTTATTCTAGGGAGGGAATTATCCTGTGCAAATAAAGTTTGTTGGAGTATTATAAAAACAAGGATTGATGATAGCGATATCAACTGTCTGAACATGAATGGATATAATTTCATGGATGTCCTATTTTATTTTTAATATCAATTAATTTAATTTACCACCAACAAGTTTTGTTGGCGGCTCATTTTAATAGAATTGATTATTGTACAAGGAATCAGAATAGAATGGGAGTTTTCAAATGGGCCTGAGATCTGATTGAATATTCAATCGGAACAGTAATAGGAATTCTAACTAGTTTACTTTAAGAAATATTAGAGGTGGATTCTTATTTGGTATATTATCGCCAGTAGTATATAATGAAGGTTCTATTTCTATTTTTTATTATAGGAGTTACTTCTTTCCAAGCAGTATACGCTTTTCAGCCGTCCGAACAGTCGGATTTTCCTCGTAATGTGACCACAGGAGAAGATGGGTCATCTGCTCCTGCATACATGATTGGCCATCCCAAAAATTCGAGTTGCGATACAAATAGTTATGCATCTACGGTATGTGATATCGTGCAAGATTTAAATTCACTACCGGCTGACAAAGTTCAGGAATACCCTTTAAGTGATCAACCTGGATCTGTAATAGAACAAACTTTAACACTATTGGACTCCGGAAATTTAACCAAGGTCTTGCAAAATAGCCTTTCTAAGGATCTTTCCATCATTAAAAATAAAGTAACATCAGAGACATTTTATACTGCACTCTCAAGAATTCCTGAACCTGAGCGTGATCAGATACTAAATAGATCTTTATCGAAGTAGGAAAAGGTAATCTTACTCGCCATAATATCATATCTCGTCAAGCATTCCGTTATCATTGATCAGTTACAATGGATTTTGATTGAATATTGTATCGGAACATAATTTCTATTTCTTATCTTAGATTGTTTTTAATAGTCATTGCATTATAGTAAAAGAATATCGTATGGGCCCAAGGGGTTGTGAATTGTTTTTGACATGATTTTTGGGCCCACCAGGTTTATGACCAAGCCCGTGTTATTATGTTTGTATAACCGAGTATAAAAGACCTCTCAACAGTCAGATGACCTACTGGTGGTTCATTCATTCACTTATTCATTGTTCGTATGCTTTAACCTGTTCCCTGACCTTTTGCCGCAACCAATCAATGGGAATAGGTTTTTCGATGAATAAATCTATAATTCCCTCTTTCGTATACTTTTGAAATACTTCATCTTCTTTAACTTCGTAAGCACTAACTAGTATAGTTCTAACATTTGAATTGAGCATTTTGATCTTTTTTAGTAGTTCTAATCCATTCAGATTTGGCATTCTCAAGTCAGAAATAACGAGAGCATAATCTTTTTTATTTTCAGTAAAATGCTCCAAGGCAGTTACGGGATTGTTAAAACAAACAACTGAGATTCCATCAATTTTGCCATATATGGCATCTTGATACAGCTGGGTAATATCAAGCTCGTCATCTACTATACTAACAATCCTGTTGTTAGTTGGCATCTAGTTACCGCCAAAACTCCTAGGTCCCAATTCCCAGACCTTAATCTGTACGGCCTCTAAACTAAATAAACTTTTTACGATTTTTCAAATTAAACTACAGTTAATAATAATCGATGATATGGTATAATGCTAACATTTCTCTGCTATTTTAATACAATAATAAAAGAAGTGGTGAGAGTTATGGCATGGTGAACAAGAAACAACCAATAGCCCCACCAGTCCAATGTCTTTAAGCCCTACGTTGCGTTATATAACTATGGAAGCAACAAAATATAAAATGATTTGAACGCAACATAGTTTATCTTATTGTGCAATCTTTCAAACTTTCAAACTTAATCTCAAACCGTCTAAAATGACGTCCGATGGTCTTCTACGTTACCTTCTAAGAATACAGATATTTTTACAATAACGTTCTAAGAACTACGAATATTTTTATACCAACCTTATGTAAAGAAGTTAGTAATCAACAACTGATGGGAGGAATTTATAGTTTGAATGAACAAGAAACAACGAATTTCCCACCAGTTGTTTGAGTTTGCATTGTGGTTAGGTGTACAACATACTATAAAAGGGCTTACGTAGAATGTTATAAGAACATATGAATTAGTAACGTTATTCTCTATGAAACTCTGATTGTTTTA
>Ga0065704_10001053_pt1 | contig 12964 bp, 8 predicted proteins | sample SwiRhicommuniRL2_FD_59091 | JGI IMG/M metagenome (GOLD analysis project Ga0065704, IMG submission 59091) | Switchgrass rhizosphere bacterial communities from Rose Lake, Michigan, USA - RL2 v2 (version 2) | ecosystem: Host-associated > Plants > Roots > Rhizosphere > Soil | place: East Lansing, MI
CCCCACGGCTAGCGTCAGTTCGGCCGCGCGTCGCGGGAGCGACGCACGGCGCGGAAGTTTACTGGGTTCAGTTCGTGCACTGTCCGAGCGGCAGCACGCCACAGTGCGCCGCCTCGGTGTCGAAAGTGCTGCCCGGCGCGTGGCACATCGCGCAGCCTTCCTGCGCCGACGACGGCGTCAGTGTCTTCGGCTGTGCGAACGACCCGCCCTGCGACTGCATGTGCGCGATCGCATCGGTGGAGGTGTGGCAGCCCTTGCAGGTGCCGGCCGTGGCCGAGTCCGCGAGGTCGTCCTTCCACGCAAGCGTCTCGGCGCCCGACGAGGCCGTCGTGCCCGCGTCCACCGTCAGCGGCAGCGCGTTGGTGCGCGCGACGTTGTACGTGCCTTCGAGGTGGCAGCCCTCGCAGCGCGCGAGCGACTGCGGATAGGTCACCGCACCGACGCCTGCGACGTTGCCCGCGTGCACGTTGTGGATGAACGCGCCGAGGGCCAGCGGCCCGACCGGGTCGGCACCCCAGGCGCCGCCCACGCTCGAGTTGTGGCAGATCGCGCAGACCATCGGATCGCCGGCGCGGCTGCCGCCGTGCGCCGCGACACGCTTGTGGCAGGACTCGCACTTGTCCTGCGAGACGAGCGAGCTGCGCGGCGAGCCCGAGAAGGCGATGGCACTTTCGGGATAGGCATCGGTACCGTCCGGCATCGCACGACGGCCTTCGAGCACGGCCATCAGGCCCGTGCCGAGCGTCGCGTCGGCAAACGCAGGCGGCAGCGGCGTGGACAGCGTGTAGCTGAAGGTGCCGTTGCCGTTGGCGACGACGCTCGCCATGTTGGCGATCAGGTCGACGACGATCGCCTGGCCACGGTTGCCCTGGTACAGGTTGCCGGCGACGTCGGCGACGTTGTGCAGGTCCTGGGTCGACCACGAGAAGTCGAGACGCAGGCGGCCCGTCGTGAGCGTCTTGACGTCGATCGGCGTGCCGTTCGCGTCGAGGATCCGGAACGTGACCTTCGGCGACTGGCCGGCGACCGCGTTCTCGATGCTGACGATCTCGTACTTGAACAGGTCGCCGTTCTCGATCTGCTTGCGCGCGGTGTCGCGCTTGTGCACCGCGAGCGTCTCACCGCCGATGCCGCCGGCGCCGTGACAGCCGATGCACTCGCCGTCCTTGAAGACGAAACCGGGTGGCACGATCGTGTTCGTGTGCTCGTAACCGTAGGTGTAGCGACCCGTCGCCGGGTTCGGGCCGGTCTTGCTCATGCCCTCGTCGTGACAGCCGGCGCAGGCGCCGATCGAGACCGTCGTCTTCCAGTCGTTGCCCTGCGGCGCGTCCGACGACTGCTCGTGGCAGGTTTCGCAGAAGCTGAGCGGCTGCGGGTAGGTGACTTCGGTGAAGTCGTACTTCGTGCCGTTGTAGCCGTAGACGACGTAGCCCTGCGAGCGCGCCTCGCCGCGGTGGATCGAGTGCGCCATGTAGGCCATGTCGACCGACTCGCCCGAGTCCGGGTCGACGGTGCCGTCGTTGTGGCAGACCACGCAGTACTCGACGTCGCGACGCGGACCGCCGTGCTCGGCGAACCGCACGTGGCAGCTCGCGCACTTCTCGGTCGCCGCGATGCGCTTGCTCGCGGGCGTGCCGCCGGCCGGCACGAAGTCGACATACGGATTGTCGGGCGCGAGCGCACGGGCGTTGCCCGCGAGGTCGAGCGCGAGGCTGATCCGATGCGTCAGCGTCGGTTCGTAAGCCACCGCGATCGGGGCCGTCACGTTCGCGAGGTCGACGGTCGAGGCGTAGCGATAGCGGCCGGCGCCGAGTTCGGTCCAGCCAGCCGCGGTGCCCGACTCGGTGTTGGCCTGGATGGCGCTCGCGAGCGCCGGCGTGGTCACGTTCGGCGTGGCGGCGCGGTTGATGTAGCTCTGCCAGCGCGAGGGCGTCAGGTTTGCCGCCGGCACGAGCTTGGCGACGCCGAGCCGCAGCGTCGAGCCCGCCAGCCCCAGCACGTTGCCGCCGTGGGAGGTCTTGACCGTGATCTCGATGACCGGCTTGTTGGCCGTGATCGACGCCGTGTCGAGCGAGACGACGAGCGTGCCGATGTCCGCGATCTGCTGGGCCGTCAGGGTCGAGCCGGTGCCGACGCCCTTGACGTCGCCGCCGAGCGTGATCGGCGTGTCGGACGGGCCCGTCGGCCCGGTCGGGCCGGTCTGGCCGGGGTCCCCACCGGACGGCCCCTCCGGGCCTGCACCACTGTCGTTCTCGCACCCGGCGATGCCGATGGCCGCGGCCAGTGCCAGCACTGCAAACAGGGATCGACGCGACCGCGCCCCCGAAATCCGCGCGCTAGAACGATTCATACTGCTTCCTGACTGTTGCGGTGGTTCTCTCCGTCGCTGGACAGAGTCCAAGCGAGACGGAGTTTTGGGGGCGATAGTAGGGAGCGGTTAATTGGTCTCGTACCCGTATATGCCCGTATGAACGGAAGTCGGGTGTCGTGGACTAACCCACCGGAGCGGCGGCAGACGGGTATTAGCACGCGCGTCGTTGTCCATTAGACTGCCGCGTCCAAGGTTTCCCCCCCTTTCCCGTTTTCCCAGTACCTCGGAGAATCTTCGTGTTGAAGGCAACCATCGCCAGCACCCTCGCCCTCGCCGCCGTCGTGACCCTGTCGGGCTGCTCGAAGGGCAGCGAGGAGGCCGCGAAGGCCCCCGTCGCCGACGCCGCCGCGCCCGCCGCCCTGCCGACGTCGGTCCCGGAGAACCATCCGGCCGTGAAGCCGAGCGCCGAGGTCGACCTCGCCGGCATCGCCAAGGCCGAAGGCGGCAAGACCGTCGCCGAAGTGTTCGCGGAGAAGGACGCGCTGGCGAACCAGCAGGTCGTCGTCCGCGGCAAGGTCGTCAAGGCCAACTACGGCGTCATGGGCATGGACTGGCTGCACGTGCGCGACGGCTCGGGCGCCGAAGGCACCAACGACCTGACCGTGACCGCGACGTCGGCACCGGCCAAGGTCGGCGACACCGTGCTCGTGACCGGCAAGGTCGCGACCGACAAGGACTTCGGCATGGGCTACCAGTACCCGGTGCTGGTCGAGCAGGCCGACGTCAAGATCGAGGGTGCTGCGGCGACGCCGTGATCGCGCGCTGATCGGCGCCCGGACCGGGTGCTCGATCGCAAAGAGAGGCCGGGCTCCACGCCCGGCCTTTTTTTTCAGCTGCGTCACGGTTGCCGAATCACCCCGACCGGGGCTTGCGCGGCAAAGCGTTCCGTCAGTCAGTCAGCCGGAACGTGATGGCGAAGGTGTGCCACGCGGCCACGGACTGGCCGTCTTCCCTGGCCGGGATGAAGCGCCAGTTGCGCTGCACTTCTTTCACGGCTGCCTCGTCGAGCCTCTGGAAGCCCGAACTCTTGACGACGGACACGTCGCCGCACTTCCCCGCTTCACTGACGTAGCACTTCAACGTGACGGTACCGGCTTCACCCGCACGTCGCGCGGCAGGCGGGTATTCCGGCAAAGGACTGCGAGCACCGCGGCCCGTGGCGGAAGGTGGCGTCCTGACGCTGCCCGGCTTCAATATTTGTATTGGCGGTAACACTTGCTCGCCCGGCCGGTCCCGCGGTGCCACGGTAATGGGGTTGCCCCCCGGGCCTTCGACGGGAGCCGCGACGTCGAGGTCGGGCAGCGGTACGACGGGGAGCGGCTGCTCGATGTCCAGCGACGGCGGAGGCGCCGTGTCCTCGTCGGGCAGGTCGTCGATGAAGCTCGTTTCGACGGGGTCCATCACGGTCCGGACGAGCGACGCGCCGAGACCCGACGAAAGCACCCAGAAGAACAAGACGTGGATGCTGACGACCAGCAAAAAGGCAAACGATCGCTGGCTGATGTTGGCTTGGTCGCCGACCGAAAAACTGTAGGCCATTTGTCTTCTCCTACAGGGGACATGCGTAAGCCGCGGCCCGCGCTGCGGGCTGCATTGCCGCCGACGGTACAAGCCCTTCCCACCCCCCGCAAGGTGCCGGCCGGTGCGAGGCGGCGTAGGCCTACGTCGTGCTGGCGCCGCGCCTCTACCTTCGATTGCGCGCGCGTCTAGCCTCCTCCCATGCGCTGATTTCCAGACAGGACCGCACCATGCCCGACGACCCACGGACCGACGCCCGCAGCGGGCAAGTGCAGCAACAGCAGGAGCGCGGGCGGGAGCAGCCCGGCCACAGGGGCGTCCCGCAAGCCGAGGAACAGCAGCCCGCGGCGGACGACTCGCAGCTAAAGCCGCCTGACACGCAGTTTCCTGCCGACGACACCGGGGCGCCCACGCGTGACCAGCGACCCCGTGACGCCACCGATGCCATGTCGGGCGAAGCACCCGACGGCTGACCGCCAGACGCCGGCACAAAAAAAGAAAGGCCGGGCAGAGCCCGGCCTTTCCAGTCGTCGTTCGCACCGCCTTCGGGCGGGTGGGGTGGACCCGAAGGTCCACCCCGATTCGCCTGAAGTCAGTCGTCCAGCAACTTACTTCGCGAGGTCGAGGATGGTCTGGCGACCGTTCTCGAGCACCTTCACGTCCCAGCCATTCTGGATCGCGTGAGCCTTGCTCGCCGCGTCCTGGTGGCAGGTCGTGCAGGCCGCCTGGCCGGCGCCCATCAGGGTGTCGTCCGTCTGGCCCGTGTACGAAGCGCCGGTGTCCATCGTCGTCGCCATCGCCTTCGCCTGGTCGGGGACGACCGGGAAGTTCGAGGTGTGGCAGGCGCCGCACTCGTTCAGGCCACGCGGATAGGTCGGCTTGTGGTAGTTGTGGTTACGCAGGACCGCGGCGCCATTGGCGTCGGCCGAACCGTACACCGGGATCGCAGTGCCGGCGCCCGGCCAGTTGCGAAGCAGGTCTTCGCTCGGGGCCCAGGCATAGATGCCGTTGCTGCGGTAGATGACGATCGGCTTCTGGCCGTCGTGGCCCGCCGAGTGGATCGCGTGCAGCATCGACTTGAACTCGTAGGTCTGGCCGTTGAGGCCGTCGTACGAATCGGTCTTGTCGACGCCCATGCCGGCGCGGACGTTCTGCTCGCTCGACGCGGCGTTGTGGCACATGACGCACATCGTCACGTTGTCGACGCGGTTGCCGCCGTGCTGGTAGAGCGAACCGACGTGGCACTTGACGCAGTCGGCCGAGTCGGCGATCGCGCGGCGCTGCGGCGTCACGAGGCCGGTCTTGCCGAGCTCCCACACCGCGGTCGGCGTGAAGGCGCGGACCAGCATCGGCGTCGTGCTGCCCGTGGCGTTCGGGACGGCGGGCTTGCCCTGCAGGGCGACCATGCCCTTGGTGACACCGGCCGGCAGGCCCGTCTCGACCGGGATCGTCGTGGTGGCGACGTTCGCGGCGCAGGTCGTGTTGGCCGTGGTCACGTTGACCGAGGCCGGCTGACCGGGCGAGGTGCCCTTGCCGATGATGAAGTCGTCACCCTGGGCGTAGCTGCGGATGAAGCTCAGGTTGCTGGCCGGCGACGTGCGGTTGTGGAAGACCGGGGTCGTCGCGCCAACCGTGGCGTTGCAGGGGTCAACCGCGGCGCCGTTGTACGTGGCCGTCCAGGAGATGGCCAGGGTCGCGCCGTTGTCGACGATGTTCGTGATCGCCATGGCGATCTTGTTACCTTCGACGACGGAGGTGTCCGCACCGTCCCAGATGATGCCGCTGCGCTCCGTGAGCAAGCCGTTGTGCATCTTGGCTACCGTGCCGCGGGCGACGCCCGTGCCGTCCGCCTTGTGGCAGACCGCGCAGTCTTCGGCGCCCGTGTAGGCCTCGTGGAACGTCAGGCCGCTTTCGAAGTCCCAGCTCTCCATGGATTCATGGCAGCTGAAGCAGCCTTCGCCGGTGACCGGCATCGCATTGACCTTGGCCAACGCGCCGCTGGCTGCCGTGTGGCAGACGCTGCAGTTGGTCATGTAGGTCGGATACGTGACGGAGAACTCGACGCCTTCCTCGAGCTCGAAGTGGCCCGACGGCATGTTGTGCGAGTTGTGGATGCTGTGGCCGAGCGCGATCGTGCGCGGATACGACGTGTTCGTCGCATCGTGGCAGACCGTGCAGGCCCGGCCGTCCGCCGGATAGCCGTAGTGGAAGCTGCCGCCGCTGTCGCCGTGGCAGCCCGAGCAACCCGCCGAGCTGACGATGTTGGCGTCAGGCGAGCTCGGGAAGTCGGCCACGACGATCGCGCGCGTGGACGGGGTGATGCCGCTCGCCGTCTCGAGACGCAGCATGTAGCGCGACGGCACGGCACCGTACGTTGCAAAGCCGTTGTCGATCGTGACCGTGTAGTTGCCGCTCGTGCCACCGGTGATCGTGGCCGGGGTGAGGACGTCGCCGGGGACGGTCGCGTCAATGGAGCCGAGGCTGTTGCGCAGCGTGCCATTGAACTGATAGCCGCGACCCACGACGCTCAGGCCCGTGAAGTTTGTGCCGTTGGACTTGACGTTGAACGTCACGACGAGGTCGGTCGTGTCCGTCGTGCCCTGGGCCACGACGACGTTGCTGACCGTGACCTGCGGGGTGGTGTTGTGGACGACACCCGCGTCGTAGGCCGAGCCGGTGTCATGGCAGACGCCGCAGCTTTCGAGCGGCTTGACCGCAACGCCAGCACCCGTGGAACCCGTTGCACCCGGGGCACCCGTCGCGCCGGTCGGACCCGAGGGGCCCGCCGGACCCGCCGGTCCCGTCTTGCCGTCGTCGCCCGAGCAACCGGCCATGCCGGCGCCGAGCGCTAACAGGGCGAACAACGGCACCAGGCCGCGCGCGCTCCGCATCTTGCTAAGTTTCATCATTGACTCCCTCACCCGAGCCTTATCGGGCAGAAAAAACCAGGACCTCGGCCGGTCCATGGATGACGGCGTGCATGGTAGAGAGCGCAACGCACAGCAATAACTTCGGAATACCGAAGTTTTCGTGCGGCGTGCGGAACTTTTCTGGACTCGCCGCGTCGGCGGCGGTCGACTTTTTATACTCAGTCCAGGTGCGCGTCGGTGGAGCCTGGGATCGATCGTGAGAAACCCTTAAGCCGCCGGCGGTAGGTGCAGATGCAGCGGCGCATCAATTCTGTTCGGGGTCTCCTTCGAGGATGGGAGGCGGGTTTGAAGCCCACCTCCCCTGTCCGGGTGGGGCGGATCGGTCGATCCGCCCCGGGTCCGGGGGTTACTTGAAGATGCTCATGACCTTGTCGATCACGCCGTACAGGTAGCTGTTCGGCGCCGTGTTGTTGAGCAGCACGCCGTTCTGCGCAACGTGGGCGTTCAGCGACGCGAGGTCACCGGCCGCATCCTCGTTGATCATCTCGGCGCGGTGGCAGCTGCCGCAGGCGCGGCTGCCAGCTCCGGTCACGTAGGCCGGGACGCTGCCGATCGCACGGTCCGTGTTCTTCAGCGTGTAGGACGCCGAGAGCAGGCCCGGGAGCGACTGCGACTGATCCGGCACGTCGTACTTGCCCTTCGCATGGCAGGACTCGCACGCCAGCGGGGTGAAGTACGGCAGCGTGTGCTCGATGTGGCGCTCATAGCGCGCCTTGGCCACCGGTTCCGCGAAGTCGACGCTGTTGGTGTCGAAGTACTGGAACATGTGGATCGAGTGCGCGTACGAGTCGATCGAGCGCGACTGCATCTCGAGGTGCGAACCGCCGTTCGTCGGCGTGTGGCACGTACGGCAGACGATGACGCTGCCGCCGTAGGCCGGCGAGTGGAAGTTCGTCGCGAGCTGGTCGTGGCAGGCGTCGCAACCCTTGACCGGGGCGATCTCGTCGGTGCCCTGGTGGTAGTTGTCGACGAACGCGCCGCCGGCCTTCAGGTCGACCGTCTTCGAGACCGCGTCGATCGCGACCGTCTGGCCGGAGATCGCGAGCGTCGGCAGCACGGCGATTTCGGCCTTGTTGATCACGCCGCTGGCGATCAGCGCCGGGATCGAGGCGAGCGTCGGCGAGGCCGTCGTCGGCGTCTTGGTCGAGGCCGGCTGCACGTACTTGGTCAGGTCGAGGTTGACTTCCCACTTGCCGGGCGTCGTCGGCGCCACTTCCGCGAACAGCAGGTTGTTGTTCTTGGTCGTGTTGGCGTCGGTCGCGACGTCGTCGAGGTTCGCGCCGAGCGTGTACTCGAGCACGCAGCCGCCCCAGCGGGCCGAACGCGCGCTCCAGCAGCCCGTCGTCGCATCCGTTCCGGCATGGCCGTCGGCCGTGTGGCCGCTGATGTAGAAGTCCTTCGTGTCGTAGCCGTAGAAGTTCACGGTCACGACCGGCTTGGTCGCCGTGTTCGTCGCGCTCAACTTGATGTTCAGGACGTTGGTCGTCGCGTTGAACGCAACGCTGTCGACCGCGACCTTGTGCAGCTCGTCGTAGCGCTGGCCCGACGCGTTGTAGATCATCTTGTTGTAGCCGGAGTGGTACTGGCCGAAGGTCTTGGCCACGCCACCCGTCTTGTGGCACTCGTTGCAGTTGCCCGTGTTGCTGTGCCACGTGACGCCCGCGTCAGACCACAGCTCCATGAGCGCCGGGGCACGGGGCTCGTCGTACTTCTGGCCCGCCCACGCGTCCTTGCCTTCGACGGCATGGCAGCTCTTGCAGGTGGTGATCGTGAACTGCGCGTCGTTGATGACCCGCGCCAGCTTGCCCTCGTGGCAGGTGTTGCAGTTCGCCATCGACTGCGGGTACGGGAACTCCATCGCGTGCGACATGTGCGTGTCGTTCATCACGTTGGCGACGTACTGGTACTTCGCGATGACCTGGCCGCTCTCGTCACCGTTGACGTAGCCGTTGCCACCGGTCGCCCAGTCGTACGGATCGTTCACCATGACCTGCCAGATCGGGTCGGAACCCGGGCGCGTGTCGTAGTGGCAGGTCTTGCACGCCACCCAGTCGGGCAGGTTCGCGACCTTGGCTTCGCGGTAGCCGTGCTTCTGGTACGGCTTGCCGTGGCACTTCTCGCACGACTCGAGGTTGGCGGCCGAGTCGTACGCGTTGGTCATCACGTCGCCGGAGATCACGAGACCGTCGCTCGCGAAGTCCTTGTAGAGCCGGTAGTGGCCCTTGTTGACGAGCACCGCGGCCGACTTTGCGACGTAACCGTACGCCAGCGTGCCGGTGTAGCCGGTGGGCGGCGTGGTGGCGTCGTACGGAGCCTTGCTCAGCGTGATGTGGTAGTTGCCGGCGCCGTCGTCGATGACGCCGCTCGAGCAGTTCGCCACGCACGTGCCCGAGGACGGGTTGGCGCCGAACGTCAGCAGCTTGTCGAACTTGTCGCTGGCCGAGTCATAGGCCACGACGTAGAACGTGCGCTGGCCGGGGCTGTTGAACGAGGGCAGCTTGTTGCCGTCCACGACCGGGTTGCCGACGGCATCCTTGATCGTGAAGTTCATGCGCAGCGTGTAGTCGTTCGCGCCGACCATCGTCGACTGGACGTCGATCAGGTCGAGCTTCAGGTTCTTGTTGGCACTGTCGGCGTAATCCGCGTAGAGCGCCTGGTGGTAGGAACCGTCGCCCTTGTGGCACGTTCCGCAGGATTCCGCCGCGACATTCGCCAGCGGATCGGCGCCAGGACCCGTGGCGCCCGTGGCGCCCGTGGCACCCGTGGCACCGCCGGGGCCCGCAGGGCCCGCCGGGCCTGCAGCACCGTTCTTGCCGTCGTCACCGGAGCAGCCGGTCATGCCGGCGCCCAGTGCCAACAGCGCAATGAGCGGCACCAGGGCGCGCCCACTCCTCAGTTTCGTCAATTTCATCGTGTGACTCCCTAGCCCGAGATCTGTCGGGTTCAAAGCAGGACGGATGTCCCACCAAGATCGCGCAGGAGCTTAGATTCTTGGAGTCGATTGATCATCGCGAGTAGCCGCGAAGGCTTTTCGCGTCGTGACAGTGGATGCGTCCCTCGCCTAGCGATAAATACACAGACGTTCCAATCGAGTTTCAATCCAGAAGAAATCGCGTCACGCGATGGAATACGACCGTTCACCGATGCGACTGCAACGCCGGAAGATGCGAAATCACGCGATGACTTAGATTCCTTCACGCAGCGCGGCGGCGTCACGTCGTGAAGTGTGTCGGCGTGGCCGTGTGCAAGGCGACGGCACGAGGACGGCGGTGCGACGGACCCGAGGTGCGTGGACCGGTAGATGGAGCGACGATCGCGGTGCGCTTCGACGGCCCCAACGAAAAAGGGCCGGCGAATTCGCCGGCCCTCGTCCGCATGCGCCGCCGGCACCCCGGCGAGGCTCCTTGCGCCTCAGCAGATCCGCGGCAGCGGGTCGTCCTCGAGTTCCTCGATCACGCGTTCGCCGCCGAGCGGCGTGCGCAGCACCACCCGTCGCGGCTGATCACGCACCTGGCCCACGATCGCGGCGTCGCGCCCGCACGGCAGCGCCCGGACCGCGGCGAGCGCGGCATCGGCCTCGGCCGCATCGACCACGGCGACGACGCGGCCTTCGCAGGCAAGGAAGTACGGGTCGTAACCCAGCATCTCGCAGACCGAACGCACGGAGTCGCGGACCGGCACGCGCGCCTCGTCGAGCCAGACGCCGAGTCCGCTGCCCTGCACGAGCTCGTGGGCGACCGTGGCGAGACCGCCGCGGGTCGGGTCGCGCATGAACCGCAGGCCGCGGAACTGCGCCAGCGCCAGCGTGATCGGCAACACCGTCGCCGCGTCCGACTGCAGGTCGCCCCGCAAACCGAACTGCTCGCGCGCCAGCATCACGGCGATGCCGTGGTCGCCGACCGGGCCGCTGACGAGGATCGCGTCGCCGGCGCGGATCTCGCGCACGCCGAGCCGGAGCGCCGGGTTGCGCACGCCGATGCCGCTCGTGTTGAGGTAGATGCCGCCGCCCTCGCCGCGTCGCACGACCTTGGTGTCGCCCGCGGCGACGACCACGCCGATTTCCTTCGCGGCCGCGGCGATGCCCGCGACGACGCGTTCGAGCACGGCGAATTCGAGGCCTTCCTCGAGCAGCACGCCGAGGCTCAGGTACTTCGGCACCGCGCCGGCGACCGCGAGGTCGTTCGTGGTGCCGTGCACGGCCAGCGAACCGATGTTGCCGCCGGGAAACTCGATCGGCTGCACGGTGAAGCTGTCGGTCGTGAACGCGAGCTCGCCGTCCGCGGCGTTCCACGGCAGCACGGCCGCGTCCGAGTCGGTGTCGAGCAGCGGGTTGCCGAGGTGACGCGCGAAGATCTCGTGGATCAGCTCGCGCATGTACCGGCCCCCGTTGCCGTGGGCCAGGGAAACGTGGGTGTCCAGCATCGTCACGTCGCACTCTCCCGCGCGGCCCGTCCGCCGATCGCGGCGACGGGCACTTTCGCTTCTTCGTTCCAGGCGTCGAGCTCGGCGCGGATGTGTTCGCGCATCTGCTCGCGCACGTTGTTCACCGAGTTGAAGAACTCCGCCATCATCAGCATCCAGCAGTACATGCCGCGCTCGGTCAGGCGGATCGCGTCGGCGTCGTGGCGCGTCGCGCCGATCAGCCGCATCGCGGTCAGCTCGGGCGCCATGCGCCACCAGAACTCGCGACCGTAGCGGCGCTCGATGTAGTCGCGACGAAGTTCGCCGCCGAACAGCCGCACGAGGTAGTCGTAACGCATCTGCTGCCAGCGACCGACCGCGCGCTTCTGCGTGATGCCGGTCTGGCCGTGCTCGACGCGACGGCAGTAGTGGTTGAGCGAGAACGTCGTCGAGTAGTAGGCGCCGCCGACGTAGCTGAAGGCGCCGCTGCCGACGCCGACGTAGTCGTTCTGGTCGATGATGTACTCGTCGAACATGCCCTGGTTGCGCGAGAAGCACCACGCCGAGGCGGCGTGGTATTCGCCGTGCCCGCGCAGCCGCTGCAGGATGCGCTCGTACATCGGGTGGCGCAGCGACGGGTCGGACTGCCCCATCGTCTTTTCCATCTTGTGACGCGCCGTGGGCGCCGTCATCAGCGGATAGAACGACACCTGATCGGCGTGCAGGCGCTCGATCACGTCGAGGTCGTGGTCGAGCATCTCGAGCGTCTGGCCGGGCAGGTTGAAGATCATGTCGACGTTGAGCGTCGGGAACAGCCCCATCACCGAGGCGATGCGCTCCTCGACCAGGCGGCCGTCGCCGTACTTCTCGAGCCGGTCCATGCCGCGCAGCAGCCCGTCGTCGAAGCTCTGCACGCCCACCGAGAGGCGTGTGACGCCCGCATCGCGGTACGCGGCGAGTGCGGCGCGGTCGAGGTGATTCGGGTTGGTCTCGACCGACACCGTGTGCACCGGCGACAGCGAGCGTATGAGCTCCAGCGTCGCGATCAGTTCGCGGGCATCGACGGTGGGCGTGCCGCCGCCGAAGTAGACGTCGCCGAAGCGGAAGCCCGCGTCGTGGTAGATGCGGATCTCGCGGCGCAACGCCTCGAAATAGCGGTGGGTCTTCGCCTCGTTGTACCGCACGCGGTGGAACGAGCAGAACGGACACAACACTTCACAGAACGGCACGTGCACGTACAGCTGGCACGGCTGGGACGGTGCGGACGGCATGACGTCCGCCGCCTCGTCCTCGGTGAAACGCATTGCGCGGCCATACTCGCGATGCAGGACCGCGAGGAAAGGTTTTTCGAACCAGAGCATGAGACGAAGTCTACGGGTTTCGCATCACAAAATCGGCCACCTGGCCGTAACTTAGACCCCCGTCGTTGGCAGGGATTTGCACGGGCATCAGCACGGTGAACCCCCTATTGACCAGCGCGGACTCGGCCATTTCGCTCAACAGGCGGTTCTGGAAGACGCCGCCGGTGAGCCCCACCGTGTCGGACCCGTGTGCGTCGCGCAGGCGTCCCGCGACGTCGGCAATCGCCTCTGCGAGCGCAGCATGGACCGCGCCGGCGCGGACGGCGGCCGGCAGTGCCGGCGTCGCGAGCAGCCACTCGACGAGCGGCGCCCAGTCGATGCGCAGCACGCCGTTGTCCGGCTCGAGCACCGTCAGCGCGGGATGCGCGTCGCCACCCGCGACG
>Ga0065704_10001377_pt1 | contig 12963 bp, 23 predicted proteins | sample SwiRhicommuniRL2_FD_59091 | JGI IMG/M metagenome (GOLD analysis project Ga0065704, IMG submission 59091) | Switchgrass rhizosphere bacterial communities from Rose Lake, Michigan, USA - RL2 v2 (version 2) | ecosystem: Host-associated > Plants > Roots > Rhizosphere > Soil | place: East Lansing, MI
GATGGGACTATCCAGTCAGGGGATATGGCGGCGGGTTCCGCGGCGGCGAATATCGGGACGTTGGGCGGTGTGCTGACGGGGACGTTGCCGAATCCTGGGCTGGCGACGGGGTCAGTCACCTCGACGGTCATTGCCGATGGGACGATTGCCGCTGGCGATCTGGCGAGCGGCGCCGCGGCGAGCAATGTGGGTGCGCTCGGCGGGGCGCTCAGTGGCACGCTTCCCAACCCGAGTTTGGCCGCATTGCCGGCCAACTCGGTCGGTGCCTCGCAAATCACCGACCTGTCCGTCGGTACGGCCGAGTTAGCCGATGGCGCGGTCACCTCGGCCAAGATTCAGGACGGTGCGATTGCCACGGCCGACCTGGCCAATCAGTCGGTCACCAACGTCAAGCTCGGCACCGATACGGCGCGAGCCAACTTACTAACGAATGGTGGCTTCGAGATCTGGCAAAGAGGCAATGGGCCGTTCACCTCCGCGTATCACGCGGACCAGTGGAACATGTCCCCTGTTGGTACGGATGCGCTGAGCATCAGCCGCAACACGGCGAATGTTGATATTGGCTCCAATGCATGTGCCGCCATCACGTTCACGCTAGGTACCGGGGCCGGGGCGTCTGGCGTGTGGATGCAGATGAACCTGAGCACGGAGCACAAGTTGGCCGGGCGCACCCTCAGTTTGTCCGTGCGGGTCAGGGCATCAGTTGCCAATGCAGTGCGGATTGGAATCAACAACTATTACTCGTCAACTGCACACTACACATACGGCACATTCCATACGGGCAGCGGCAGCTACGAAACGTTGACGGTCACGGCAACGCTCGACCCTACGGCGACCTTTGCGCAGCCCTGGATTTTCTTCGCTGCGACTGGGACGTTCTACCTGGATAACGCCATGCTGGTGGTGGGCAGCGTGGCGGCCGACTACGCGCCGCTGCACCCGGCCGACGACCTGGCGCGCTGCCTCCGCTACTACGAGCTCTTGGGCGAGACGGCAGGTTCGCTCATGATCTCCCAGAATAATGCTGCGGCAACTGGCACCGTCCGGCTGAGTATTCCCTACAAGGCTCGGAAAACAGTCGCGCCGACGATCACGAAGGTCGGCACTTGGACCGTGACGAATTGCGGCCAGCCTACGCTCAATACTCCGGGCGTGGACATGCTGTGGGCGCAAGTCATAGCTACTGCTGCGGGCGACACGTTTGCCTATGCCAGTGGCGCTGGCAATTGCATCACAGTTGAGGCTAATCCCTGATGAGCGTATGCAGATTGCAGACGTTTCCATCGGAAGCCGCGTCTGACGTTCTCTCCGCGAGAGACAGGTTCCAGATGATCCGGCCGAACACAGAGTGTCATTCGGCAGATATGGTCGAGGGTATCAGTAGGAACAGGTCCGAATGCCCAGGTCCAGGCGAGAATGTGTGCTCGCCACGCTCTGTATTGGTAGCGAAAGACGCCGTAGCCATCACTCCCCAGCGTGCCAACCCAGATGTCGTGCCTCGGGCTGTTCACGCAGCGCCGAGGCTTTCATTGTACGAAGGGCATGGCGTATGAGTGTCCGGCCAGTGACTTTTCTGCCGAATGGAGATATCGAAGTCGTTTTCGACGAACTGGGTCATAGCGGAACGATTGCGGCTGCCGATGTCAACTGGACACAGAATATTGACGGGAGCACCTCGCACAACTTCATCGTGCTGAATTGCCCCGACGGCTGCGGCGCGACTTCGACGCACCCGGTCGGGGGCGGGGCCGCGCCGGCTGACGTGCAGCAGATGTTCGTCAAGAAGACTGAGGCCGAGGGCTGCGCGTGCGGGACCGTCGCGCCTGGCAGCAACGCGATTCCCGAGTCGCACGTGCACCTGAACGTCGCCCGCATGGACGGTGACGCCCGCTGGGTCGAGACACCCACGGAGGTAGCCGCGCATGGCTGAGGGCCCGCCCCAACGACCGATCGTCTACCGCCTGACCGACCGCCTGGTCGTCGGCATCCATCCCAAGGGTGGCGTTGGCTCGCAGCACCGAGTGCAGGTCATCGATATCGCCGAGTACGAGATCCTGTTGCGTACCGACCCGGCCTACGTCACCAGCGCCGGCAAGATCGTGGGGAGTCCACCATGACCGATTACACGATAGGGGTCGGCGTGGCTCAGGCCATTGCCGACGCGGGCGATGAGCCCAGGAGCGACGAGCAGTACGTCATCTTCGATGAGGGTCACAAGATCAGCCAGACGTACGGCCGCGACGCCATCTACTGGTACGTCGAGGAGGACAACGCGGTTCGCCGCGTGCCCTTTTGAGATCGATGCCGACCCGCCCGAGGGCATCCTCTGGGACGCCAACCTGCACATGGCGCCGCAGGTCTACGGCTGGACGTGCTCGGCCTGCTCGCTCGACTGGGTAATGCGCGCGACCGGACTGGTGCCCGAGTACAACCGCCAGCGTGCGGTCACCGAGATCGGTTATCCCGAGCAGATCAACGAACAGGTTGGGCTGACCAATATCGACGGGCCAGGTCAGGCGCTGCGCGATGTGTACGGCAGTTACGACCAGCCGACCGAGCAGGGGTGGCTCGACTTCGATACGGTGTACGAGCTCGCCCAGGACTTCACGGGCCAGATGAGCGGGTCGGCCTGGTTCCATTGGGTAGCAATCCGTGGTGTGCAGGGCAGCAACCTGTGGGTGGCCAATTCGGCGCCCGGTTACAAGGGTGTGTACGACGTGGTCAGTCGCTCTGACTTCGAGCGGCTGGGCCCGTTCAACGTGGTCTGGTTAGTGGACTGAGGGGAGGTCGAGCCATGCGCGAGGCGTTTGTCATTGTCGCGGTCATTCTGTTCATCATTGACGCACTGTTGTGGTGGTCGCCCAGCACGCCCTGGGGCGGGCGGTTGATTCCTGTCGGCCTGGCTTTTTTCGCCGCCTCGTTCCTGTCGTTCGTCGCGCGTTAGCCCAGCCGGGCGATGGCGTGTCGGTACAAGCGATCTGGCACGGCACTGTAGTCGAGTCCTGCCAACTGACGACTGCCATCAACAACAACTGCCCACACAAGGGCCTCGGCTGCCGAGGCTGTGACGCTCACGCGGCGATGCTCGATCAGCGCTTTATCGACGGCGTGCTCTGGGCACGCTGGCTGCTGCCGAGGCTGAAGCGCGAAGAGTGGCGGCGTAGAGGGTCAAAAATGCTGAGGTGATAGAGAACCTGGTGAACCTCTTGCAGGCCAACCCTGCGTTCAATGCCGGCTTTATCGGTGGCGTGCTCGGCGCGATCGTGATCAATTTCATCACCTGGCGCTGGACGATTACGAGGCGGAAACACGAGGACTGAATGCTCGGCGTCATCCTAGTCATGCTGCTGCTGCTGTTGCGCGTCCACGCCCAGGAATGCATCAGCCCGCTCATCGTCGACGGGTCGTGCCCAACGCCCACGCCTACCCTGGAAGTGACGCCCGAACCGACCGAGACGCCGACCGCAGAGCCGACTGACACGCCAACGCCGCGCCCGACGTTCGCGCCGACCGAGACGCCGGTCCCGCGCGACACGCCAACCCCTAGGCCAGACCGCCCAGCGCTGCCCACGTTCCCCGAGCTGCCCACGCTGCAGCCGCCTCCGACGCGCCTGCCTGGCCCGGAGCGGGCGAGATCGCCCGAGTGTCTCGCGGCACCGCCGCCCGTGCCCGACGTGCCGGGTATCCGTGAGCGAGACTGGACATCTGCGGAGCGGTGTGGTGGCACGCCCGAGGCGCAGGCCACGCGGTACGCGCTAGATCGGTCGCTGCCGCCAGAACCCCCTGCTGCTGCAGCAGAACCAGAACGACTACCGCCGCCGGTGGTTGTGGTAGTTATCGTGCTCCCGCCTGCGCCGACAGAGACGCCTAGGCCTGAGCCCGAGCCCGAGCAGCGCTCGAGCAGCATCCCAACAGAGCTCGAGGTTCCTGTTCAGCTTCCCTGACTTGTTCTAGTCAGACCTCTTATTTCTTAGGTCTGACTAACCGATTAGACCGCCCGAAGTTTCCGCTGCTGCTTCTGCCGTTCGCCCTTGCCCGTCGTGCGCTTCAGTGAACGCACATACCGCTCAAGATCATCGGCACGCACAAAGACACGCCGGCCAATGTGGACGGTTGCGATCTCCTGATTCTTGATCAGTGCGTAGACGTATGCGCGCGACAGCCCACCGAGAGCGACGCCGGCCTCCTTGACCGAATACAGCAGCTTCTCTGTCATCCGATCTAACACTCCTTAGGTCTGGCAAGCACGCGCGCGACTTCTTCGATATACCAGCGATGGTCGATGCCGTCGTCCAGGCCGAGTGCCGCGCTCGTGGCGACATTGCGAATGTGCTCTAGTGCCGCCCGTAGCCACTCGACCTCGGCGCTGGCCTGGTGGAGACGCTCAGTCAGGTCGAACGCTTGATCCTGGAGCGCCTTGTTCTCGGCGCGCAGTTCGTAGTGTTCCAGGCACAGGCATAGCATGTGCTCACGTTCTATCGTGAGATCGCCGCGCTCCCAGCGAGCGACAGTGTTTACGGGGACTTCCAGATACAGGGCGACTTCCTTCTGGGTGAGGTTGTGATCCCGTCGCCAGTTCCTGAGATTTAACCCTTCAATCTTGGTCGTCATAACGGCACAAGGGTTTAGGTCTTATCGAGCACCGAGCACGCCTTGTCGATGTACTCGCGGATCGTCTCGGCTTCGGTCAGGTCGCGGTACTCCTTGCCTACCCAGTTCTCGATCTGCACCAGCGCCGCCCGCAGCCGCTCGACCTCGGCTTCTAAGGTCTTGGCGTGACGTTCGGGCACGTACTTGTCTGACCCGAACAACCCATTAGCGAGTGCTACTGTGACCGTGCCTGCCTTCAATGCACGAAGTTGCTCGACCTCGGCGCGCAGTTCGTCGCGCTCGCGCGCAATTGCCGCCCATTCGGCGGTCCACTGCTGGCTGTTCTCGATCAACTTGTCAGTCATCGTCAGGCTCGCAGTCCTCGCAACCGAAGCATTCCATGTCGCCGTGGTTGTGGCAGACACAGAAGTCACCACCGCACAGACAATCGAGGTGCCCATCCCCGCCACAACGATCGGGGAGTGGCGCGAAGTAGGGGTTGCGCGTGCCGCACCAGCAGTTGTCAGCGGCAGCAATCTCAGCCTCGGTCCACCTTTTCGTCACTACCATTTAGCTCACACTAACGGCACTTAGGTCTGACAAACGCGAGTTAGCAGCCATCGTGCGAGTGTGACAATGACCGGCGCGGTCGCCCAGGCGAGGCCTGCGCCAAGCCAGAAAGAGTTCCAATCGACGTTCATTGTTTGTCAGCTCTAACCACAATTAGCTCTGGTGAGCCGATGGCCGATCCACTCGGCGACGGTGGCGACCACGCCGTTTCCGCATAGCCGGTAGCGATGCGAGTCGGGGATCTCACGGCCGTCCGCAGCGTAGCGCGTGTGCTCATCCGGCCAGCCCATCAGGCGCTCGCACTCGAGCGGCGTCAGTCGCCGCACGCCGAATGACCCGCTGATGCCCACCGCAGTCTGGGTGCTCAAGAGTGGCGGCGTCCCGTCCTCGGTATAGGCCGTGTCGTTGGCTTGGCCTCGATGGCTGTAGAACCCGGCGATGGCTGGAGGCGTGCCGCCGTTCGCATTCTCGGCCGCGCGCACGGTGGGCGAGATGTCGTAGTCGGCGTCCTGGCCGTGATCCTTGGAATGGAAGGCGATTAGATTGTCAGCCCCGTCGCCGCGCGGGCTGCTGTGGCCGTGGTGCCCATCGCTAGCGCGGTCCGCGCTAGCGACCAGGAAGTTCTCCGTCTCGAGGTCCATGCGGTAGCCCGACTCGCGCGCGACCAGTGGCCGGCTCACGCCGTCTGGCTCTGCGGCGTACAGGCCAGCGTCTCGAGCGCCTCCATCAGACGCGGCGGTAACGTCTTGCCCCGTTTCGCCGCCCGTCTGAGGATCCCCGCCGCAGCTCTCGCAGACAGCCAGTACCTGCGCGGCACGGGGCGCGTCTCCAAGACAGCCGACAACGAAGACACGACGGCGCCGCTGGGGGACTCCGAACCAGCGCGCGTCCAGAACCCGCCAGGCCACGCCATACCCGAGGTCGACCAGCCCCCGCAGTACGACACCGAAGTCGGCGCCCGGTTCGGCTCCTGAGGAAAGGAGTCCGGGAACATTCTCAACGACCACCCAGCGTGGCCGCAGGTCGGACAGTACCCGCTGGAACTCATGCCAGAGACCGCTGCGTTCGCCCCGAAGACCGGCCCGTTGACCGGCCACGCTGACGTCCTGGCAGGGGAACCCACCGTAGATGAGGTCAACACTGCGAAGGACGTGTTCTCGCTGAGTGTGAAGCCCTCGTTGTCTCGCGTCGTCACTCCCGTTTCGCCGTACGCCTTGATCTTGACTGCCAACGTCTCGGACATCATGCAGTCGCTCCGTCTCGGGCCAGTGGCGCTCGAGCACGCTCAGGCAGACCGGGTCGATCTCGACCTGGAGCACCGTCTCGATGCCCGCCCGCTGGAAGCCGAGCTCGAAACCGCCCGCGCCCGAGAACAACGAGACCGCCCGCACGGGCGGATTTAATCATTATGTCTTGCGTGCGAGCTACGGCCATACCGACGAGTTCGGGACGGGTTTATGCGACATAAGCACCATTAGATCCACTCGACGCCGCACGGGCATCGGTGCAGCACGTGCGGTAGCGGCTTCGAGCAGTGATGTGCAGCGGGCCAGCGAGCACTCCTGAATCTGGCGAGACAGATGGCCAGCTTCATCCTATCGTAATAATGGGTTATCTAACCCCGAGAGGATTTTCGCATAGAATAACCCACTAATGACGCAAAATGGAACTCTGGCGGCCGTGGGCATCGTGCGCGTGTCCGAGGTCGGCGACCGTTCGGGCGAGTCATTCGTCTCGCCTGTGGAACAGCGGCGCCAGTTCGGCGAATGGGCAAAACGAGAGCATGCCCATATGGTCGACATCTTCGAGGAGCTCAACATCAAGGGTGGCCTACCCCTGCGCAAGCGCCCAGGTCTGCGGCGAGCGGTGGCAATGGTCGAAAGCGGTGAGGTCAAACGTATTGTTTTCGCTTACTTCGATCGTTCGTTCCGCGACGTCGTGCTGCAGATGGAGACGTTGTATCGCATCGAAAAGGCTGGCGGCGAACTGTGGGCGATAGACTTCGGGCGCATCAGCGCATTGACGGCCGCTCAGTGGGCGGCCCAGGCGTACATGGGCGTAGGCAACGAATTGCAGCGGCGCAGTACAGGCGAAAAGGTCAGGAACGCGCATCGCGATGCGGTGGCGCGCGGCGTGCCACCGTTCACCCATATCGTCCGCGGCTATCGGCGCGGCCCGGACGGGCGCGTCGTGGTCGAGCCAAGCGAGGGGCCGCATGTGACGAAAGCATTCGCGATGCGCGCCGACGGTGCGACCATCCGTCAATGCCAGACGTATCTGGCCGAGCACGGCATCGACATGACCTACAACGGGGTGGCGTCGATGTTTGAGTCGAAGTTGGTGCTCGGCGAGTTGCACGCTGGCGTCCACGTCAATCTCAATAGCCATACGCCGCTTGTTGATCGCCTGACCTGGGATCGGGTGCAGGTCAGGAAGGAACCTCGCGGGCGCCCACCGAGCGAGCCGCGACTGCTGACGCAGCATGGTGGCCTGCTGCGGTGCTCGGGCTGCATGCGAGCCATGACTTCGAGTAGCAGAGTGTTCAACGGCAAGCGCTTCCGGGTGTTCATCTGCGCGAGGAAGTACGACTGCCCGCGCCCAGTGAGCGTGGGCGCAGGCGTGCTCGAACGCTGCGTGGTCGCCGAGTGGAAGGCACGTTTTGGCCAGCGGTCCCAGTCGGCCACGACTGACGCTGAGGTGCGGACGGCCGAGGACCTGGTTGCGCAGCGTACGGCGCAGCTCGCAGGCATTACTGCAACACTTGACGGTCTCGATGTCCCTGGTGGGCGCCAGCGCATCCTGGATGCGAAGCGAGAACTCGATGAGGCACTCGAGCACCTCAATCGGCTACTTGCTGCGGTCGAGCCCGCCCAGGTCGTCCTCGCTGGACGTGACTGGGAGCGGTTGATCCTCGATGAGCAGCGCGCGCTCATTCGGGTAGCCTTTCGCACTATCGTTGTGGCGCCGGCGGCGCGACCTGGCAACGCGACCGTTGAGATGATTCGGGGGCGGCTCACGTTCGAGGAGCGCGAGACGCTCCGCAAGTAGCCGACGCGCCGCGCCGCGCAAGATCAGGTCGATATCGTCGAGTTGGGATTCGTTGGGCTGCGACATGTCTATCAGTCTGTGAGCTGTCTAGCGCTGCCGTCGACGCCTACGTCAGGACACACCGCCTGCCTGTCGTCTGTCTGTCGCACGACCAGACACGACCTGTTGTGATGCCGGCAGTTTTCAGGCGGGTTGGACGCTGATGATGACGGCTCGCGGGCCGATCTCGGCGCGCAGCTTGGCGACCGCCTCCTCGAGGCTCGTGGCCGTGATCCAGCGCTGCTCGCGGACGGTGAACGTCACCAGCCAGGCGGTCAGTTCGGCTTCAGCCGGCTCAGTCGCGCTAGCAAGGCGCACGAGCTGGTCCCAGTCCTCGAACGGAGGCCAGGGTACCTGGAACTTCTGGCGCAATCGATACAACGAGCGCGGTGAGATGCCGAGCGCGCGCGCCATCTCGTCGTGTTGGCGGGCGTCCGGATTGGCGAGCACGGCGGCTCGCATCGCGTCGGCGAGCTGCTCACGAGTCTGATATGGAAGAGGGCGTCGCCGGCGTGCCATGGGCGCGGCTGGTGCGACCGCGTCCTCCTGTCGGACACGCAGTATAGGTACGCTCGCGCCGCGAATCGGGGGTCTGTCAGGTGTCCGCGGCAGGGCGTGTCAGCACAGGTCAGGGATGTGTCTGACAGAATACCGACAGAGTAGCCGGCAATAGAACGGACATAGCGGTTGCATTCTGGTCGAAGGCCCATATAGTTGCCAGTGGTCTGTCTGGTCCGCACGCCCGACAGACCGTATAGTGCGAACACATGTTCTAACCGGTAGGGGGGCGTGCGGGTCATGGGCGAGGATCACGAATCCATCCAGGTGGCGGAGCTCTGTGAGTGGGCCGCCGCCTTGCCCGCGGAGCAGTTGCCACCGCGTGAAGGCGATGCCGCCCGGTACTTCGGTCGCACGACACGCACGATCGGGCGCTGGCTCGAGCGTGCCGGCATTGAGGGCTGGGACGGATTCCTACGACACTGGTCGCTCGAAATGCGCCGTCGCAACGGAACAGTCGACTCGGCTGATGTCATGTCAGGTGACATGGAGTAGACACACAGCCTGACTGTCGTATCGTAGGCGTTTACGGGGCCTGTCAGGCAGAGACATAGTTTCTGCCATGAGCAGCACGAGCCTGTACGTCAAGCTTGACCCCCAGAGCTTCGAGCGGCTGCGCAAGGTGAGCCTGGAAGATCGCCGCACCATGGGCGATCAGGCGGCCATCCTGTTGCGTGACGCGCTCGACGCACTCGAGCAACAGACCACCGAGCAGCGCGACACCATCGCGGCGTGACCTCGAGCACGCCCGGCGTCGGCCAGCGGTTCTTCGTCGGTACCGTCATCTGCGCGGTCCTTGGTGGGCTGGCCTGGGCAGCGCTTATCGCGCTCGCCTTCAAGGTGCTCGGCTGGTGGTAAGTGACCTCGCCAGCCGCCGGTTCTTTGCCTGGCGGGCCATGCACCCGAACCAGGCTGAGGACATGAGCGCGGTCTGGGCCGCGGCGTGGCAAGCCGGCGGTCGTGATGCGTTGGTCAAGTCAGCGCAGCTCGCCGAGCTGGTGCCGCGGCTCGAGGAGCTCGCCGCCCTGTTCTGGAGCGGCAAGGTCGAACGCGACCTCGAGCAAGACGATCCCGCGGCCTACGACTGGGCGATGTCGAACGCGATGGCCGAGGAGCGCGCCATCACTCACCCGGACGAAGACGACCAGGAACAGGAGGTCCTCCCCTTTTGAACCAGACACTACTCACCCTGGTCGGCGAAGAGGAACTGGCGCGCCAGCTCAAACGCTGGGGGCGACGGTACGGCTGGCACGGACGCCACGTGCGCTACTCGCAGGGCGTCATCGAAGGCATTCACACGACGCGTATCGACGGCCACTCGGACGCGCACGGTGCCTTCGACTGGGAATTTGTTCACGAGGAGCCGGGCCACCCGATGCTGAAGATTGAGTTAAAGAGCGCGTTCGGCCGGCTGACGATGGATCAGCGGGCCGAGCAGGACCGGCTGGATGGCTGCAGCGGCGTGCGGGCGTTCGTGTGGCGGCCAACCGATAGCGAGCACATCGAGCGCGTGCTGCGTACGGGCGGGCTCGGATGAGGCGCCTGCTGGCGACCGCCGTGTTGGTTGGTGTGATCGTCATGCTGAGCGTGGGGCAAGCCCACGCTGAGCCGTACACGGTCGACGACACGCTGGCGGCGATCGAGCAGTACTCGAACGAGTATCAGGTCAGCTATTGGTGGCTGTACCGAATCGTGCGTTGTGAGACGGGCTGGACGTTCAGTCCGTACAGCGTGGGCCGCCAGGGCGAGCTCGGCGCGGCCCAGTTGCACCCGCGCGGCGAGCTCCGCCGCTTCTACGCCTGGGGCTATGACGATCCGTTCTCGCCGTACCAATCGGTCGCGTTCCTGGCGCAGCGACTGAGCCAGGGCGGCGCGCGCGCATGGAGCTGTGCATGAGTCTCCCCCGAAGCGTAATCGAAGAAGATCGGAAGCTTGAGCAGGCATCGGATAACGCGACCGTCGAACTGATGCGACTTCGCTGGCATTGGACGCTTGATGAGTCGAACGCCGAGCGTATTTCGGTAAGCGAATACGCCCGTCAGGTGGGGCGTAAACAGCCGACAATCTTTACCGATGCGCGAGGCTATCAGATTTACCTTACCGGTAAGGTAAGTGCCGACGAAGCCCGCAAACGGGCGAATATGACTGCTGAGACACAGGCGGCAGTCGAAGCTGTGGCTGAAGCGCGAGGACTCAAGTTCACGTATGCCAGCAAAGAGTTTGCGCCGGAAGCCCGCCATATTCGCGAGAGTGCTCGGCAGCGAGCCGAAGAAAAGGGCACTTCGGTGCTTGAGGAAATTCCTCGAGTTGCGGCGATTACGTACACAGCTCAGGAAGCTGAACGAGAACGTGATGAACGACGCGCTGAGCGCACGCCATTGCGACACATCGAAATTGAGGCACGGCTACTTGATGCGGAGCGTGCGTTAGTCAAGGCGATCCACGCCAGCGAACGGGTTGAGTTGTCCCGCGAGGACCGGGAGCTCCTGGGTCAAACGCTGGACAACGTCAAGCGTTTGATTGTGATCGCCGAGCGAGCAATCGTTGACGCATACGACACGAGTTGGCGAAGCGAATTTCACTTGATCGAAGGTGGGTTGGCCTCATGAATCTGAGGCTGGTTCAAAACTCATTGCCGCCGCCAGTTGAGCATCGCAAGAAACTTGATGAAGACACGGGGCGGCTTCTTGACTACGTGGTCGAGCATAAGGAAGGGCTAACCCGCACGGATGCGGCGGCGCTGTGGGGTTGGCAGCAACGCCGTTTTCAGAAGATTGTCCAACACTTCCGAATGCTGTTTGCCAATGACAGCCCAGCGTTGATTTGCGAGCGCGATCCCAACAACGGACGTGGGCCGTGGGTTTACAGATTGTCATTGGACACTCGTACATGGCACGCTGAACGGTTCCTTAACGTCGAATCCCAACTCGAGAGCATGGAGTACGTCGCGCGTAGTGCCTTGAAGGGACTAGACGGTCGAACCCAGCTCGGGAAGTGGGAGCGCAGGGTTTATCGCGATCTCACCCGCATGGTCGAAGACATCGCGGACCTGCGCGAGCAGCAGGCGATGTGATGTCTGAGCACGTCATGCTCAAGGATGCCTCGCGCGGTGGCACGAAGATCTGGTGCGCGAAGTGCGGCCTACCGTGGCCATGTCAAGACAAGGTTGAGGAGATTCTCGCGAAGATAAAACGCGATAAAATGGGGGCACAATGACGACCCAAACGGCCATCGCAAAGTCCGACCCCGCCGACGTTTTAGAGCGGGTCATTATCAATGGTGACCTGTCCGTTCTGACCGCGAAGGAGCGGGTCAATTACTACAATGCGGTATGCGAATCCCTGGGCTTGAACTCGTTTACCAAACCGTTCGAGTATCTCAAGCTGAACGCGAAGCTCACGCTGTACGCGGCGAAGAACGCAACCGACCAATTGCGCCGGCTACACGGCATCTCGGTCACCCAGATGGAACAGTCCGAAGTGCAGGGCGTGTACGTGGTGACGGCTTATGGCAAGGACAAGGAAGGCCGCATCGACAGCGCGCAGGGCGCCGTCTATATCAAGAACCTGCAGGGCGACGATCTAGCGAACGCGATCATGAAGGCTGAGACCAAGGCGAAGCGCAGACTCACCCTGTCGATGTGCGGCTTGGGCTTCATGGATACGACTGAGGTCGACACCGTGGCCGATGCGCAGCGCGTCGCGGTCGACCACATGACAGGCGAGGTCCTCGGCCCTGAGGTGGACCTGGTGCGCAGTGCCGACGAGCGCGTGTGGCAGCGCTACATGGCTGTTCTGGCCGAGGCGCAGAGGCTGGGCTTGAACCCGAAACCGCTGCGTCTGCCGCTCGAGCGGAGCGTGTTAGTCGGTGAGGGCCGCGGCCTGCTCGAGCAGATCGAGGTGCGTAAGGCGGAGGTGGGACAACCGGCGTAGATGGCGTGGATCGAATCGCACCAGGCACTCGGCCATCATCCGAAGACGCTGCGGCTGGCGACGCAGTTGCGCTGTCGGGTGCCGGAGGCGGTTGGCTTGCTCCACTTTCTGTGGTGGTGGGCGCTCGATTACGCACCTAACGGACGCGTCACAACGGCCGATGCAACGATCGTTGCACGCGCATGTTTGTGGCACGGCAGCCCCGAACGCTTGTGGGATGGCCTCG
>Ga0065704_10071130_pt1 | contig 12949 bp, 14 predicted proteins | sample SwiRhicommuniRL2_FD_59091 | JGI IMG/M metagenome (GOLD analysis project Ga0065704, IMG submission 59091) | Switchgrass rhizosphere bacterial communities from Rose Lake, Michigan, USA - RL2 v2 (version 2) | ecosystem: Host-associated > Plants > Roots > Rhizosphere > Soil | place: East Lansing, MI
AATAAAATTATGAAACTTGTCGATTTAGTAGGATATTTGCGCCTTACCTATAAAATGATTTTTCCATCATCGTTTATTTAATAGTTATGATATGATGCTTGGTTGTGGAAACGGTTTCTTTGTTTATAAGTTCCCTTGTTTTCCGCCAATAGACCAAGATTGTTTAAAGTAATTATCACTGCAGGACTGTCTACCTCCCCATTCCCGTCATTTACCGAGTTTTCCTGTCCCTTGGTCTAAAGCCTGTATGCTAGGGGCGTATTGTGTCGTAGTTTTGAGTCAACAAATAAGAACAAAAGAACTAACACAATAAAATAAAGACATTATGAAAACTCTAGTAAAAACATTCGCAGCAGCAGCCTTAATCGCAGTATCCACTTTCACTATGGCAGCTGAAGGACCAGTATCAAAATCTGAGAAAGTAAACGTTAACCTTTCAACAGCAGATTTCGCTTTAGAGCACTATGTTGCGGTAACAACCGAAGGAGAGTCGGCAGGAGTAGAGCAATTGTTTGCTGAAGATTTCAATCAAAAGATCCAATCTTCCAATGTACAATCTCATAGCCGTGAAGCAGTGGTTAAATCTCTAAAAAAACAAAAAGGTGAGCGTTTGAACTGTGCGGTAAGCACCGATATCATCGAAGAATCCGCAGATTATATGGTAGCCAAAGTAACCTTGAAATTTGAGAGCTTCACCAAGACCGACCTAGTTACCTTGGAGCGCGAAGGTAACAGCTGGAAAGTATCTAAATCGATCAATTCGTATAAATAGTACCTTATCACTGGTGGCTTGCCAGTCATAAAAAGGCAAACCACTAGTGAATCATATGTTTATTTAAGGCCACGTCGGGAGATGTGGCTTTTTCTATTTTTGGGGCAATAAAATAGCAACTTTTCGGTTGTTCTGCTTTACCGATAACATCGCGTTAGTTTCACTAAATATCCCCTTTTGTGAGACCTAAGTTTGTATAAGAATTTAAAAACAACAATATTATGGCGAAACAATTTCTTATTAAAAACACAATGGCAGAAATGCGCAACTTATGTGCATGTGAAATTGCTGAATTACAGGATGGTACCTATCTCGGGTTACAGCTTCTGGGCTATTACCAAGCTGGTGACACACCAGGCCCTATTAATTATTATCTATCCACGACAAGCGATCTAGATGATGGCGGGAGTGTCATTGCTGTGGGAGGTGTCAAGTTGATTCATAGGTTTATTGGGATGGTAAATATTAGATATTTCGGTGCGAAGGTATCTACTAATATTAACCAAGTGTTCGACAAGGCGAAACGAGTTGCTGATCATTTATTGATCGATGATCAATATACCTTTACTTCGCCATTGGAAATCAATAAAAGCAATTTCAAACTAGAACTAAGTTCGAGATGTATTTTGCAAAAGACTAGTTTAACTAATGGAGATGGAATTAAAGTGGCAGCCGATTTAACAAATGTTGTTATTGAAGGGCAAGGTACCATTCTGGGTAATATGGATTCCAATAGAGTAGGGTATGCTATTGCTGTCGGTAACAATACTTCTAATGGAGAAATAAAAGGTATTCGAATGGATGGTTGGACGGGTGGAGTTTTATTAAATCATAATAACCGAGACTGGAACTTTACGTTAAATTCTTTTTACAATATGACGTATGTTCCAGAGGTTAAAGCAGGAGGATATGGTATCGTATTTCAAGAGAGTTACGATACGTTAACAACCGAAAATTATTTTGATGAGACTGTACAGCGACATCATATCTATTATGCGATTAACACAGATCTATCCACTAAAGGCGGAGAAAATCATGTGCTTTCAAATAATATATTTCGAATGCAAAACAAAGCGGAATATATCACTGGGTTTGAATATAGTGTTAAGATAATGGCTGCAAAAAATGTTACCTGTACAGGCAATGTTCTGAAAGGAGGTGTTGGCGGTTTTTGGATCACCTCCTTTTTTCCGAATGAGGGTCCAGCAACACTAGTAATCGATCCCGATACGATTAATATTAGCGGTAACACGATTAGAGGTTTAAGAAAAGGGAATTCGGGCTATGGAGCCGCTGTTGGCTCTCATGGATCACATACTATGGTACGAAATCTGAATATAGTAGGTAATACAATCACTGACTGCGAGAGCGGAAGAGCTGATATTGACTTAGGAAGAGTTGTCAATTGCAATATTTCAGGCAATGTTATAGAAGCAAAGGACGGTACTAATTTTGGAATTTACATAGATATCACCGCCCAGCATTTGACTGTAGATAATAATATTATTCACGGTCACAATAGAGGTTTTTACATAGTTAAAAATTCAAATAATACAGAATTGAACCCCAAAGTGATCAGGATATCGAATTGTAATATCGCCGCTAAGAACTTCTGTATATTTCAGCAACATAGTCAATTTGATACTACTTTCGAAATTATTAACAATTATCTTGAATCAACATCTGGGGCACCAGTTTATATTATGTACAATACTACTGGTTTAAAAATCAGTGATAATACCTTTAAAAATCTGAGTACTTCTTCAAATATAATTTTGAAAGAAGGCCAATTTGCAGATAGCTATATCTATAATAATGTGTTCACTTTTAACCGGCATATTCCTATCGATAATTTGGGAAGCGGATATGTATTCCAACCGATCAACATTCAAAATCTTCAAACTACACTAGCCAATTTGCCGACAACAAATACGAGAACTTGGATTAAAGGAGATAGGATACTTAATTCGGATACGTCCCAAAAAGGTTGGCTACGGATAACAAATGGAACTGGCAATATTATTAATACAGATTGGATGCTGGATTAGTAAATTTCTGATCTGGTTACCTTGGAGCGCGAAGGCAACAACTGGAAAGTATCCAAATCAATCAATTCGTATAAATAGTACCTTATCACTGGTGGTTTGCCAGTCATAAAAAGGCAAACCACTAGTGAATCATATGTTTATTTAAGGCCACGTCGTGAGATGTGGCTTTTTTTATGCTTGAATATTTTAAGTGGGAGTATTACTGTTTTTGCATAATCCCATATTGCTTGTTTTGATTATTCTCTATCCTTTGGCCGGCATAGGTTTCAAAAATATGTTTTGTAGATGCTTTTAGTGAACGCATTGTTTGAATTGGGTGGTAACCAGGAGCTGTAAAAAATTCGATTTCGTTATCAATTTTTGAGTACCAAATATTACCCAAATCTTTTAATCCTAGTGTGTCCGGCCTAGTAATTTTACGAAAGTGCTCGAGTTTGTCTTGATCCAGCCCGATCACTCGATAGCGTTGAGTTTTATCTTGACAGTCCACTTGGATATATCTTTCCCCGTTCCAGCACATGCAATCCTCTGGAGTTAAATAATGCACTGTAAAAAAGATTGCGATAATCAGCGAAGCAATCCCGGAAAATCTTAGGGCATATTTATTTAGAATTAGCTTTTTAGATGATTGAACCAACACCTCCATATTTTCAGGTTCATTAGCTTCGTTACTTTCCTCTGTAGTGGCTATGTGATCGTTTTTATCATCAGCGATTCCCATAGTTTCCACTTGATCTTCTTCTAAAATAACATTATCATGAGTAGTAGCCTGAGGTTCACTCGATGCGGGCAAAACATTTTCTATATCTTCTTTAACCTCTGCATGCTCTTCTTCTTTAGGTACATCACTGAGTGGGGGTTGGTCTAAATTATCATAGTTAAAGCGAAATGGTCTAGGTTGATAATCTACAAGTATAGCAAATAGTTTAACAACTCGGTCCTCAGGATCTTGTGTGATGTTGAGTGCGAACTTTTGCAATGCTTTTAAATATCCTGTATTGTACTTGGTTATCGCTTCTTCCAGATTTTTTTCTCTTTTAAGTGGATCAAAGAATTTTTGAAAAACTTCGATGTCTTCGGGAGGTAGGCCCTCGGACAATCTGATTAAACAATAGTCTCTCAGTTTAGCAGGGGAGGGGTTGACCAATAGGTCATCAAGTTCCTGTCTAATTTTCTTCGCCTGATAAAGGGCGAAAACCTCTTCTTTAAATTTGGCAAATGTCGTTGGCATGGCATCAAAAATACGCTAATTCTACATCGGAATTTACGGAATCCCGTAAGATTATATACCATCAATACATCAGAATCGTCGGAATAATAAGAAACTCATCAGACCATTCGAACCTTTCGGAATGATTTGATAAAAAGGCTTTTAGCGGCTATAACTTTGTTTTCGAAATCAGATGATAGTCGATTAGTTTATGAGGCTAAGATACTAAACTGATTTCACAATGAGAAGATATCGCGGTAGACATTAGCCGGTTTGGGAAGCAGCTTCTGCCTCCCGCGATGGACACTCTTACTTCCCAAAAAATTCAGAAGGCCTTCTGAAAACATTTGTAGCAATCCGGTGCATGGAGCACGCGGGCCTACCAAGTTTTTGACTTTTAATTTTTTGAGTTATGTGGAGTTTAATCTTATATTTTTTGTTTGGAATCGGTCAACCGTCTAATTCACAACCGAACACTGGTGCACCAGCGGTGCAAACCGCAGACGCAACACCTCCTGTGGACCCTGGAGACACAGGAGGTGAAACGGGCACACCGAGACCCCCGAAAGGAAAATAAGTTTATTGTAACGTTTAGATATATAAAGGCAGCTCAGGCTGCCTTTTTTGCGTTTAAAGTTTTACTGCTACAAAAATTGTAGATATATTAGTAAGAAATTAGCCAAAATTGAAATATTATTTCTTATACCTAATTCCTGTTTTAATTCTTTCTTGTAATAGAAATAGGGAACTTCAGTTAAAAAAAATTGAAAATATTGACTATGACAAAGCTTATGAATATGTTGATAATGGTAAACCCGACAGCTCATTTTTCTTTTTTGACAGAGCTAGACAAGTTTTCTTTGATAATGGTGATAGTTTAGGAGTTGCAAAATGTTTGGTCAATATGGCTATTACACAGAAAGATCAAGGAGATTTTTATGGAGCGCAGGAAACGGCTCTTCAAGCCCTTGATTTTATGAATAAAAATAATCTAAAACATCATATTTACTTAAGCACAAATTATAACAATTTGGGAGCTGCGACAGTTAATCTGAATGATTTAGAGAAGGCAATATCATTTTATAATCTAGCCATTCGATATTCAGATGATTCTATTAATACGGTTACTTATAAAAATAATCTGGCTCTTTGTTACCAGAAACTCAGAAATTTCGAAAAAGCGATTTCAATTTATAGTGAGATTGCAAATGTGGATTTTGTTAAAAGCAGCCCGATAGAATATGCAAGAGTTTTATCTAATTTAGCACGAACAAAATGGTTGCAAAATCCTAACTATAATGCTCTACCCGAACTTCATGAAGCTTTAAAAATAAGGCAACAAGAAAATGACCTATGGGGTCAGAATGCAAGTCTTTCTCACCTTTCAGATTTTTATGCGTCAACAAGTCAAAAAAAGTCTTTATTTTATGCCGAAAGTATGTACGAGATAGCGAGCAGGTTAAAAAGTTCAGCAAATATGTTGCAAGCTCTTGAAAAATTGATAAAACTTGCACCATCTGATCGGACTAAGAGATATTTTCAAGAGTATCAACAGCTCAACGACAGCATCCAACTTGCCCGCGCGGCAGCAAAAAATCAATTTGCACTGATCCGTTATGAAGTAGAGAAAAACAAAGCCGAAAATCTAAGACTAGAAAAAGAAAATACAGAAAAACAAAATAGACTTATCCGTCAACGTGCCATTACAGGAGCAAGCATCTTTTTACTCTTGTTGGCAGTAGGAGGTGGAACATTTTGGTACAAGCGCCGCAAGCAAAGGCTTGAACTCGAAGCAGAGAATAAGGTCAAAGAAACCCAACTTCACCTTTCTAAAAAGATACATGATGTTGTGGCCAATGGTATCTATCGCGTGATGACCGAAATCGAATATAAAGAGGATATCGATCGGGAAGGAATGCTCGATAAGTTGGAGCATATGTACAATCAGTCACGCGATATTTCACATGATGTCGAACAGAAGACCATTACCGAAATTCCCTATAGTGAACAGATTGCCGAGTTGCTCAAATCATTCGCTGCTGACCACCGTCGTGTATTCATTGCCGGAAACGAGACTGAGCTGTGGACTAACGTCAGCAAGCGGGTCAAAGACGAGATCAAGCATGTGCTGCAGGAATTGATGGTCAATATGAAAAAACATAGCCAGTCCGATCAGGTCGTGATACGGTTCGAAACATCAGGACAGCAACTGAAAATCGTGTATAAAGATAACGGCATTGGCATGCCACAGGAAAAAACTCAAGGAAAAGGTCTGTCCAATACGGTTTCCCGTATTGAAAGCCTCGGCGGTGAAATTATCTTTGTCAGTGAACTGGGAAAAGGACTCAGCGTTACGACCAATATCCCACTAGTATAAAAGATAATAATGTATGTTTAAAAAAGTACTCATTGCCGAAGACCATGATACAGAAAATGTTGCGGTGCAAATAACACTTCGCGATCTTGGTGTGCACAATCCAAAGTATGTTTATTATTGCGACCATGCGCTCACCTGGATCAAGAATGCCATCCGTGATGGCGAACCTTATGATTTGCTCATTACAGATATCGAATTTGAGGATGATGGTAATTTCCAGGAGATCAAGGACGGTCTAGCTTTGATCAAAGCTGTTAAAGAGATACAGCCAGATATCAAAACCATTATCTTCACTGGTAAGGATAGATCAATTGCGATCAACGAAATGTTTAAGTCCAGTCAGATCGATGGCCATGTTATCAAAGCTCGCCGTGGTGGACAGCATCTTCGCGAAGCGATCCAAGCAGTTTATCAGAATAGGATCTATCAGTCTCCGAATACAAAAAAAATTATCCAGGAGCAAAATTCACATGAGTTTACCCAACTGGATTTGCACATCATTAAGCTATTATATGAGGGGGTTGCTCAAAAAGACATGCCCCAATATCTGCAGCAAAGAGACATCAAACCATCCAGTCTAAGTAGCATCGAGAAACGGCTCAATCTGATGAAAGATATATTGGGCTTCACCAAAAATGAGCAGTTAGTTGCTTATTGCAAGGAGATGGAATTGATATAAATCTATTTTTACGGGAAACCGTATGAAAGGACCGTTTTAAGACATTAATTTTATGAAGGCATGCAGTTACAGGTTTGTAGACTAAAGTATTTTATGCATTCAAGATATTTAGTGCTATATATTAACAAGTTTTATGAAGAGAAAAGGCTATCGGAGGATAGCCTTTCTTATTTATTGTCGTTTGAGGTTTTAAACTCCAGATGAATCCAAGTCTAACGTTTAAATATGTTTAATCAGCCTTATTCGAAAATGTATTGATTGAATTTAGGCCATAATAAGCAATCCCGTTATCTGGATATTCTTTTAGAATTTGTTCATAAAGTGCCTTTGCTTTTTCGGCCTCCATTGTCTGTGAATAACAAAATGCAATATTACAGAGTGCCATTTCCCGATAGCACATTTTTGAAGCACTTAATAATATCACTGCACGGTATTTGTCGATCCACTTGTTTTTTGTAAAGAAATCAACACTTTGCTTAAAGTGTTCTGTAGCCGTTTTAAAATCTTTTTGTTTTATCGCTTTCATCCCTTTTTTATGGCTTATCGGTATTGTTTGCTGCAATACAATTGATAACAGGGCAAAGAGAACAGCACCGATAAAAATCCCATGCTTTGGAATGAAAAATCCAAAGATGGCTAAGAATATTATCCATATGAAGATGATAATCGCGACTGCTGGCCAGGATACTTGTCGAACGATTGGAACATTTGCACTCATTTTATCAAAATCTAATTTCAGTTGTCATGTGGTATTAAATATACTGAATGAAATCATAAAATAGACTTCCTTTTCTTCTTTAAGTGGTTGCATCCCATGTATTGTCTAAATTTTTATTTCTCACATATTTTTTTAAGGTCTACGGTTTCCCGTAAAGTATGCTCTCGCAAACGGGCTAGTTTTGTTCACAAGGAGATAATAACCTGACAAGTCGAAGAGCAGAAATAGTTCGATAGAAATTCTTGTCAAAAGTTGAATAAAACTTGAAAGGTTTATTATTCTAGATATGTGAAGCTTTTTATTAACAGATAAATATGGCTATTAACCTACAAAAGGGACAACGGATTGAAGTTGGACTTACAAAGATTACAATAGGACTGGGATGGGATCCTAATGAAGGAACAGGTAGTGATTTTGACCTAGATGCATCAGCATTCATGATTGACCAATCAAAGCAGATCCCATCTGAACCTTTCTTTATTTTTTATGGAAATACAGATTCCCCGGATGGCGCACTTCATCATACTGGTGATGATCCCACAGGTGGTAACAGTGTGGATGGTGATGATGAAAGCATTCAAGTTGATTTATCAAAGATCGACGCTCGGATTATGGAAATATCCTTTGTCGTGACTATACACGATGCGATTGCCCGTAGACAGAACTATGGACAGGTAAGAAATTCTTACATACGCATTGTTGACGATAGCAACGGACAAGAAGTTGCAAAATATGAATTGGGAGAAGATTTTTCTCTTGAAACAGCTGTCGAATTTGGAAGGCTTTATCGGCGTAACGATAGTTGGAAATTTGAAGCTTCTGGTATGGGATACAAAGAAGATCTCGCATTCTTCCTTTCAAAATACTATAACGGACAAATTATAAAATAATATAGATTATGGCTATTAACCTAGAGAAAATCACACTTGAAAAGAAGGGTGACTCACATTTTATTGATCTCTCAAAGAAATCGACAACGATTATACAGGAGATTAATATCAATTTGAATTGGTCGAAAGGGGTAAAAAAAGGACTGTTTGGGAGTTTATTCAGCAAAGATATTGACCTAGATCTTGGCTGTTTCTATGAACTGAATAATGGAGACAAAGATGTCATTGATGGCCTTCAGTTCTCGGGTGGTAGAGGTGGATCAAAAGATCGTTGGACCAGACAGGGATGCTATGTGACTGAACCTTGGGTATGGCATACAGGTGATGATAGGGGGACTGGTTCAGGGTCTGGGGAAAACATCATTGTAAATCCGGCAGGTCTAAAAGATCTGAAACGAATGGTTATCTACTGTTTCATTTACGAAGGGGCAGCCCGTTGGCAAGAAACGAATGGTATTGTCACTGTAAGGGTTCCAGGTAATGCTGAAATAGAAGTACAGATGGGAGCACAATCTAGTCAAAACAAATTCTGTGCAATAGCGGAAATTCTCTTTTCTCCAGATTCGATTACGGTCAGAAAATTGGTGACTTTCCACACTTCACATGGAGACTGTGATAGAGCTTATAGGTGGGGAATGCAATGGACGGCCGGATCAAAATAAAGAATTATTATGGTTATTGATACTTCATTATTCGAACACTATTCTTTTGATCTATGGCTTACACTCATTAAATCAAATCCTCATTTCAAACATAAGAGAAATATTTTGCTAAGAGATTTCTTTTGTGTTGATAAAAAGATTGAGGAGATAGGTGTAGTCGTCCGACATTACGATATCCTGAGCAATCAGATCAGTGAGATAACAGGGAAACATATAGATCGTGAGCTTATCTACTGTTTGATTTTAAATGAATTGGGAATTGATCTCGATACAGCTCTCAAAGGACGTTTGCCTGAATTCACGATGGAAGTCGATGCTCTTTTTATGAACTATAAGCCTCTTCTTCTGAATGATAATCTGAAAAGCGTATTTGAAACAATAGTTTCCAAGGAGAAGACCCTAAGTCTTTTAAGTAATACCGCATTTCTAGAAGGCACTGTGTTACGTCAGGTCCTGGAATATTACGAGCTATCGGACTTCTTCTCCTTTCAACTTTATTCAGATGAAATAGGGGTTTCCAAACCAAATAATACAGCTTTTGACCTTGTTTTTCAAAAAATAAGGAAACAACGAACGATCGAGAAAAAAGATATTGTCCATATAGGTGATAATCGAAAGGCAGATTATAATGGCGCTATCAATTATGGTTTTAACGCAATATTAATCCAATAAATTATGATGTACAGATATAGTTTGCATCATGTTGAACATCAGCATGTGTGTCCTTTTTCAGAAATGGAATACAGTCGATTTAAGTTTGGGGAGACCATCTATGCCGAGAAATTTGCTGAAGCGCTCTGCAAGGGATTTTTGATGGAGCATAAAAACTTAATTCTCGAACAAGAGGAGATTGTTTTATTGCCAAGTCCCTATCATTCCATCCCTACAGCTTCTAATTTCTTGTGCTTTTACTTCAAGAGAGAGCTAAATAGATTTTTGTTTCATCACGGCAGACCTGCATGTAAGGAGAGTAAGATTCACAGGAGACAGACCTATGTGGAAGATTATGGAAACATGGATTCTGAACAGCGGCTCAAATTAATTTCCAACGATACTTATCACTTGGATCGTGATTTTATAGCGGGTAAATTCTGTATTTTTTTAGACGACATCAAAATTACAGGAAGCCATGAAGTTACTGTCGAAAGAATATTGAAAGATCATGATGTACAAGGTACTTTTTTCTTTGTCTATTATGCCGAGCTTTTCAATAGATCTATCCATCCTAATATCGAGAATAAATACAATTATTTTGATGTCAAATCACCAGTTGACCTTATACGTATCATCAACAGTGCTAGTTTCTGTTTTAACACACGTTTGGTTAAATACCTACTTCTGTTAGACGAAACAGACTTTACACAGATTGTTAACCAGATTCCTGTAGATAAAATCAGTGAATTGTTTGACCTGGCGATTAGCAATAACTACCACACAATAGCGCATTACAAACAGAATATTCTAAAACTTAAACAATATAAATCATGGCAATCAATTTACAAAAAGGGCAAAGGGAAAACATCAATGCACCCAAATTTACAATCGGCTTAGGCTGGGACACCAACAGTTCTTCCACAGGCAGTGCATTTGACCTGGATGCTTCGGTATTTATTCTAGGAGAAGACAAAAAGGTCTTATCCGATCAGCATTTCATTTTTTACAACAACTTGAAATCTCCAAATGAAGCTGTGGTTCATACAGGCGACAACTTAACTGGGGATGGAGACGGCGACGATGAGCAGATCATCGTTGATCTAGCTAAGATTGAAGATACGGCTTCAGAAATCTGTATTGTTATTACTATCCACGATGCGGTATCACGTGGTCAAAACTTTGGGCAGGTTCGTAATTCCTTTATGCGTATCGTCGATACTGCTTCAAACGAGGAACTATTGAAATACGAATTGGAAGAGGATTTCTCTATAGAGACTGCTGTTGAATTTGGACGTATTTATAAACGAAATGGCGAGTGGAAATTTGAAGCTGTGGGCATGGGAATGAAAGGCGGATTAGAAGATTATTTAACTAAATACAATTAAGAAATGGGGATCAATCTTCAGAAAGGACAGCGTATCAACCTTCAGAAAGGTAATGGTACAATATTACAAAACGTTTGCGTTGGTGTGAACTGGGGAGCTATGGAAAAGAAGAACTGGCTTGGTGGAATAGAGCGGGAGGCTGTGGATTTAGATGCTAGTTGTATTCTTTTCGATCACGCTAAAAATTGTATTGATATCGTGTATTTTGGTAGTTTACGTTCTAAAGATGGAGCTATTAGTCACAGTGGAGACGATTTGACGGGAGACATGGATGGTGATGATGGACTGGATAACGAGATCATCACTGTCGATTTTTCAAGACTCAGTAGCCAAGTAACTCAGGTCGCATTTGTGCTCAATAGTTATCGTGGACACGACTTCGGTACTATTCCCTTTGCATCTATCCGGATTTATGAAGGTACACCTTCGCGGGTCAATGAAGTGTTTGCTACCTATAACATTGCTAAAGGTGAAGGTTTTGCTGGTCATGTTTCTATGGTACTGGGCGTATTTTATAAACGCAATGGTGAATGGAAGTTCAATGCCATTGGAGAACCGACTAAAGACAGCAAATTAGAAGAGACGATTAAAACTGTTCAGCAAAAATTTCTATAACATGAGGCGACTTCCCGTATATCTATTATTGGACACTTCTGGTTCAATGACCGGAGAACCAATTGAAGCCGTTAAGAACGGTGTACAAATGATGATGCACTCCTTGCGCCAAAATCCTCAAGCGATTGAGACAGCATTTGTAAGTATTATCACTTTTGATTCTGAAGCCAAACAGATCGTACCGTTGACGGATTTGGCTTCCTTTCAAATGATTGATATCAAAGCCTCTGGTGTGACTTCGATGGGAGCAGCCCTTGCCTTACTTGCTGATAAATTGGAAACGGAGGTTACAAAGACTACGTTGGAACAGAAGGGCGATTGGAAACCACTGATTTTTGTTATGACCGACGGTATCCCAACGGATAACTGGCAGCAAGGGTATAGCAAGCTAAAGGTTGTTAATAAAGGGTTGATTGTTGGTTGTGCAGCAGGACAGGGGGCTGATGATGCCATTTTAAGACAAATTACTAAATCTGTAGTACGTCTTGACAGTGCAGATTCAGAAAGCATATCAAAATTCTTTCAATGGGTAACGGCTTCCATATCCACTACATCAACTAAAGTTGAGGAATCAGGCAAAGAAGTAACAGGATTGGATCAGTTACCACCACCGCCATCGGAGTTAGTTATAGTAGCTTAGTTATGAACAGACGATTATTAGCCTACTTTCTGCTCGACACCTCGGGATCTATGCGTGGTGAGCCCATACAAGCATTGAATAATGGCTTTAATGGGCTCATTAGTATGCTCCGTACGGATCCACAGGCGATGGATTCCTTGCATATCAGTGTCATTACCTTTGATCGTGAAGTTCATAATCTAGTTCCTTTGACCGAGTTGGCAAGCTTTCAGCCAGTAGAAATACATTGCCCCGAAAGCGGCCCAACTCATACAGGAGAGGCACTCGAAATGCTGCTTAAAATGATAGATAATGAACTG
>Ga0065704_10071132_pt1 | contig 12943 bp, 1 predicted proteins | sample SwiRhicommuniRL2_FD_59091 | JGI IMG/M metagenome (GOLD analysis project Ga0065704, IMG submission 59091) | Switchgrass rhizosphere bacterial communities from Rose Lake, Michigan, USA - RL2 v2 (version 2) | ecosystem: Host-associated > Plants > Roots > Rhizosphere > Soil | place: East Lansing, MI
CATGATAATATAACTCTTTTACGGGGGGATTGTTGAACAAAAGCACAATTGCCTGCTTTAATACTTCAAAATCCTCAGCATTGCCACAATATAATTCCGGATAGGCATGCCCCCTGATCAGCACAATCCTTGTTCTGGCCCCGATGGACTGTAAGCAGGAGGCCACCAGGATGGAGTGATCATCACAATCACCGCCCAGCCCGTTCCTGATGGTTTCCATGGGAGTGGCAAAATATTCATCCCGCTGGCTATCGTTCACATATTTAAAATTCTTTCTAATATGAGACCATAGGGAAAGGTAGCGGACGATCTTTCCATACTTGGGCCAATATTCATCGAAATTAGCGACGGAATATTCAACGGAAAAATTGCGGACGGTGGAATCCTGGTAATTGATCTTTTCCCGGATGCCCCGTACCGTCTTATCCACATAGGTTTCCACTTTACGGGGATAGAAGCTCAGGATGTCCAGCTGTTTGTTATCCCTTGTACCCCAGTTGCCCTGTACCATACCCTGATAGTCGTTCAGTACATTGGTAAAAGAATAACGGCCGGTGAGGGAATTAAATACCATTACCCCTGCCACCAATACAAAGGCCGGGATGATCAGGGGTTTGAAGATCCATAAGAGGATGCGGGTGAATAAAAAAGCAATGAGGATGGAAAGGAACAGGTCTATATGCCATTGGCCCAACTGAATAACCGGCATGAACCGGTTAATATATGGGGCCAGTGGCAGTAATGTCAATAGGCTCAACAGGTTCAGCAGGAAGTGCTGGAAAGTTGTGTATTTGCTCTGGTCAATGGGCATTGCGAATATTAGTACCGCAAAACTATGCCAATTATGCCGTACGGAACCTTAAACATTTATTAAAGATCCGTACGGCTTACACATGTGCATCAGAGAAAATGAGGCAAAGCCTGCTTGAAAGAAGTGCTTTCCCGGATAGATTCAATTTTCTGCAATGCGTCCTTCTTCTGCTTGTCCATTTGAAGGTGTTGGTATATTCGGTTAAGTACTCCGTAATTCAGGAGTGAGAAAATTTTGAAGTCTAGTTTCTGAGCCATGTCCATGGCTGATTCAGCTGCGCGAATGGCTTTGTTAAAATCATTCTCCCTGTAATAGATGCCGGCTGCGATGATTTTTTGCAATGTTTCCAGGTGGCGGCCATTGAAGAAATCCGTGTTGTATTGTTTCAGGATACGTTCCACATGGGTGTTGATCCTTTTTGCGGAAGCAAGATCTCCTGTATCCAGGTGGGCCTGTGCTTTCCAGCATAACATCATAAGACGGAAAGGGTCCGTTCTGTTGAAGAGGATGGAGGGATGTTCTTTAAATAAACGTTGTGTGAAGTTCAGCAACTGTTGAGGATCTCCCAGTAAAAGGAAGATGAAACAGATGGCACGGTAAACTGCTTCTTCGCTTACTGTGAAAGGCTGCTTTTCCGGGAAACTCCAGCATTGTGCATAATGATATATTTTCTCCCGGGCTGCTTCGTTCATGATCCCGAACTTCAGGTATTCATAAATAAAGAGGAAGGCCTCATAAGGATTGATCCACATAGCCATAACGGATTCATCTGCCATGCAGAGCTTTTTAATATTAGCCAGTTCTACTTCACATTGTTCCGCATCCAGTTGCATTAAAGCCATTACAAAAAGATTGCAGCGGATTTTCAGTTTGTCTTCAGGTGATTCGGCCATGCCCAGCAGGGTGTTCAGCATTTTCCGTTTTTTGAAATGGATGAAATCATCGCTGATGAAATTGCTGATGGGGTTCTTGCGGAAATAACCCGGGGGGAAGATCCTGGATAGCTGCGGCTGGTGATTACCTTCCTGCTGATAATGCAATACAACATATTCCAGCAGATGTGCTTTTCCTACAGTGGTCAGCGGCTGCTGGAATATGTATTGAATACCCTTCACCTGGTCGTTGGTGATGGCATAACGCAGTAACCATTTTAACACAGAGATGCGAAAGGGTGATTGCGGGAAATAATTGTTCACCGTTTGCACCAGTTCTTCTGATAGTTCTGATCCGTGCCGTTGAATGAAATGCATGGCGGTAAAATATTCCAGCAGGAAATTATGGGCAAAGCGCACTTTCACGTTGAACATGATCTCCTGGCTGAGGTTTTCTTCCACCAATATATTATCTGCAATCAGTTCCTTATATGCGGGGAACAGATCTGCATTTTGGTTAAGGAGTTTGCTTTTATCCGTATAAAGGCCATCTCTGCCCATGTCCAGCAGGAGCAGCAGTTTTTCGATGATCTTTATTTTAAAGGTATTGTTGGGAGAATTGAAAACACGGTTCAGGATAAACCTGGAGATGATCTCGTAGAGACTGAGATTTTCATCTACAAAGGACTGGTCCGGTGTACTGCTTAACTGGCAGAACAATTGCAGGTAATATGGGTGCCGCAGTTTTTGCAGAAAACTTTCCGAAAACAATCTTACGGTGGCGGGTTCATACTCACAATTATAGAGCACGGATTTCACTTCCTGTTCTGTTAGCAGTGGTATATTGGTATTGGTCTCTTCATCCATTTCCGGTCCCAGGTACCAGTAGCGACGGAATGCAGGGTATTGGGTGGATTGCTGGAATACATCGCCCCATGTGCCTGACCGGATGGAGAGGATCACTTTCACCCATGGATGCTCGTCATTAGAGTATACAAAATCCTCCAGTTTGTTGTATAACATCTTGAGTTTATCGGCGCCCATGGCTAATTCATCAAAGCCATCTATGATCAGCACCAGCCGGCCTCCTTTCTCATGTATATTGGCACTGAAGTATTCCCGGAAGTTTTCACCATTACCGAGATTCAGCTGATTATCCAGCCAGGCGGATAAAGAAAAACCTTTCACCAGCAGGCTTCCTGCAGCATGTGCATTAATGAACCAACAGATATCCTGTTGGTATACGGGATCCCTTCCAAACCAGAAATGCTCTGCTGCATGGACGAGTGCCATTGATTTACCCCAGCCTGCAGGTGCAATGAGTACGGTGGCGGCATAATCACTTTCCAGGAAGCGTTCGATATGAGAAAGACAATACTGGCGGGGAACCGTATGGTCAAAGGGAACTCCACAACGGTTCTTGAGGGTAAGCAGTGTATAATGAGAAACGGCTGCGGCACGTTTTTTTACATCGGCCCACCTGGAATGGTCCGTTTGTGCGGAGGGCCGCAATGTTTTTTTATAGTAATGTGCCTGAAAGTCTTCCCAATCTTTAAACCGGCAATATTGTGCGAGGGTGTTCAATGTATAGCGTGAGAAGCTATGTTGTGTTACCGCAAAACCGAATACCCTTTTGAGGGTAGTCTCACTAACAAGTTTGCCTGTTTGATTTAGGATGGCCTGTGCGAGGTGTTTGCATTGATTTGGTTGTAAGTTGTCTACCCCAAATTGCCGCAAGACCTCATTTTGTAAAGTAATGATAAAGTCGTAGGACAGGTCTATCATAAGGGAACAATTAATGGAACAAAAAGAATGAATTTGGATCGGGTACAATCGAGTAGATACGTAGAAAAATGAACATGTGGATTTAGGTTTTTAAAAATGGATAAACTGAATAGGCTGCATTCTAATGAACGTTGATGTATTTGCGTTTAAAAATCAGGGACTTATAACAATAAATTGCGGCATAATTTTTTTTATTTTTTTCTTCATCATGAGTTAGGGAGAAAAGCGTCATTCATTTATGTAGGATACCTAACTGCATTCCGAAGAGTGAATCATTGATGGTTTTTCGTAAGGTTTTGACCCATTAATGACAGTAGACGTTAATTTCCACTATTAATAATCTTGTTCGTGTTCAATACACACATTGAACATGTTTTGTTTTGTTTTTTTTCAAAATGAACAAAATGAACAAAATTGGTTCACTTGAACAGAATGGCTTTTCTGTGTTTGAATGAATAAGAATGGTACATCGTTTCCCCAATAACACCCATTAATTTCGTGCTACCGTGAATGTATTTCTGTACCAATAACCAAAACTATATCCTATCAAAAATGAAATGAACAGCCCCCTGAGATAACTGTGAATGCTTTCAATCTAAATGATAGGCCTTAAAGAAACCATATCCTGCTTCATATGCAGGTGAATGCTTCTATTCATATAATTCAAAACTGCGATAGAAATATTTATAATAACCCAAACCCTTGTATATGAGGTTAAATGTTACTCCTGTCAGCGTTATGCGCAAACTTATTGTCTTTACCGCCATCTGGTTCCTTACCTGGCCTGTTGCAAATGCGTATGCTGCAAATACTGCTCCCCTTTCTCATATGCAATACTGGTGGTTACCTTCTACTGAGATTTCTGCTGTTAACCCGGCAGGAAACTGGTATGGCCGTTCACCATTATTACATAAAGAAGAAAATGGATTTTTAACGCCTTCGGATATACGCAGTTTTTTTGCTGCGGGACCTATTTCGAGTCCGGGTATCAGCGATCAGGATATTTTGAATCCTATTCTTTGCCTCGGCTGTAGTATTACGCAGCAGGGACAATCCCATGATGGCAATCTTAATACGGCTTCCCATATTACAATGGGTATAGGTCTTGCCACAAGAGCAGGCCAGCGGATTGTTTTCCCCGGTACTTACGAGAATGGTGATAGTGTGGTATTAGATTTTGAAGTACCCGGCACGTTAAGTGCATCGGTTTTAAGCTCAATAAGGCTGCAGGCTTTTAACGGCGGCTCCCTGGTAACTACTGTTAATATCAATGACCTGGGCACGCTGCAGGTTTTAGGTACCGGTATTGGTACCTCCGGGAAGATGCGTGCCGTAATGCCTATCGGTGGTACATTTGATAGGGTGGAAGTGACAATTGGTTCACTTGCAGGTTTGTTGAATGAGTTATATATATATGAAGTGACTGCTGTAGTACCGGTGACTGTTACACCTTCTGCCAACCCTGTTGTTTCCCCTGCAGGGCAATCTGCGGTATTAACTTCATCGCACAGGCTGGGTGCTGCAACATTCCGTTGGTATGATGTTCCCAGTGGCGGCACGCCATTATATACCGGCAATGTTTTCACAACACCGGTGCTTTTCCGTGGTGTGAAAAATTATTATGTGGAAGCTACTACTACTGCAGATGGCAAAACCAGTTTCATCAGAACTGCTGCGAATGTGGATGTAGGAGGCGGCCCCGGCTTATTATGGACATTTGGTGATGAACAGCAAAGCCCCCGGAATTCCGGTGTTTGCGCATTATGTCTTGTTACCGATCCGCAAAATGCTATAGACGCAGATACAACTACCTCTTCCATGTTATCCATGCCGGTAGGGCTTGCCAGCTCTGTCGGACAGCTTATCAGGTTCCCCGGTATTTATCAATCGGGCGACAGTATTGTACTGGACCTTGAACTCCCCGGCCAGTTATACACCAAACAATTATTATCCGGTATTAGTATACAACCTTATAACGGAGCAAGTGCTGCCGGTCCTGCCATTGTGCTGGACAATGACCTCGTGCGTTTACAGGTGTTAGGTATTGGTGTTGGCGGAACATCCAAGTTCCGTGTAGTGGTCCCTTCTACCGTTACTTTCGATGGTGTGCAGGTGAACCTGAATGCATTGTTTGCAGAACTGGGATTTCTGCGTGTGTATGAAGCAGCTGCCATGATACCTGTAGGGGTAACTCCTTCACCTGCTGTTACACCTTATAATACATCCCTTAATCTGAATGCAGCTATCCGTTCTGCGGGCGCTACATTCAGCTGGTATACACAACCTGAAGGTGGTAGCCCTGTTGCTACAGGCGCCAGTTTCCCAACACCGGCACTTACACGCAGCACTACTTATTATGTGGAAGCAACTACACCTGATGGTTTAAAGAGTTTCAAACGTACAGTTGTACCTGTAAGAGTGGGTGGCAGCGATGGCCCGTTATGGAGCTATGGCGACACACAAGAGAGTCCTAAACTCAGTGGCGTTTGTGTTGGTTGCAATGTACAGAACCCATTGCTGGCGGTGGATGGAGATACCACTACTGCTGCGACTGTGAACATTCCTTTAGGGGTGTTAAGTTCAGCAGGCCAATTGATCCGTTTCCCCGGTAATTACCAGACATTGGATAGCATTATCCTGGACCTTGGTATTCCGGCCGGTCAGCTTTTATCCGCACAATTACTTTCGGGCATCCGTATTGAAACATTCAACGGCGCTACTTCCAATAATGATGCAGCTGCATTCAGTACTGCTTTGACTAACGCACAATTGCTGGGTATCCCTGTTGGCAGTACCGGCAAATTCAGGATCGCATTGCCTGCCACCGCAGCTTTTGATGCAGTGCAGGTTTCACTTGCACCAGTAGTAGGTGGCCTGAGCAATCTGCAGATCTATGAGGCTACTGCAATGGTACCTGTAACAGTTAACCCTGCTACACAAACAGTGCCTTATGGTACCAGCGCTACTATCAACGGAGCTAACCGTTTGCCTGCTGCAACATTAAACTGGTATACAACGCCAACGGGCGGTACTGCTGTATTCAGCGGTCCATCGTTCGTTACCCCCAACCTTACCCGTCAGACCCAATATTATGTAGAAGCTGCCACACCTGATGGCAAAACAAGTTACGTTCGCACACTGGCTACTGTTAATGTTGGCGGTGGAGCAGGTCCGTTATGGACGTATGGGGACAGAGAAGAAAGCCCGTTGATCACCGGTGTTTGTCTTGGTTGTACAGTACAAGACCCTGCAAACGCAGTGGATGGTAACCCGAATACTTCCTCCCTGCTGAACATGACCGTAGGTGCACTGGGTGGTGTTTCCCAGCTCATTCATTTCCCTGGTACCTACCAGGCTGGTGACAGTATTGCACTGGACCTTGAAGTACCCAATCAATTGTTTAACGCGCAACTGCTGGCCGGTATTAATGTGCAAACCTATAATGGCAGCACTCCTAACGCAGATGCCATTACCCTGGATAATAATAATGTTCGTTTACAGGCATTAGGTCTGGGCGTGGGCACAACCGGTAAGTTCCGTATCACTATTCCTGTCAACAACACGTTCGATGGTGTGAAAATAGGCACCACGGCAGCGCTTGCAGGTTTAGGTGCTTTACGTGTATACGAAGCTGTTGCCTTTATGCCGGTAAATATTACACCTCCTGCACCTGTAATTCCATCCGGTACTACGGCTACCATGACTGCAAGTGTAAGAGCACCGGGCGCTACTTATATCTGGTATGAAAGTCCAACAGGAGGTACTGCTGCAGGTACAACTGCCAGCTTTACCACACCGGCATTAACCCGCAGTAAAACTTATTATGCAGAAGCGGCAACACCAGACGGTAAAACCAGCTTCGTGCGTACGGCAGCTCCTGTTACTGTAAGCGGTGGTCCTGGCCCATTATGGACGTATGCAGATCAACAGACGAGTCCCATCATTGGTGGTATTTGTCTTGGTTGTAGCGTACAAAACCCCAACCTTGCTGTAGATGGCGATACCACTACTGCTTCCCAGGAAATGATCACAGTGGGTGTGGCCGGTTCAGTAGGTCAGCTGTTGAAATTCCCCGGTACTTACCAGGCGGGAGATAGTATTTCCTTTACATTGGGTGTGCCCAGTCAACTGTTGAGTGCACAATTGCTTTCCGGCATCAGGGTACAAACCTTTAATGGCACCACTCCTAATAATGATGCCATTACACTGGATAATGATCTGGTTAACATGCAGGCACTTGGCCTTGATCCAACCGGCAGTGTTGGCAAGTTCCGTGTAACCATTCCTGTTAACAGTGGCTTTGATGCTGCGCAGGTAGATCTTACCGGACTTGTTTCCGGATTGACCAATCTGAATATTTACGAAGCAGCGGCCTTTATACCGGTAACGGTTACACCGGCTGCTCCTGTTGTTGTGCCATTTGGCAATGATACAACCCTCACTGCTTCCATTCGCCTGCCAGGTGCTACTTTCAGTTGGTACGATACACCAACTGGTGGTACGCCATTGGCTACCGGCGCTACATTTAATACACCTATTATTATAGGAGACAGAACATTCTATGTGGAAGCTTCTACACCGGATGGCCTGAAGAGTTATATCCGTACAGCCGTTCCTGTTACTGTAAGGGTTGGCCCGGGCAGTCCTGACCTCTCTTGCGGCAGAGGTATTACACAAACAAATGGCACAGTAGGATTGCTTTGCTTACTCTGTGCTGTAAATACACCGGAACTGGCGGTGGATGATAATCCGGAAACGTCGTCCAGACTGCATGTACCGGTTGGGCTGTTAGGTGGTGTGCAACAAACACTCACCTTTGGCCATGAAAGTTCTGTTGGGGATAGTTTACGTATTGTAATAGGATCTACAACAGGCCTGCTCAATCTTGCCCTGTTAGGAAATGTTACGATCCGGCCACGTAATAATGGTGTGGAGAATGCAGCAGATGTAAGACCTGTAAACAGTGGTCTGCTGAACCTGCAATTATTGGATGGCGGCGCACGCCAGGTGATCTCATTTGCACCTTCACAGGTATTTGATGAAGTAGAATTCCGGATCACCGGCCTTGCAACTGCGATTACAGAAGTGAATCTGTTTTATGTACAACAGATCACACCAATGGCACAAGTGGTTTCGGATACTGTGAATGTTTGCAGTGGTCAAACGGCTACGCTGAATGCAAACTTCCCGGCCGGTGCTACTTTCACCTGGTATGATGCACCTTCCGGCGGTAATTTATTATTCACCGGCGCAAGTTATACCACACCCGCTATTACAGCTGATGCAGTATATTATGTGTCAGCAGTTTCAGGTACAGGATGTGCAAGTGAAACACGCAAACCTGTATTTGTAAAAGTTGGTCTGGCCAGTGTTGCTGTTACCGCGAACAATATTACCATACCACAAGGCGGTACTGCTACCTTTAATGTAAATACACCTAATCCTGCATACACTTACAACTGGTATAGTGTGCCAACGGGCGGAACCTCATTAGCTACAGGCACCAGCTTTACCACACCTGCGTTGAATGTTACCACTACTTATTATGTGGAAGCTACCACCAGTACAGGTTGTGCCAGTGCACAAAGGATCCCCGTGATCGCCACAGTACAGGTAGTGAACCCAGATATACCGTGTGATGCTGCTACGGCACAGGCGAGCAATGTAAATGGTGTTTGCCTGGGATGTTATGTAGACAATCAAAGTTCGGCTATTGATGCGAGCACCACTACGTTCTCTACTATCCATGTGGTAGCAGGTTTGTTAGGCGGTTATGCACAGCAAACACTCATCTTCCCGAATCCAAGTGATCTGGGAGACAGTGTGAGACTGGTAATGTCCTTCCCGGCTTCACTGGCTGATGCTGGATTGTTAGGCAGCGTACAAGTTGCTACTTACAATGGCACACAATATAATAATGACAGGGCTAACCTCACTGGTGGCGGCCTGCTTAACCTGCAACTGTTACCTGGTAACCAAACAGCTATTGTAACTTTTGCACCGGCTGCTGTATTTGACAGGGTAGAGGTTCGTATGAATGCTGGTTTGGCAACTGCACTCAGTGCTGCGAATATTCACTTCGCACAACGTTTCATTCCTGTTCCGGATGTAACGCCGGATACGGTGAATACCTGTGTGGGCAGTACAGCAACAATTGCTGTGGCACCAAGGACCAATACTATCTTCCGCTGGTATAGCCAGGCAACAGGCGGTACGCCATTGTTCACCGGAACTACTTTCCAATCAGGGCCTGTATCTGCAGATACTGCCTTCTATGTGGAAGCGGTGAAAGCATCTATCAACTGTCCAAATCCGATCAGGACAAAAGCAGTTGTTAAGATCACCGGCGCTCCTGCTGCTCCAACATTGGATAATACATCCGTGAATACCTGCGCAGGTACTACTGCTACTATTAAAGCTACGGCTCCTGTGGGTGCTACCTTCCGCTGGTATACACAACAAACAGGTGGCACATCAATATTTACAGGAGATACATTTATCACACCTATACTGGACAGCTCTGCTATCTATTATGCAGAAACTGTATCCAGCGGTGGGTGCGCAAGTACTACCCGTACGGCGGTACAGGTAAATATTGCAGCAAGGCCAGCCACTCCGGATGTAACACCATCAAGTGCAACCATCTGCGCAGGCGGTACTACAACACTTACAGCTACTTCCACTACACCGGGTGTTACCTTCAACTGGTACTCCAGTGCAGCCATGGATAACCTGTTATTTACCGGCGCTTCCTTCACTACCCCGGCCTTAACTACTACCACTTCTTATTTTGTGGTAGCAGCCAATGGGCAATGCGTAAGTACGGTTGCGAAAATGGTGACGGTGACTGTAAATGAAGTACCAGCCAAACCGAATGTAACCATTGATCCTGCAAGCGGGCTGGTTGAGTATGGACAGACTGCTATATTAACAGCAAGCTCAGCTACACCAGGTGCAACTTTCCGTTGGTTCCTGGATTCACTGGGCACTACTCCTGTATTCACAGGTACTGTGTTCACTACACCGGCATTGACAAATAACACCCGTTACTTTGTAGAAGCAGTGGGCACAGCCGGTTGTGCAAGTATAGGACGCACAGGGGTTACCGTATTGGTGAACAGGAACTTTAACCCGGGTTGCGATTTCGCGAATTCACAGACCCACACTACCAATGGGCTTTGCTTGCTCTGTGTGGTAAATAATCCTGATAATTCTGTGGATAACGATACCACAAATGCTACAAATATCAGTATCCCGATAGGCGTGGGCGGCAATGTTTCTTACTTTATGAACTTTGGCAGTCTTGCTTCTGCCGGGGATACTGTTAAGGTAAGATTGTCCTTCCCAACCGGCCTGGTAGATCTGAGCCTGCTTTCCAATATCACCATCACTTCTTATAATGGTGCTACTTCCAATAACGATACCAAAGCACTGGATGCAGCTGGCTTGAGACTGGTACTGTTGGGCGGTTCCGATCAGCGTGCCGCATTGTTTGCGCCAGGTGCTGCATATGACCGTATTGAAATAAGAATAAGCGGTCTTGCTACCCTGCTGACCAGTGTGAACATTCAATACGCTAACCGTATCCTGGCTTCGCCAACGGTAACGGCAGATAATAACACAGTATGCGCCGGAGCACAGGCTACTTTAACGGCCACTGCATCAGACAGTACTACTGTAAGATGGTATACAGTGCCAACAGGCGGTACACCTGTATTTACAGGTAAAGTATTCACCACACCGGTGCTGAATGCTACCACCACTTATTATGCAGAAAGTTTCCGCGCATCTACTAATTGTGCTAACCCGATCCGTACATCTGCTACTATACAGGTACTTACTGTACCACAGACGCCGCAGATCCTTTCAGGGGATACAGCAATCTGTGCAGGCAACAGTGCAATTCTTCGTGCGAGAGCCGTTGATCCAACACATACTATCCGTTGGTTCCTCAGTTCTACAGGTGGCACGGCAGTTTCGCTGGATAGCCTTTTTGTAACAGGTGCGCTCACAACTACTACTATATTCTATGCAGAAGCATATAATGGAAGTTGCGGTTCAGCAGTGCGTGTGCCTGTAACCGTTACAGTTGGCACAGCACCGAATGACCCTGTACTGGAGTCCGGTAATCTCACCATCTGTTCCGGTACAACTGCAACATTGCGTGTAACATCAGCCACTACAGGTATTACCATCAACTGGTATACTGTACAATCCGGTGGTACACCTGTATTCAGTGGTGCACAATTCACCACACCGGTATTGAGCAGTACTACCATCTATTATGTGGAAGCTACCAGCACAGCCGGTGGTTGTCCAAATGGTGGTGGAAGGATACAGGCAGTAGTGAATGTGAACTCCACACCAGCAGTTCCGGTATTGGCGGATGCTGTTAAGATCACCTGCCGCAATCAACCGGCAACACTTTCCGTACAAAGTCCTGTAGCAGGGATCACTTATAACTGGTACAGTGCAGCAACAGGTGGTACCTTGGTATTTACCGGTGCTACTTATACAACAGGGCCATTAACCGATACCGCTACATTCTTCGTGGAAGCAGTAGGTACAGGTAATTGTCCAAGTACAAGCCGTGCGGTTGCAAGCGTAAGTGTGGTATCCACATTGAACCCGCCAACTGTTGAATCTGCGAACGTTACTGTTTGCCGTGGTGCACAGGCTACCCTGAGAGTACAGAACCCACTGGGTGGCGTAACCTACAATTGGTATGATGCACCAGGCGGTAATAAGCTGTTCACCGGCGCTGTATTCTTAACAGGTGTGCAGGTGGCTGCGAGCAGTTACTATGTGGAAGCAGTAAGCAGTGGCGGATGTGCCAGCGCTACCATGACACGTGTAGATGTTCAGGTAACTGATGCGCCAACCTTACCTGTGGTATTAGGAAGTACAACAGTTTGCCAGGGAGATGCTATCAGTCTTTCTATACAAAACCCTGCAGCCGGCCTAACTTACAGTTGGTATGATGCAGCGGCGGGTGGTAACAGACTGGCCCAGGGAACAAGCTTTGCACCAACAGGTGTAACATCTTCCGTGACCTATTATGTGGAAGCTTCCAGCGGCGTATGCAGCAGTGCAGGCAGAACACCTGTAACCATTACGGTAAATCCTGCTCCGCCAACAGTAACAGTGGATGCAACTTCTAAAACAGTTTGTATCGGCAACGCGGCAGACCTGCATGTAGTGAACCCGCAACCGGGTCTTACTTACCGCTGGTATGATGCTGCAACAGGCGGAACAATTGTTTCTTCTTCACCAGACTTTATAACACCGGCACTCTCTGCCAATAAGGATTACTATGTGGCAGCTATCAATGGAAGCAACTGCGCCAGCGTTACCCGCACAAGAGTAAGCGTGACTGTAACGAATGGCCCTGCCGTTCCAGCAGCTCCGGCAGAAGTAACCGTTTGCCGTGGCAACCGTCCAACAGTGAATGTGCAGAACGCGAATGCCAATCTGC
>Ga0065704_10071131_pt1 | contig 12938 bp, 12 predicted proteins | sample SwiRhicommuniRL2_FD_59091 | JGI IMG/M metagenome (GOLD analysis project Ga0065704, IMG submission 59091) | Switchgrass rhizosphere bacterial communities from Rose Lake, Michigan, USA - RL2 v2 (version 2) | ecosystem: Host-associated > Plants > Roots > Rhizosphere > Soil | place: East Lansing, MI
CTGAGGAACCGACATGAGCAACGGAAATTCACACGAGAAAGTCGAGAAGAACGTCGGCCTGATGGCGGTGCTGATCGCGGTGGCGGTGTCGTTCGGCGGCCTAGCCGAGATCGTCCCACTGATGTTCCAGGCCGAGGCGATCAAGCCGCTGGAAGGCGTCAAGCCCTACCCGGCGCTGCAACTGGCCGGCCGCGACATCTACATCCGCGAGGGTTGCTACAACTGCCACTCGCAGATGGTGCGCACGCTGCGCTTCGAATCCGAGCGCTACGGCCACTATTCGCTGGCCGGCGAATCGGTCTACGACCGCCCGTTCCAGTGGGGCAGCAAGCGCACCGGGCCCGACCTGGCCCGGGTGGGCGGACGCTATTCCGACGACTGGCATCGCGTGCACCTGATCAACCCGCGCGACGTGGTGCCGGAATCGAACATGCCGTCCTTCCCCTGGCTGGAGAACGCCAAGGTGGACGGCGCCGAAGTCGCCCAGCGCATGAAGACGCTGCAGCGCATCGGCGACCCGTACACCGACGAGGAAATCAACAGTGCCGCCACCGACGTGGAAGGCAGGACAGAACTGGACGCCGTGGTCGCCTACCTGCAAGGGCTGGGCAAGGCCGCGCCGAGGGGGGGCTGAGCCATGGTATCGGGGATCGTGACCGGGGCACTGATCGTGCTGTTCATCGCCGGCTGGGTGTGGGCGTGGAGCCCGCGCCGCAAGGCGGATTTCGAGGATGCGGCACGCATGCCGCTGGGTGAGGAAGGGGAGAACAACCCATGAGCGCAGGCTGGATCGGATTCATCGTCGCGCTGGTCGTACTGAACATCCTGGGCTGCGTGTGGCTGCTGTGGTGGACCGGCCGGCGCCGGCCCGGCGACCCCGCACCGGAAGACACCTCGCACGTGTGGGACGGCGACCTGACCGAGTACAACAAACCGCTGCCGAAGTGGTGGATCAACCTGTTCTACATCACCATTTTCTTCAGCATCGGCTACATCGCGTGGTACGGCGGCCTGGGCGTGATTCCCGGGTATGCGAAGTGGTCCTCCACAGGCGAGCACGACCAGGTCAAGGCCGTGCAGGACAAGAAGCTGGAAGCGACGTTCGCGCCATTCGCCAACCAGCCCATCGACCAGCTGGCCAAGGATCCGAAGGCACTGGCGCTGGGACAGTCCATCTTCAACAACACCTGCGCCACCTGCCATGGCTCCACCGGCCAGGGCGCGATCGGATATCCCAATCTCAGCGACGACATCTGGCATTGGGGCGGCACGCCCGACCTGGTGTTGCAGACGGTGCTGGATGGCCGCGAAGGCGTGATGCCGGAATGGGGCACCGCGCTGACCAACATGGGTGGCGACAACGCGGTCGACTACGTCATCGCCTACGTCAACGTGCTGAACAACCCGCAGGACGGCATGAAGAACAACTTCATGGCTGCCCAGGGCAAGCCGCTGTACGATGGCCTCTGCGTGGCCTGCCACGGCGTGGACGGCAAGGGCAACCAGGAACTGGGCGCCCCCGACCTCACCGACGACTACTGGCTGTACGGCAACAGCAAGGAGAGCATGCGCACGACCATCAACAAGGGCCGTCATGGCGTGATGCCCGCCCACCGCGAACTGCTGGGCGAGACACGTGCCCGCCTGGTCGCCTCGTATGTCTGGTCGCTCTCGCACAAGCAGGGCCAGGCGACCGCCGGCGCGAAATGACCGATTTCACCGAGCCCCGCCTAGACCATCCGCCCCGACCGCTCGCACAGCGCATCGGGGCGGTGTTGTGGCCCAGCTTCTTCGCCGCCGGCGTGGCGACGATGGTGTTCTTCGCCTTCGTCGACCCGCTGACGCTGCGCGACATGACCTTTCCCGACCTGGCGATCAGCCGCGAACTCGGCTACACGCTGGGCTTCTTCATGTTCTGGCTGGCGACATCGGCCAGCAGCCTGTTCACCTGGATCCTGCTGCGTCCGGCCAGCCGCTTCAATCGCGCGCTGCCGCCAGACTGAGCGCGGCCTGCGACAAACCGTCGCTCCCTCGCGTGCCGATGCGGCGCGAGCATGACGCCAGCCAAGACAGAGTCGCCCATGTCCACGCCAGCACCTCCTCCCTCTCCCGCCCCTGACACCGCCAAGCGGCGCATTCCGCTGGACGTGGTGGATGCGCAGGGCAACTCGTTCTACGTGAGCGAGCGCAAGGTGTATCCGCGCGACGTGGCGGGCACGCTCAACCGCCTGCGCGTGGCGGCGGTGTGGTGGCTGCTGGGCATGTACTACGTGTTCCCGTGGCTGAAGTGGGACGACCGCCAGGCGGTGCTGTTCGACCTGCCTGCGCGCAAGTTCTACGTGTTCGGGCTGGTGTTCTGGCCGCAGGATTTCCTGCTGCTGGCGGTGCTGCTGATCATCGCGGCGATGGCGCTGTTCTTCTTCACCGCGCTGGCAGGCCGCCTGTGGTGCGGCTATGCGTGCCCGCAGACGGTGTGGACGGAAGTGTTCCTGTGGATGGAGCGCTGGACCGAAGGCGACCGCAGCGCGCGCATCAAGCTGGATGCCGCGCCCTGGAGCGCCAACAAGGTGATGCGCAAGGGCGGCAAGCACGTGCTGTGGGCGCTGTTCGCACTGTGGACGGGCTTCACCTTCGTCGGCTTCTTCACGCCCATCCTCGATCTCGGCGCGCGTCTGTGGCCCTTCGCCTGGGGTGGCTGGGAAACCTTCTGGGTGTTCTTCTACGCGCTGGCCACATGGGGCTTCGCCGGCTTCCTGCGCGAGCAGGTCTGCAAGTACATGTGCCCGTACGCGCGCTTCCAGAGCGCGATGTTCGACCGCAACACCCTGATCATCGCCTACGACCCGATGCGCGGCGAGCCGCGCGGTCCGCGCAAGCGCGGCCTGGGCAGCGTGCTGGAACGTGCGCGCGGCCTGCTCGACCAGGTCACTGCCTACGACTACGTGGTGCGTGCCAACGCGCATCCCAGCGCCGCCGACCAGCGCCTCGGCGCGCACGGCACCATCACCTTCGCCGGTGCCGGCGCCGTGATCGAACCGCTGCCGAAATTCGTCCCCGACCAACTGGGCGACTGCATCGACTGCACGATCTGCGTGCAGGTCTGCCCCACCGGCATCGATATCCGCAACGGCCTGCAGTACGAGTGCATCGCCTGCGGCGCGTGCATCGACGCCTGCGACGACGTGATGGACAAGATGGGCTACCCGAAGGGCCTGATCCGCTATACCACGCAGAATGCCATCGACGGCAAACCCTCGAAGGTGCTGCGACCGCGCATCTTCGTCTACGGCACCATCCTGCTGGCGCTGGTGGCGGCGTGGGGCTGGGGCGTGTTCAACCGCGACGTGCTGATCGCGGAAGTGCTGCGCGACCGCAACGCGCTGTACCGCGAAGTGGCCGGCGACCAGGTCGAGAACAGCTACACGCTCAAACTGGTGAACAAGGACCAGCAATCGCACCGCTACCGCGTGACACTGGCGTCCGGCCAGCCCGGCATCCGCCTGCGCGACGGCGAACTGACGGTGCAGGCAGCGCCCGAGGAAGTGCTGTCGCTGCCCGTCACCGCCACCGCCCCTGCCACCCTGCGCGGCCGCCATGCCGTGACGTTCACTGTCCGCGATGTCGATACCGGCACCGGGAAGACCGTGGAAAGCAGCTATTTCGGACCCATGCAATGACCACGAAGCCCGATCCCTCCGTCGCCGTCGCGCGCCCGTTCTGGAAAGAGCCGATGGTGTGGCTGGTCTGGGGCCTGCCGCTGGCATCGGTCATCGCCGGCCTCTGGCTGGTGGTGGTCGCCGTGCGTGCGGGAGGAGCGGATTCCGTCACCGACAAGGTGCAGCGGGTGTCGCAGATCCAGACCACCGACCTGGGCCCCGACGACAATGCCGCGAAGCGCAAGCTCAGTGCGATCGTGCAGGTCCGCATGGATCACGTGGAGATGATCGTCGTCACCGGCGATTTCGCAGGCACGTCCCCGCTGGTGCTGACGCTCGCCCATCCGACCGAAGCCGCGAAGGACGTCGTCCTGACCCTGGCACGCGACACCGCCGGCTGGACTGCGCCTGCGGAAATCGAAACCACCCACGACTGGAACATCCAGCTCGCGCCGCAGGACGGCGCATGGCGTATCCGGGGACGCCTGCAGAAAGATACCCAGGCCGTGCGACTGGCTCCCTCGCACGGGAGCGGCTGAGCGCCCCTGCATGGACATCCCCGTGGTGCCCTGCCACCACTGCGGCGAGCCGGTCGGCGATGCCGCACGCCGGGTCGATGCGGGCGGACGCGCGTTCTGCTGCGAAGGCTGCGCGGCGGCCGCCGCGTGGATCGAGGATGCGGACCTGGGCAGCTACTACCGCCTGCGCAGCGCGAGCGCCAACCGCGTGCAGGCCGACCGGCTGGATCTTGCAAGCTGGGACCGTGCCGAGTTGCAGGATGAACACAGCCGCGCCATCGATGGCGGCCGCGAGATCGTGTTGCTCACCGACGGCATGCGCTGCGCCGCGTGCGCGTGGCTGATCGACCGCGCACTGGCGCGCGAAGCCGGTGTGCTCGACACCACCGCCAACGCGGTGACCGGCCGCATCCGCATCGCCTGGGACCCGGCACGCACGCAACTGTCCGCTCTGCTGCACCGCCTGGCCATGCTGGGCTATCGACCTTATCTGGCCACCGGCGATGCGCGCGAACAGGCGCGCATGTCCGAACGCCGCCGCTGGCTGCTGCGGCTGGGCGTGGCCGGCCTCGGTTCGCTGCAGGCGATGATGCTGGCCGAGGCGTTGTACCTCGACGTCAACGCCACCATGCCGCCGCCGACACGCGACCTGTTCCGCTGGCTCACCTTCCTGGTCAGCACGCCAGTGGTGTTCTACAGCGGCTGGCCGTTCCTCGCCGGCATGGCGCGCGAACTGCGGGCGCGCCACGTGGGCATGGACACGCTGATCGCCAGCTCCACCCTGCTGGCCTACTTCGCCAGTCTGGTCGAGACAATCCGTGGCGGCACGCATGTCTGGTACGACGCGGCGGTGATGTTCGTGTTCCTGTTGCTGGCCGCCCGCATGCTGGAACAGCGCGCGCGCAACGTTGCCACCGCGCAGGTGGATGCCTTGGCACGCGCACAGCCGGTGTTCGCGATCCGCGAGCGCGACGACGGCACGCGCGAATCGGTGCCGCCGTCGGCGCTGCGGGTGGCCGACGTGGTCTGCGTGCCCGCCGGCGAGGGCGTGCCCGCCGATGGCGTGCTGCTGGACGCGGCCGCGGATTTCGAGGAAGCACTGCTGACCGGCGAATCGCGACCGGTGCGCCGGCACGCAGGCGAAACCGTGTATGCCGGCACCACCTGCCGCGAGCGTCCGGCACGGCTGCGCGTGACCGCCACCGGTACGGCGACGCGGCTGTCGCAGCTGGCCGAACTGGTCGACCGCGCGCAGGGACATCGGCCGCCACTGGCGCAACTGGCGGATCGCGTGGGCCGGCATTTCGTGGTCTCGCTGCTGGTGCTGGCGGTGTGCGTCTACATCGGCTGGCGGATGTACCAGCCCGAACGGGCGTTCGAGGTGACCCTCGCCCTGCTGGTCATCAGCTGCCCCTGCGCGCTGTCGCTGTCGGTGCCCGCCGTGCTCGCCGCCGCGCATGGCGCGCTGGCGCGCTGCGGCGTGCTGGCCACTCGGCCCGAAGCGCTGGACACGCTGGCACGCGCCACCGACGTGGTGTTCGACAAGACCGGCACGCTCAGCGACGGCCGGCCCGCACGCGTGGCCGTGGAGGTATTCGACGGCCTGGACGCGGACGCCGCCACGCGCATCGTGGCCGCGCTAGAAAAGGACAGCGGCCACCCGATCGCGACCGCGTTCGCGGATGTCGATGCACGCGCATGGGCGCAGGCCGTGGTCGCGCGTCCCGGCCAGGGCGTGGAAGGCGATGTCGACGGTCGCCATTGGCGCTTCGGGCGCGCGGACTGGGCCGCACACCGGGCAGACGATGGCGGCCTGTGGCTGGGCGATGGCACGCACGGCGTCGCCCGCTTCACCTTGAACGAGCGACCGCGCGAGGATGCCGCCATCGCCATCCGGGCGTTGCGCGCACAGGGCCTGGACATCCATCTGGCCAGCGGTGACAGCGAGGGCGCGGTGCAGCGCCTGGCGCACGTCCTCGACATCGCGTCGACGCTTGCCCGGCAGTCGCCGGAAGACAAGCTGGCACGCGTGCGGCAGCTGCAATCGGAAGGCCGCATCGTGGCGATGGTCGGCGACGGACTGAACGATGCGCCGGTGCTGGCCGGCGCGGATGTCTCGATCGCGATGGGCGAAGGCGCGCCGCTGGCGCAGCGGGCGGCCGACCTGGTCGCCACCGGCCCTTCGCTGTTGCGCATCGCCGACGCCGTGCGCGTGGCGCGACTGTCGCGGCGGCTGGTGAAGCAGAACCTGGCCTGGTCGGCCGGCTACAACCTGCTCGCCGTGCCACTGGCCACCGCCGGCCTGGTCACGCCATGGATCGCGGCGCTGGGCATGGCGGTATCCTCGCTGGTGGTCACCCTCAATGCGCTGCGGCTGGCGCGCACCTCCACGGAGATGGCGGCATGAACATCCTGCTGATGCTGTTGCCGATCAGCCTGGTCCTGCTGGGCCTGGCCATCGCCGCGTTCGCGTGGGCCGTGCGCAAGGGCCAGTTCGACGATCTCGACACACCCGCGCTGGACATCCTCGACGACGCACCGCCGAAACCGCGTCAGGACGCGCGCATGCGCGAAGGCGACGATGGCGCCTGACCTCCCTGTCCTGTCCGCTGCCCTACTGGCGGGCCTGGTGGGCAGCACGCACTGCGCGGTGATGTGCGGTGGCATCGCCACCGGCTTCTCCGCGATGTCCTCCCGGCAACCAGGCTGGAGCGGTGCCCTGCAGCTCAACCTCGGCCGCGTCGCCGGTTACACGCTGGCGGGCGCGATCGTCGGCGCCTTCGGCGGTGGCCTGCTGGCGCTGGCACGGCACGACACCGCCGTGCTCGCGATGCGCGTCGGCGTGGGACTGGCCCTGGTGGTCCTGGCGCTGCGCCTGTTCGACCAGCGGGGCCGCCTGGATTTCCTTGCCCGTCCCGGTGCGAAGGTCTGGCAGGCATTGCGGCCCCTGCATGCACGCGTGCTGCCGGCGGACACGCTGCCGCGCCGCCTGGTGGCCGGTGCGCTGTGGGGCTGGTTGCCGTGCGGACTCAGCCTGAGCCTGCTCACCGTCGCCTGGCTGCAGGCCAATGCGCGCGATGCCGCCTTGACCATGGCCGCGTTCGGGCTCGGCACGCTGCCGATGATGGTCACCCTGACCTGGTCCGGCGCACGCCTGGGGCGGCGCTGGCAGCAACCGGCCGTGCGGCGCGTGGCTGCGACCTTCGTGCTCGCGGCGGGCCTGCTGACCATCGCCTCGCCCTGGTTGATGCGACACCCGGCGCTGCACGGCGTGCTCACGGCACTGGGCTGCCAGCCATTGCCACCATGAGGGCGGATGCGACGCCGGCTTCAGAAGGCGCGAACGCGAAGATGCGCCTGCAGACGCCGGGGCGCGTGGCGCGCGGTCCCTTGCGGGCCGCCAGTGCGCTCGCCCTGCTCGCCGGCTGGCTGCTCGTGCCGCAGGCCGCGCTCATCGCCGTGTGCATGCAGCGCGCGTTCGTCGCCCACGAGCCGCCCCTCGTCCTGCTGCCACTGCTTGGCGGCCTGTTGATCCTGTTGCTGCTGCGCGCCGGACTGGGATGGGCGAGCCGGCGATGCGCCGACCATGCGGTCGAGCGCATCCGCGTCGACCTGCGCGGCAGCATCGCGCGCGCCCTGGTGGCGCGCGGTCCCGCCTGGGTACGCACCCGGCAGAGCGGCGCGCTGGCCGAACGCATGGGCGCGCACGTGGATGCGCTGGAAGGCTATTTCGGCGGCTTCGTGCCAGTACGCGCGGAGGTGGTGGGTGTACCGCTGGCGATCCTGCTGGCGGCGTTCTGCGTGGACCGCACGGTCGGCCTGATCCTGTTGCTGACGATGCCCTTGGTGCCGGTGTTCATGATGCTGGTCGGCTGGAGCGCGCAGGCCGCGAGCCAGCGGCAGTTGCAGGCACTCGCGCGCATGGGCGGACACTTCGCCGACCGCCTGCGCGGACTGGGCCTGATCCGCCTGTATGGGCGTGGCGAGGCTGAACTGGAAGGCATCCGTTCCGCCGCCGAGGAACTTCGCATGCGCAGCCTGCGCGTGCTGCGCATCGCATTCCTGTCGTCGGCGGTGCTGGAGTTCTTCGCCTCGCTGAGCGTGGCGATGATCGCGCTGTACCTCGGCCTGAGTTATCTCGGCATGATCGATCTGCGTGCGCAGCCCTTGACGCTGGGCACGGGCGTGTTCTGCCTGCTGCTGGCGCCGGAGTTCTATGCGCCGCTGCGACGGCTGGCCACGCACTACCACGACCGCGCTGCGGCACTGGCGGCGATGGACGAGATCGCGCTGGTGCTGGACGATTCGGATGCCGTCACGCCGCCCGTCCTTCCGACCACAGCGCCTGCGGGCGCGCTCGTCAGCGCGCGCGACGTCACGTTGCGCCATGCAGGCAATGCACGCGACGTGTTGCGCGATGTCGATGTGGCACTGCATCGTGATCAGCACATCGCCCTCGTCGGCGCCAGCGGCGACGGCAAGAGCACGCTGCTGGAAGCCCTGGCCGGCTGGATTCCGGCCACGACCGGCACGGTGGAGCGCGCACGCGGCCTGCGCATCGGCTACGCGCCGCAGCGCCCCTTCCTGTTCGCCGGCAGCCTGCTCGACAACCTGCGCCTGGCGAAACCGGATGCGGGCGACGACGAACTGCGGCGAGCGGCCGAGGCGGCACAGGTGCTGCGTTTCGCGGACCGCCTGCCTGACGGACTGGATACGGTGATCGGCGAACGCGGCTTCGGCCTGTCCGGCGGCGAAGCGCGACGCGTCGCGCTGGCGCGCGTGTTCCTGCGCGACCCCGACCTGCTCCTGCTCGACGAGCCCACGGCCTTCCTCGATCCGGACACGGAAGCCGCCGTGCTGCGGGCGATCCTGCACTTCGCACGCGGACGCGGGCTGGTGATGGCCACGCACAGCGCCGCCGCGCAGGCGGCGATGGCGCAGACCTGGCGCGTGCATGGCGGGAAGCTGCATGCGACCGCGGTAGCGCCCCGATGACCGACCGCAACGACACGCTGCCGGTGCGCCTGCGCGAGGTGGTTCTGCGCCACCGCAGGAGCATCCTGCTCGCCATCGCGCTACTGTTGCTGACGCTGCTCGCAGGCACGGCACTGCTGGGCCTGTCCGGACATTTCCTCACTGCCGCGGCTCTGGCGGGCAGTACCGCACTCGGCTTCAACTTCTTCGGTCCGTCGGCCGGCATCCGTGCACTGACCTTCGTACGCATCCTGTCGCGCTACGCGGAGAAGCTGCTCGGCCACGATGCGACGCTACGGCTCGCGCGCGACCTGCGGGTGTGGTTCTTCCGCCGCGCACTGCCGCTGGCGCCGCTGGGCCTTGGCCGCTTCCGCATCGGCGAACTGATGGCGCGGTTGATGGCGGACATCGAAGCGGTCGACGGCGTGCTGGTCCGCGCGCTCGGCCCGCTGCTGGCCGTGCTGTCGCTGTGCGCGCTGGCGACGCTGGTCGCGACGTTCGCGCTGCCGGCAGCAGGCGCCCTTCTGCTCGTCGCGCTGCTGCTGATCGGCGCGCTGGCGCCGTGGCTGGCCGCGCGCAGCGTGGCGGCACTGGAAGACGAACGCGCCGAGGCCCGCATGCGCCTGCGCGCGTCGGTGCAGGAAGGCATCGAAGGCCAGCAGGACCTCGTCGCGATGGATGCCACATCGGCCTGGCTGGCAGCGCTGGACGACCGCAGCCGCGAGGTGGCGCAGTGGGAAGACCTGCGCAAGCGCCGGCTTGCGCTCGCCGGTTTGGCGCATGCCCTGGTCACGGCCGCCACGCTGCCGGCGATGCTGTGGGTCCTGCTGTCAGCGGTGCACGCCAACCGTATCGGCGCCGCAGCCGCGGGCGGCCTGTTCTTCATGACGGTCGCCGTACTGGAAGCCTGCAGCGCCATCGCCCCGGCCTGGCAGGCGTGGCGCGCCGCCGCCACCGCAGCCGGACGGCTTGAAGAGGTGGTGGAGCCGAAGCACGAAGCGCGAAGCCACGGGCGCATGGGTGCGCAACCGCCTGCGCCACGCGGTGCGCTGTGGTTCCGCGAGGTGGTGTTCGCCTGGCCCGGCAGCGCGCGACGCATGCTCGATGGCGCAAGCCTGCGCATCGAAGCGGGCGAGCGCGTGCTGGTCTCGGGCGACAGCGGCGAAGGCAAATCCTCCTTGTTGGCGTTGGCGCTTGGACTGTGTACGCCGCAGGCAGGGGAAGTACGCTTCGCCGGCGACGACCTGCGCACGCTGGATCCTGCACTCTGGCACACCCGCATCGCCTGGCTGCCGCAGGACGCGCCGGTCTTTTCGGGCAGCGTGCGCGAAAACCTGCGCCTCGGCGACCCCGCTGCCGACGATGCGCGTCTGTGGCAGGCGCTGGCGCAGGTGAAGCTGGACGCCCGCTTCCGCGATGCGGACGACGGCCTGGATACCTGGGTCGGCGAAAACGGCGCGACGCTGTCGGCGGGCCAGGCGCGTCGACTGGCGCTCGCGCGTGCGCTGCTGCGCGATGCACCGTTGCTGCTGCTCGACGAGCCCACCGAAGGCCTCGACCAGGACACCGCAGATGCCCTGATGCGCGACATCGCGACCGCCGGCGAGGGGCGCAGCGTGCTGATCATCAGCCATGCGACGCTGCCGGATGGCGTGGTGGATACGCAGTATCGGCTGCGCGATGGCAGGCTGGTGAAGGAGGCCATCCCCCTGTAGGAGCGACGTAGGTCGCGACCGCACGAATGATCGACCGTTGCATCGTCGGGTGGAACAGCGCTGCGGAAACACCGGCATGCCCTGTTGCGCTCCATTGTTCGCTGGGCGCACGGTCGCGACCTACGTCGCTCCTACAGAGAGCAAAAAAGCCTCAGGCGCGCGCTTCGGCCAATGCGTCCAGGCGCTTGCGATCGAGCAGGCGCACGTGGTGCGGGTCGTCGGTGGCGATGCTGCCTTCCTGGCGCAGGCGGGTGAAGCTGCGGCTGACGGTTTCCACGGTCAGGCCCAGGTAGTCGGCGATATCCGTGCGCGTCATCGGCAGGATCACCTCGGTGTCGTCCTGGCCCTGGCGGCGGCGGCGCTGTGCCATGTCGACGAGGAATCCCGACAGGCGTTCCATCGGATTCAGCCGGGCCAGCGACATCAGGTTGCCGCGGGTCGCATCCAGTTCCACGCAGGCGCGCTCCAGCAGCTCGCGCTCGAGTTCGGGATGGTCGTGGCAGAGGCTGCGCATGTCGGCCATCGAGAACTCGCACAGCGCGCTGTCGGTGATCGCCTCGATCGTGTGCTTGTAGTGCGAGGTCCCGCTGAAACCAATGAAGTCGCCCGGCATCAGGAACCCCGCAACCAGCCGGCGGCCGTCCGGCAGCAGGCGGATGCGGCGCAGCGCGCCCTTGGTCACCGTGAACACGCCCCGCCGCGGCTCGCCCTCGCGGACCAGCGCTTCGCCCGCCTTCAGCCGGGCGTCGTCGGCCAGGGCTTCCATGGCGTGGGCCTTGGACACCGGCAGGGCCGCGCAAATGGCCAAGTGGCGTACCAGGCAGCCACCGCAACCCGCCGCATTGGCCTGGCAGACCACGCCGTCGGCCGGCGCGGTGGGCACCGGGGCGTCGTTCTGGCGGAGGATGCGAAGGCTCATGGCGGTCGGCTACGTGGTCTTCCCAGGCCATGATACGCCCGCAAGTCACTGATTTCCGGGCTGCGACAATTGGTCGCAGACCGGGGTTTCAGCACCCATTCCCCCATTCAGGCCCGGATTCGGTTACAGTGCGCGCCGCTTGCCCGCGGCCGTTCGTTTCCCCATGGTCCGCCGGCGCCGGGATGTCCACACGACCTCCCGCGCCCGCCCCGCCCCGACTTCTTTCGTGGGCAAGCCCGGATCCGCCGCTTTGGCGCCTCCGCACCCCTTCTCGCAGCGCGGTTTCAGGGAACGCTTCGAGTCACGGCCTCACCGCATTCCGCGCGTCCCACGTTGCCGCACTTCGCTGTGCCGGCGTTGCGTGCGTGTCCGGCCGGCCGGCTTTGGAGCTTCCACCATGACGTTTGAAAACCTTGGCCTTGCGCCCGCCCTCCTGCGTGCGCTGGACGAACAGGGCTATACCCAGCCCACCGCCATCCAGGAACAGGCCATCCCGCTGGCCCTGGCCGGGCACGACCTGCTGGCCGGCGCCCAGACCGGCACCGGCAAGACCGCCGCGTTCGGCCTGCCGCTGATCCAGTACCTGGCCACCACGCCGCAGGAAGTCGCCACCCGTGGCCCGCGCAAGCCGCGCGCACTGGTGCTGACCCCCACCCGCGAGCTGGCCGTGCAGGTGCATGACAGCCTGCGTGGCTACGGCAAGTACCTGCGCATTCCCAGCACCACCATCTATGGCGGCGTGGGCATGGGCAACCAGTTGGACGCGCTGCGCCGTGGCGTGGACATGGTGATCGCCTGCCCGGGCCGGTTGATCGACCATATCGAGCGCCGCAGCATCGATCTGTCCGGCATCGAGGTGCTGGTGCTGGACGAGGCCGACCGCATGCTCGACATGGGCTTCCTGCCCTCGATCAAGCGCATCCTGGCCAAGCTGCCCAAGCAGAACCGCCAGACCATGCTGTTCTCCGCCACCTTCGCCGAACCGATCCGCGAGCTGGCCATGGAGTTCATGCGCGATCCGAAGCAGATCCAGGTCACGCCGAAGAACACCGTGGCCGAGACCATCACCCACCGCGTCCACCCGGTCGATGGCAGCCGCAAGCGCGACCTGCTGCTGCACCTGCTGGCCAAGGACAGCCGCCTGCAGACGCTGGTG
>Ga0065704_10000866_pt1 | contig 12932 bp, 14 predicted proteins | sample SwiRhicommuniRL2_FD_59091 | JGI IMG/M metagenome (GOLD analysis project Ga0065704, IMG submission 59091) | Switchgrass rhizosphere bacterial communities from Rose Lake, Michigan, USA - RL2 v2 (version 2) | ecosystem: Host-associated > Plants > Roots > Rhizosphere > Soil | place: East Lansing, MI
GGAAGGCTGGCAAGCAGTGTCTTCAGCGCACTCAGGCCTTGTTCGTCGAGTGCGGCGAAGGGCTGGCCTGAGCTGTCCCGTCGTGCCAGCTCCAGCGGGCTGGCGGCCCACTCACGGCTGCGCTGCAATTGACTGAACGCGGCGTTCAGCCGCTGCGGATCGGCCTGACGGATAAAACCGAACCAGCTGTGCAGCAATGCGATCGCCTCATCCTTGCAGGCATCAGCCCCGAGCTGCAGGTCGATGTGCCAAAGCAACTGCCCGGCGAACGCATACAGCGTTTCGGCTTTGAAGCCTTGCAGCCAACCGCGCTGGCGAAGCGCACTCAGCCATCCGCCTGGTCGGCTGTCGTCGAGCAGGTCGATCAGCAACCCCAGTGCGCGCTCGGCACCTTCTGGCAGGCTATCGTGGGCGAACGTCAGTGGCTGCCCGGCCCTGCGCAGTGGCGGCGGCGATGCCTGCGCTGCACGGCTACCGGCCTGGAACAGGCTGCCAAATTCCCGGCCCAGGCGTTCCAGTGCTTCCAGCGGTTGTGGGCCGCACAGGCTCAGTGTGATCTGCCCACCTTGGTAGAAGCATTGGTGAAACAGGCCAAGGGCGCGTTGAAACGCAGGATCTTGCAGGGCGAGGGTGTAACGATTGCCCGCCTGAAAACTGCTCAGCGGATGCTGGGGCGAAACCGACTGCAGCAGGGCGAATTGCTGCTGAGCCTGCGGGTTACGCGACCAGGCGATGAACTCGGCATGAATGACCTCACGCTCCCGGCGCTGGCGCTCGATGCCAAGGTCGGGTTCGGCCAGCATCTGGCACAGGCGCTCCAGCCCGCCGGCCAAAGCCGCGGGGGGGACCTCGAAGAAAAAGTCGGTGGTGCGCTCACGGGTGCTGGCGTTGACCTGGCCACCGAGGGCCTGCACATACCGCATCAGGCCGTCTTCCAACGGGAAGCGCGCTGTGCCCAGGAAGAACAGGTGTTCGAGAAAGTGCGCCATACCTGGCCATTTTGCCGGGGCATCGTGGCTGCCTGCCTGCACCCGCAACGCGGCCGCCGCACGCTTGAGGCGCGGGGCATGGCGCAGGGTCAGCTGCAAGCCGTTGGCGAGGGTGAGGTGCTGCGTGGCGTCAGGCATGAGGGCTCCAGGTACGCGTTCATGCTAACGCATTTGTGCTGCCTGGCCTGGCCCAATCGCCGGCAAGCCGGCGCCTACTGGGCCAACTTCAAAAAAATCCTCAAAGACAGTTGCTCTCACAGGTGCGGCGCTAGCCTTTGAGGCTACACAGTTCGGGTGGGAGCCGGCTTGCCGGCGATTGGGCCGCAACGCGGCCCCTGTCAGCCCTCGCGCACATGCAGCTCCTGGCGCAAATCGGTCAGGTAAGGAAACGCCTTGCGCCCTTCTACCACCTGCTCACTCGCAAGCTCGGCCAGCAACTGGCACTCGTCCCGACCGGCCATGGCCAGCAGGCTGCCATCTGGGCCGATGATGCTGCTCTGCCCGCAATACTGGATGTNGCCCTCGGCCCCACAATAGTTGGCATACACCAGGTAACACTGGTTCTCCTGCGCCCGCGCTCGCACCGTCACCTGGCAGATGAAATCGTAAGGCGCCATGTTCGCCGTCGGTACCAGGATCAGTTCGGCGCCGTCCAGCGCCAAGCGCCGGGCGTTCTCCGGAAACTCGATGTCGTAGCAGATCAGCAGGCCGACCTTCCAGCCTTCCAGTTCCACAACGGGGAAATGGTCGGGGCCTGCGCTGAACATCGAGCGGTCCAGCTCACCGAACAGGTGCGTCTTACGGTAGTTGCACAGGCTGCGACCATGGGCATCGATCAACTGCACGCTGTTGTAGAACGCGCCATCATCGCTGCGCTCCGGGTAGCCATAGGCGATGGCGATGCGATGCGCCTGGGCGATCTCCACCACGTGCATGGCCGCGGGGCCATCACTGGCCTCGGCCAGGCGCTCGACCTGGGCTAGGCCAATGTTGTAGCCGGTCAGGAACATCTCCGGGCATACCAACAGCTGGGCGCCGCGTTCAGCCGCCCGTTGCGCCTGGTGCTGCAGCCGTTGCAGATTGCCGGGCACGTCCAGTGGGTTGGGCGCGCCCTGGAACAGAGCGATGCGCATGGCGCCTCCTTGTCTTAGTCGGCCAGGGCGATCGGGCCGATTTCATCGAACACATCGCCTGGGCCTGGGTTGTCCGGGTGGGTCTGGCCACCGAAGTGATTCATGATACCCCACACGGCATTGAGCGACGTCTGCACCGCGCCTTCCACCCACGCCGGCGTCCACGACACGTCGTCGCCGGCGATGAACATGCCGCGCTGTTCGGCGGGCATGTCCTGCTGCATGAAGTGCGCGTACATGCGCTGGTTGTAGCGGTAATGGCCCGGCAGCGCGCCCTTGAAGGCACCGAGAAAGTGCGGGTCGGCCTCCCACGAGATGGTGATCGGGTCGCCGATGATGTGCCCGGCGATATCGGTCTTCGGGTAGATTTTCTTCAGTGCGTCGAGGGCCAGCTGCACGCGTTTTTCCACCGGGTGCGGGAGCATCTTCAGGGCATCGCTCATCCAGGCGTAGGACAGGCAGATCACCCCCGGCTTGTCGTCGCCGTTGTCGAATAGGTAGGTACCGCGGGTGAGGCGGTCGGTGAGCGTCATGCTCATCAGGTCACGGCCGGTTTGCGGGTCTTTGTCCTTCCAGAACGGGCGGTCGACCATCACGAAGGTTTTCGACGATTGCATGTAGCGGGTACGGTCCAGGGCCATCCACATCTTCTGCGAGAACAGCGACTCTTCGCAGTCGATCTGCGTGGTCAGCAGCCAGGTCTGGCACGTTGCAAGCACGGCGGCGTAATGGCGGGTATCGCCCCAGTTGTCGGTCACCGCCAACTGGCCATCGGCGGCGCGGGCAATACGTTTGACCCCGGTGCGCGGCGCACCGCCGTGCAGCGAGCTGAGGCTGGTGCCTTGCGGCCAATGGGCGCAGCGCTCCGGCACATGGCGCCAGATGCCTTGCGGCACCTGCTCGACGCCGCCCACGACCAAGTGTTGATGGTCGTCGCAATTGGTCATCACCACGCGGAAGATTTCCAGCATCGAGTTGGGGAAATCCGAGTCCCAGCCTCCGGTGCCGAAGCCGACCTGGCCGAACACCTCTCGGTGCTGGAAGCTCAGCTTGGCGAACGAGCGCGAGGTGGCGACGAAGTCGTAGAACGTGCGGTCGTCCCACAGGGGCACCAGCGTGTTCCACAGCGCTTTCAGGCGCGGTACATCACGGTCCCGGATCGCCTGCTGGATATCGGCAAATTGAGCGCCGCTTTCCAGGGCGTCGGCCCAGGCGTCGGCCACCTCGTGGAACAGGTCGGGCAGGTCCGCGGCCTTTTCGGCGTAGTAGGTCTGGCCTTCCAGGTCGATCACCGTGCTGCCCGAGGCGGGGGTCAGCGGGTTGGGGAATGGCTTGGTCTCCAGGCCCAACTTGTCCACATAGTGGTAGAAGGCCGTCGAAGAGACCGGAAAGCGCATGCCACCCAACTCGGCGATGATCCCGTCGGTGCCGTTGAAGGCTTGCGAACGCAGCCGGCCACCCAGTTTCGACGCTTCATAGACGACAGGCTTGAGGCCCAGCTTCATCAACTCGTAAGCCGCTACCAGGCCAGCGATCCCGGCCCCGACAATCGCCACTTCCTCACCCTGGCGCTCGGCCGGGATGCTGCCCAGGCCGGCCGGGTGTTCCAGCCAGTCATCGAAGGCGAAGGGGAAGTCAGGGCCGAAGATGGTGATGGGCTTTTTGCCGTCGGCGGGGTGGCGGTTCTTGTTGTTCATGAAGTGACCTTGCCAGAGGGGCTGCGCAGAGAGCGGAGCCTGAGTATAGGAGATGCCTGGGGGTCATTTTAGGGCGTGGGGGGTTCGTAATTAAGATGCAGAGTGTTGGCTGAATGTAATTAGATTCGTCGTATTCGAGCTGCTTTAAGTCATTTCGACGAATTAGGTCAACGAAGCCAGATGATCCACGGTCTCCGGAAACCTCTGTACCAGGCGAATCAATGTGACTGCCTGTGCATTCGGCTTGGAACGGCCTTGTTCCCAACTCTCAAGCGTTCGGGCATTGGTCCTGAGGTAGTTCGCAAAAACTGCCCTCGACATGTTCAGCCGCTGCCGCAGCTCTAGTAATTCGTTAGGGGCAAGCGGGGGGAGCTGGGAGAAGCTGACCTTGTGCGAGCGCAGTGTCTTTTTGCCTTGGCGTTCCTCGGCTAACGCGTGCAGGCCTTCGGTGAGCTCAGTGAAGAGGTTGCGGGGCATGGTTTGTCCTCGACAGGCACTCGCGTTCGAGCAGAGTTTTTAGCGCCTTACGCTGAAGATCAGTCAGATCATCCTGAATGTCTTTTCCGTAAATGGTGAATAGCCAGAACTGTGCGCCAGAGAGCCAATAGTAGTAAATGATCCGGGTGCCGCTTCGCTTGCCTTTGTGGCGCTGCGTATCAGAAAACCGGAGTTTCCTGAGGCCGCCTGTTCCTTTGATGACATCACCTGCAAGTGGATGCCTCAACAGAAATTGCTGCAAGGCGTGAAAATCCTTGTCGCTCAGGTAGTCGGTTCGATGACGTTCGAACGGCGGTAGCTCAACAAAAATGGCATCCATTTTGTGTACGTTATCTGCGTATAGTTTGGGGTGGGCGAGCAGGCCCGTCAATAGGGCCGCCTTTCAGGCTATACACATTGGCGCCGTGCTGGGATGCCAGTGAATTGCAGCATGTGACACGGTTTAGAGATTCCTGAGTTGCTGCGCCTCAACGGCATACTCGAAGGCCAAGGTATGATCGACGGCCTCTCTTTCAAAGCAATTGCCCCCGGTCCACCTTGCTGCTCAAAATGATCGACGTGGTGGTCTTCTCGACCCCGTCGACACTGCCGATCTGGTCAAGCAACTGGTCCAGTTGCTCCGGCGAATCGGTCCGCAGCCAAGCCACATAATCGAACTCACCACTCACCGCGCACAGTTGCTGCACCTGCCCCATGGCACTCAGACGCCGCACTACCTCCTTGCCGGAACGGGGCTGCACCTTGATCCCGACATACGCCTGCAAGCCACCGCCCATCACGTGTTGGCCCAGGCGCACACCATAGCCTGAGATCACCTTGTTCTTCTCCAGCCGCTCCAGGCGTGAGTTGACCGTGGTGCGCGCGATACCCAGCAGGCGGGCGAGGGTGGCAACGCTTTCGCGGGCATTGATTTGCAGCAGGGCGATCAGCTGGCGGTCGATTTCATCCAGCGTAATGGGGCGGGCATCCGACATGGCAAGTCTCTACGGTGGGCTCGCTAGCCTAGCCAGCCAATGGCAACCAGGGCAAGGCTGCGTCACTGGCTTTCTTTCGGCATCATGGCAGGCCGACCGTACTGGACCCACGCCGTGAACCTCGCAAACCTGCTCGAATGCTGGCGACTGGAAGTCTCCAACAAGAAAAAGCCCGGCCGCTGCATCAGCCTGCTGTTCAACGTGCTGCGCCGCGCCCGCAAGGACAACAAGCTGCGCTTTCTCTTTGCCTTCCGCCTGGCCCAGTACCTCGACGCACGAGGCGGTCTGGCCCAGCGTCATGCCGCGCGCATGCAGCAACGGCTCAATCTGAAGTACGCCGTGGACATCGACATCGGCGCCCAAATCGCCCCCGGGCTGCGCATCGCCCACCTGCCTGGCGTGGTGATTACCCGCCACGTGAGCATCGGGCGTAACTTTTTCATCCGGCAGAATTGCTCGATCGGCATCAAGACCCTAGGGCTGGAGGCGTATGCGTTGCGCATTGGCGATAACGTCAGCGTGGGCGCCAACAGCTGCATCGTGGCGGACCGGATCAGCATTGGCGACGACGTGGTGATTGGTGCCATGTCGCTGGTGATGCGGGACATTCCGGCGGGGACCACGTTTTACAATGCGCGGCAGGTAGAGATGCAGCCTCGGGTGATCACAAAATCTAACGGTTAACTGTTGTCATGATCGCCATTGCTGAGCGGACAATGAGGTTTTTGAGGCAGCGACATCCAAGGGGTATTGCTGCCGCTCGGATGGATTGAATCCATGACCAACAAACACTTCCGGCTGACAGAGCTCGCTGTCACTGCCCCCAACGAGTTACTGCTGACCTTCGCCGATGGAAAGCAATATCCAGTGAGGCTGGACGCTATCATCGCGAAACACCCAACGTTGCGACGGCTATCTGACCCCGAGGTTTTTGCGACCGCTGCAATTGGCGAGTGGAGCGATACCGTCATCTGGGCCGATGACGACGAATTGGAGCTTGCTGCCGACAACCTCCGCGCCAGAGCAGTGGAGCAAAGCGGTGAGTGTTCGCATGAGCTGGTTTGGAATTGGATGACCAAAAACGGGCTTACGTTGGACCGTGCCGCGCAGGAATTGGGCCTTAGCAGGCGTATGCTGGCTTACTATCGCAGTGGCGAAAAACCTGTACCGAGGACGGTCGCTTTAGCGATGAAGGGCTGGGATGCGCTTTGTACTAGGCAAGAGGAAGCTCTAGAGGCTTCTAGGCGCCGGAAGGTGTCACTCAACAAGGGCGCCAACGGGTTTGCGAATGCAGGCCAGGCATCCAAGAAACGGGCCTAAGCGGCATGTCCTTAATCAGGACCGGACAACAAGCACAAAAAAGCCGCGCGATTGCGCGGCTTTGTCGTATTTGGTGGGCCCACACGGACTCGAACCGTGGACCAAAGGATTATGAGTTGGCTTGACACGCGATAAGCCTAGAGAAATCGTAGCAAGCCTAGCGTAGACTCAGCAAGCCAGGCCGCTGATTCTACTCGATTTGAGCGTAATTTAAGGTAGTCAAGGAAAACCAGTCACTGTACTGTATTTGCACCTTGCACCTTGCACCTTGCACCTTGCACCTTGCACCTTGCACTCGTTTCCGTACGCTCCATCAAGCCTGCTCGAATCAAGCTCAATAAGTGAAATTCTGCCATGGACGCCAGAGAGAAATTCAACACTGTGTTCACACTGCTAGCTCGCCAACCATGGCTTGGGGCTAAGCATCAAGAGCTGATTCATATGCTGTTTGATGAGTGCCAATGTGAGCGCTCTCGCGAGATGCTTATAAATATAGTGAGTAGTTTCTTTTACCTGACTGGTGATTTGTACAATCGTGCTTTGGAATCTCTTGCTCAAGAGGTTGCTGCCCAGGAAGATTTTCAGCTTAAAACTCAAATTGTTGCTATGGCTGTGGACTCTGGGACAGATAGTTCGCATGAGATTCTCTATAATTTAAAGTTTGTGTTTTCCAACCTCGGCTGGCTCGATTTTAAAGGGGTTGCTTCGAGTTCTGCAGCATATAAGACGTATACTAGAACAGGGCGTAGCAATATCGTAGTGGTTGACGACTTTGTGGGCTCGGGGCAAACGGTTATCAATAGATATAAAATGATAACGGCTCAGTTCAAGGATAATAATGTTGCTGATTATAACGTTTCATTTAAAGTTCTTGTTTCCACGCAGGCTGGTTTGCAGGCCGTGCGAGATGCAGGTATAGATATTACCGCTCAATACGAAATAAAGAAGGCTATTGACGACTTTTATTCGGAGCAAGTGGCTGAGGAATATCGTACGTTGATGCTTGCTTTGGAGGAAGGGCTTTCAAAGGAGTATGAAGGTAGAGAACTTCCACGTCTTGGGTACAACGGTGCCCAGGCTGCATTTTGTAGGGAGCGAGCAAACACCCCAAATAGTGTTTTTCCTATTTTTTGGTGGCCTTTCAAAGCGAACCTTGATGCAAGAGTGACGATCTTGCACAGAGCGATGGGGGATGCGTAATGCGATATCAGCTTGATCGATCCAGTTTTTTTATAATGCGTATTTTGTATGAGTCGGATACTGGGCTTCAACCATACACACTGCTTATGAGAAGCAAGTTGTCGGGAGAGGTTTTTTTGAAGATTTTCAAGGCTTTGACTGCAAGAGGGTTGGTAGTTGAGAAGAATCTACTGATTTCTCTTAGTAAGAAAGGTTTGGAGGTCTTCCTAAATGATGCCACAAATATTCTTTCTGGTCCCAAAGAGTGGCGCAAGGTTCCAGCAAGCATGTTGGGGCGGAAAATCGATGTTAATGATTTCTATGCTCCGAATATTTTTCTTTTGAAACGTTAAATTTTGTTTTTTTTACGTTGCCGTTGTAGTAGTCTCGGTGTAGCCCACAGAGGCTAGTACGTTAGAGTGTAGTCGCTCTCAAGGTTAAGGATTTCGATAACCGAATATCGCATTCATCAGCGGTGAAGCGTGCTGATGAATGCGATGCTCCGCCGCTTCGCGGCTCCGCAGTCGAAATGCGCACAAAAGCGGGCTCCGCCCGCTTTCGCACGCCTTTCGACTAGAAGAGCCGCTTGGTCTAGAAGGTAGTCATCTGTGGGCTTTTTTTATGCATAGCACTGAAGAATGGAGGCGCTTTTTTTTAAGTCGTGGGATAGCTGACGATCTTATTGAATGCTACCTAGAACAAATAAGCATTCTCTCAAAAAGCAAGTCACCTGTGATTTTTGAGCTTGAGCACCTTTCTCTGCTAGTTGGAGTTAAATACGAGGTGCTGCAAAGCATGATACACGGAAGTTCAAGCTATTATCGGAAGTTTTCTATAAAGAAACGTGCCGGTGGTGAGCGGGTCATTGAAGCTCCATATCCTAGTCTTTTGCAGTGTCAGACATGGATATATCACCAGATATTGCTTAAAAGTCCAGTCCATGATTGTGCTCATGGATACGTTCCAGGTAGGTCAATTTTTACTAATGCCAAAGTTCATCTTGGCTGTAAGACACTATTGAAGATGGATCTTAAGGATTTTTTTCCGTCCGTAGGTATCGGTTGGGTTGTTAATTATTTCTCATCACTGGGCTATGCCAAGAACGTAGCGCACTCACTTGCAGCATTATGCTGCAATCAAGGGCGGCTGGTTCAAGGCGCATCTACCAGCCCTTATCTAACTAATATACTATTATACAAGCTGGATGAGCGATTGCTTAAGCTGTCATCCAAGAGCGGGCTGCGCTATACGCGTTATGCGGACGACCTTACATTCTCGGGTGGGTATATATCAGCTAATTTTGTATCCTTGGTTAGTAGTGTGGTTTCTGATTTTGGATTAACTGTAAATGATGCTAAAACGAGACTGTTAATCGAAAAAAACAAAAAGTTAGTTACAGGTTTGTCGGTGTCTGGCAGTAGCTTGAGAATTACCAGGGAGATGAGGCGTTCGATAATAAAGGATGTCTTCTATATTGAAAAATATGGTCTTGCTTCTCATGTTTCTCAAATGAAAATTAAAGATCCTTTTTATTTTGAGTCCATCTCCGGCAAGGTGGCGTTTTGGATTCAGGCGGAGCCGCTGAATGCCTCTGCCCATAGGTGTAGAGACATATTGTTGCGTCATTCTTACCATTCCTAGTAGCTTTAAAAACTAAGCATTGATGATTTTGCGCTTGGACCTTTTCGGTTTAGTGTGAGTTGCTATGCGCTTAAATTTCTGACGTGACAGATAGGAAATGCTGGCGACATATGTTGATTGCTGGTGAGAAGAGTCGTTGGCTTAGGGTGCAAAAAAGCTTTCGTCGCAAGTCGCAAGTCGTATGTTGGTATCACTCAAGGTGCTCTAGTTTACACACCTAACTTTTTAACAGCTAAGCGTGCCTGAGCAGTGAGCAGCTTTGATGTTGCCAAATCTGACTTTTCCTTGGCGTTCATTGAGTCGCGGTGTCGACTTCCTTGCGGAGCAAGACTGCATTGAGAGCCGAAGGCGCGAATACGCGAGGTGAAGTTAGCTAACCGGCTCGTCGGTTAGCTAACTTCACCTGTCTTGCCCTGAATATTTGTATGGCTGTCATGGGTGTCAGCAGTGACCCCGGCTAAACAAACAGGTTTGCTGGGGCGCTCAGTCTGGAGCTGATCGCTGAAGCAACGGCATTGATCGGATATTGAGCGGTAGGGCAACGATTGTTCGGCTCAGCAACGGGGCTAGAGAGCTATTGAACGCCGCAGTCTATGGGGAGCAATTTCCTGGCGTAGCGACGAAAAGCTTGATATCCAAAGTCGATAGACCCTTCATCATGCAAGGTCGTCCATATCCCTAACAAGGACCAACCGCCTTCAATCGCTTGTAAAATGTCCTCGCGAAGCAGGATGAACTTGGCCAAGTTAGTAGCCGGGTCTGAAGGAGGGTAGGTCGTGAGTACTCGTTCCGCGATCCGTATGGTAAGGGGTTTCATCTCAACCTCATGGATGACTATAACTCAGAGCTAGAGTCCAGCTTCTCAGTTGTTGAAATGCGGACTGGATTTAAGCTAGAGCTAGACCTGTTTATCTTTAACTTTTTCAAATGTTCCTTTCCTACGGTCGACCGATTCTCATTCTTGACAGTTGAAGGGCGGGCTTCCGTGTTGGCTGTTGAGGTAAAGCGAGGCGCATTATGGTCACATGCTGATTCCCCCATAGGTGTTTGATCCTTGAAGTTGTAGCTGCCATCTCGATATCGCTTGATAATTCCGTGAAACCACCGGACTGCTGTGGTTTTGATAGATCCTGCTCTAATCGCAGCCGACAGCTCGTTCAGCATGCGTTGTTGGTCAACGGGAGCAACCTGCTCCAGTGCCCTGAAAATTTGGCTTCTTGTTTCCGCTGAGACCAATGCCGTCAGCCGCAGCTGTGGACCATCGGCTACCGGCACATCGTCGAGGGACGTAGTAGTTTTATTATTTTTTTGTTTTATTGTTTTGTTAGTATTTATATGCGCTTGTTTTCCCAGGTGCGGCTGCTCCGTCTGCGGTTTATCCATCTTCGGTTTATCGCAATATGGTGCAGCGGTGGCGTTTTCACAGGGTTCGTCAGAGATATGCCATACCGTCTTTGCGAATCGCCCTCGTGAGTCATGGGTGCGCTCGATACTCAAGTAGCCAGCGTCCTCCAGCTCCTGCAATCCACTCCTGGTTGCAGCTGTGCCAGTGCCATTTTTCTTGGACAACGATTCCACTGTCAGGTATGGATAACCTGGAGGTAACGATAGTAATTTCACCAATAGACCCAACGATTTCCAACTCAGATTTGAGTCGCTTATTACATCGTTAGGGATAATTGTGAAATGGCTTGACACCTTCCTTTTTACAACTAGGGATATAGACATCTTCGTCAGCCCTGCTCAAGCACCTTGGCTACATCTGCGGTTCGGAAGTAAATCCTCCTGCCAATTCTCACCTTACAGGGGAGGAATTTTCTCGATACCTCATTGTCGCCGCTTAGGCTGATCCTCAGACCATCCTTGCTTCTGTGTAGCACCTCTGCAAGCTGTTCGAGGTAAAAGAGTGGAGCCCCAGAGAATAAGTCGCGTATATATTCTTCAGTGGTCATGCTAGGTGTCCTCCGCTTAATTTCGGATATCCTATGACACCTAGCGCATTTTTTTAAAGAACTTTTTGAATCTTTGCTTGACAGCAAAAGAGTTTAGCTATAGTTCCTGATGTCTCTTTTAGCTAAACTTCTTTAAGTCATAGCTATTTTAGCCGCTAAATTTAAACTTTAGTTCGTATGTTGCGGCTACGGGGCTGGATTTTTAGCTAAACTTTTTTGAATCTGTAGCTAAACTTTTTTTGTTTTTCGGCATGTTGTCCAGCCGGGCTACTAAATCTTCAGAGCGTAAATGTGTGTATCTTTTCAACATTTGCATTGATTTATGGCCACTGATGCTTGATACCTCTTGGTCGGATAGGCCACCTTCCACCAAGCGGCTGACAGCCTCATGCCTTAAGTCGTGAAATCTGAAATCGCATAACTGAAGTTTCTTAACCAACAGCCCCCAAATTTTTGTGAACGCATAGGAGCGGCGTTTTCCATCTCTACCAGGCTCACCGAAAAACACCAGGTTGCAATCGCTAGGGCGAGCTGGATTCATCATCGCGGCTTTGAAAAGCTCTGTAGCTCGCTTGCTCAGAGGCACAGTTCGTTGGCCATCATTTTTCGTGTCGACCAGTCTCACGATGCGCCGCTCTATATCCACCTGAGGTCTGCGTAGCGACGCGATCTCACCGGAGCGCATGCCAGTTTCTAGGGCGATGCCAACAATCCACCCAAGCATTGGATTGCTATGCCGATTCACCTCAGCGAATAGCCGCCGCTCTTCATCCGGCGAGAGTCTACGATTACGGCCCTCGCCGGGGCTTGGCTTGCGTATGTTCAATACAGGATTAAACGTCAGGCCCAGCCCCCACTCTTGGATAGCGACCGTGAAAACGTGGCTTAGCAGGGCCAGCTCCAGGCGCACGGTGTTATTACTGGTCGTGCCTGCGCGGCCTGGCTCGTTAAGGCGCTTGTCGCGATAGTTGGCAATGGTTTCGGCGGAAAGGGCTGCGAGAGAATACTTGCCCAGATGCTCCGTTAGCTTTTTAGCCTTGGAGATCTCACCGCGTTGAGTCGTAGGCTTCTTTGTGGGTGTAATGTCGGTCAGGTAGCGCTTGAGCGCTATTTCCAGCGTCATGCGCTCAGAGCCGCTGCGCTGGATGTACACACCGCGCACCATCTCGTCTTCGGTGCGTCGTGACCAATCCTCAGCGTCGCGTTTGGTGCGGAAGGTTTTGGCGTTGGTCGGCCATCCGGTCTTGCGGATAACGGCCTTCCAGGTGCCGGCAGGGGTTTTGACGATTGTAGCCATCTGAAGGACTCCAAAGGCGTGCAAGCGAAGCCGCACTGTACCTAATTTGTACCTTTAGACCATAGGACTGTATCTGAGGTGGTTCCGCCAAAAACACGAAAGCCGCGCAGTGCGCGGCTTTGAGTTTGGTGGGCCCACACGGACTCGAACCGTGGACCAAAGGATTATGAGTCCTCTGCTCTAACCAACTGAGCTATAGGCCCTCAGTAAGTGGCCGGATTATAACGAGGGTTTTGAAAGGGTGCCATCCGA